>ENA-UPTF01001661-UPTF01001661.1-marine-metagenome-genome-assembly--contig:-NODE-1661-length-13758-cov-2.616914_pt1 | contig 13758 bp, 7 predicted proteins | sample MGYA00238166_ERZ767019 | MGnify/ENA primary metagenome ERZ767019 (study PRJEB28930, sample SAMN06266391) | marine metagenome | isolation source: Sea water from 250 m depth | place: Atlantic Ocean | study...
AAACGCGTGTCCGCGCAGAAGATTGAGCGCCCTCAGACGCCGCGTTTCAAATCCGCCGACTCCTTGGCCTTTGAAGTGGGGGCTTGCGAACAAAAGCTGACCATGCCGACCCAAGCGGAATTGTTTTTCAAGAGCGTACGCTCCAACTTGTTCACGCTCTTGGCTTTAGCTTCCATCATGGTGCCGGCCATCTTGTTGTTCATGGACAAAGACAACGTGACCGTGGCCGGTCACACGCTGTACCGCGAGCTTGGCCTGCCCACCTCGCACACCGAGTGGGTCGATGTCGCCATCAACAAGCGCAAAATGAGGCGACTCATGATCGAGGATCACAACGACCGAATGCTGGAAAAATACCACGAAGATCAGGCCCGCCGAAACCCCGGAACCGAGATTGAACCCAACGGGCATATCTTCAAGTCTAGTGGTATCCTGCAAAACCTCGGCCCGTACGGCCGGGGCGATGGTGGCAAACTGGGCAGCAGTGCAGGATGGTCGTCGCTGCAACGTTACGAGTGGATTTACTCCTCGAAGAATCAGGACTGGAAAGGTCATACCGAACTCCAGGAAATGATTGATGGCTTGGCCAAGAACAGGAGCAACCGCACCCGCCTAAAGAAATGGTTCGAGGAAAACTGGGACATGGAGTCCCTGATGAGCTACATCGCCGTGCGCAACTGGATGGGCACCTGGGATGACACGGTACACAACTTTTACTTTTGGCGCCGTGCCGATGGCCGGTGGGCCATGCTGCCGTGGGACTTTGACAACGACATGCAGAGCGGTTTTACCACCAAATCCATCTTTATCGGCGAGGCCGGCAACTCCAACACCACCCACGGCACGCACACCGTAAAGGACGCCTTTTTCAAGGCGTTCCGCACCGAGTACAAGGAGCACCTTTATTACCTGAACAACACGCTGCTTACGCCGGAAAACCTCAAGCGCATAGGGTTGAGCGGCTACACTTCTTACGCAACAGGCCGCCAGTCCAAAGTCAACCAGCAATGCGGCAAGATGAGCATTCCCATACAGCCCTCGGCCCGTAAATTGACCGGTGGAAGCTCTGTTTATGCACCGGCGTCGATGGTGGTTTCCGCATTCGAGAGTGGTGACGTGGCAGTGACTCACGCCAGCACGCTCTGGGAAATCCGCTCCGCCGACGGTTCGTTCACCTACCCCGTCTTCAAGACCGAGACGACAGAGAACCTGACCGAGTTGCCGGTGCCGTTTGATCTACTCAAATTCGGCCGCTCCTACTATTGGCGGGCGACCTATATCGACTCGAAGGGACGCAAATCGCTGCCCAACACGGAGGCTGGTTTCCGCTATGGCGGCCACTCCAGGTCGGAGGACCTCATTGCCCTAAAGGACACCGAGTGGAAATACAACGCCGATGGCAAAAACCTGGGCACCACCTGGCGCAAGGCTGAATACGACGACTCTGCCTGGCCAAGCGGCAAGTCATACCTTGGACGTGCTACTAGCCGGCAAAAATATAAGATGGCCACCACGCTCAAGATGGGGGCCACCACGTTTTACTTTCGCAAGGTGTTCGACTTCGACCAGCCGGCCGGAGGCGGCGAGTTGCAGATCCGCTACCTTATCGACGACGGCGCTGTGTTTTATCTCAATGGCAAACAGATCCACCGAGCGAACATGAAGGAGCGAGGCAGTATCCGTTACACTACGCGGGCCTTGAGCACCGTGAGCGATGCCGAACTGAGCGGTCAGATCACTCTCCCCGGAAAATCACTGAAGCAGGGTGAAAACATCCTCGCGGTTGAGGTGCACCAATACTCAACCAACGACCGGGACCTCGCCTTCGGCCTCAGCCTGCACGCCACCGTGGAGAGCTTGCCGGACGGTGTCATCCTCAACGAGTTGATGGCCGCCAATCGTGGCTCGGTGACTCACGCCGACACCAACCCCGACTGGATCGAGTTGTACAACCCAACCAACCGCGCCATCAACCTCGGCGGCGCCGGCCTCGGGGACGGCGTTGCACTTGAGCCAACCTTCTTTTTCCCCGTACAAACCATCCTACCGCCCAAGGGCCACCTTATTGTCTGGTGCGACGACCAGCAGGAAGCGCCCGGGCTGCACACCGGCTTTGCGCTCGACGCCGACGGCCAAAATATCGCCCTTTGGTGGCCAAGCGATGAAATCGATTCATCTTTTCCGGGACTCAAGATTCAAGATGCCATCGGCTTTGGCCCTCAGGCCGGAGACCTATCGATCGGACGCAACCCCGATGGCCTTGGCCTCTGGTCACCGACCAACCCCACCCCCGGCCAGGCCAACGTCGGGGCGGACACCGGCAACATATCGTCACTTGTGATCAATGAATGGATGGCCCGTCCCGAGAACGGAGACGACTGGCTGGAACTGTTCAACAAGTCCAGCCTGCCGGTCGCGCTCGCCGGATTGAAATTAAGCGATGATCCCGCCCAGACGGACAAGACCATCATGCCGCCGCTCTCGTTCATCGGCCCCGGCGGGTTCCTCCGCCTGACCGCCGACAACTCACCTTCCGAGGGGCCTACCCACCTGGGCTATCGCCTCAGCGGCAGTGGTGAGGAGATCGTGCTCACCGACACCAAGGACAAAGTGATCGACTCGGTGCTGTTCGGCGAGCAGACCCGCGGCACCTCCGAAGGACGCTACCCCGACGGTGCCAAGTCGATCGTCTTTTTCCCGAACAGCGCGACGCCAGGCCGGGCGAACCTGATCCTTGACGATTCGGACGAGGATGGTCTACCCAACCTTTGGGAGAACCAGTACGGGCTCAATCCCAACGACGCCAACGACGCCGCAATCGACACGGACAATGACGGCCACACCAATCTCGAGGAATATCTCGCCGGCACCCGGCCTGACGCTGCCAACAGTGTGCTGGCAGTGGACCTGACGCTGCATGAGCGAAACAAGAGATGGATGGTCGTCTCTTTCGAGGCGCAGTCCGGGCGCACATATGTGCTGTGGAACAGCGCTAACATTGCCGGCGACGAGTGGATCAAAGTACAAGCCTTCCCGGCTGAGGACGGCAAGCGCACGGTCACCTACCGGATTCCCGATGAGCCTCTACCGCTGCCCAGCGGCTATTACCGGATCACCATCCCGGCGACAAACGACTAACCAATGATGAGTTGCGCGGTGTCAACCATTGACTCGCCCGGGCTGGAAGTGATCGTCCCGGTCGTCCTGTTGATGATCGCGGTGCTGCCTTTCCTTGGCCAAGCGACCCGCCGGCAGGTTGTCGGCCTGGTGGCATTGCCACTGGCGCTGACCGCCGGTCTGGGTTATGTCAAGTACACGGTGGACTCGAGTAAGGACGCTTCCCGCCTCGCCCTGCTCTCCTCCACACCGACACAGGCCAAGATCGAACCGATTACCGCGCCGGGTAACGCGTACACCTCCTCGCAAACCTGCCGCGCCTGCCACCCGTCCGAGTACAACAGTTGGCACAACAGCTATCACCGCACGATGACACAGTTGGCCAAGCCGGGGGCGGTCCTGGCCAAGTGGCATGGCACAGAGCTGCCGCTTGGCCAAACAACGCTTCATCTTGAGCAAAAGGGTGGCGAGTTCTGGAAGGACACCATCGATGCCAACGGCATCAAGTCGGATTCACAGCGCATCAGCATGCTCACCGGCTCACATCATTTGCAGGTATATTGGACATCCGATTTAAATGGTAACATGCAACACCCATTCCCTTACGGCTGGTTGATTGCAGACAAAAAATGGGTACCGGTGCAGGACACATTTCTGCACGACCCGAACCTCCCGATCGGTGGTGCCAAGTGGAACGACAGTTGCATCAAATGCCACGCGGTTGCAGGCCTGCCGGGGAATGACAACCGCAACCGCACCTTCAACTCTGAGATTGCAGAACTCGGTATATCATGCGAAGCCTGCCACGGTCCGGCCAAGGAACACATTGCCCATTACCAGAATCCAGCTAATCGCTATTCAACACACCTCACCGACAAGTCGGTTCATGCGATCCTCAATCCTGGTAAAGAGACTTTTGACCACCAATTGTCGGCGCAAGTCTGCGGCCAATGCCACTCCTACCAATACACCCCCGACAAAGTCGATTGGCTCAAAAATGGATCCCGTTTTCTGCCCGGGAATACACTTAAAGCCAACACAAGAGTCGTGCAGGCCAGCGCATTTGCTGGCACCAAACCAAGACAACAGAGCGAAGCCAAGGCATTCATTTCCAAGCACGGTCACCCACACCCCGGCGACGGGTGGTTGAAAGACCGTTTCTGGCCGGACGGCATGGTACGCGTCACCGGCCGCGAGTATAATGGCCTGCTCGATACCGCCTGTTATCAGAACGGTAAAATGTCCTGTCTCTCCTGCCACTCGATGCACGGCTACCTCGACAACAACGACCAACTCGCACCCCGCATGGAGACCAACGAGGCGTGCCTGCAGTGCCACAACGATTTCCGTGACAACCTGAGTGCACACACCCATCACGCTGCAGACTCCACCGGCAGCCTTTGCTATAACTGCCACATGCCGCACACCACCTACGGCCTGCTCAGCGGCATCCGTAGCCACCAGATCGATTCCCCCAGCGTCGAGACGCATTTGGAAACCGGCCGCCCCAACGCCTGCAACCTTTGCCACCTCGATCAGACCCTCGAGTGGACCGGCCGGCACTTGGCCAAATGGTACGGCCACAAGCAGCCGCAGTTTGACAAAGACGACAAGCTTGTCTCCTCCATTCTCAAGATGTTGCTCAAGGGTGACGCCGGCCAGCGCGCCATCGCCGCCTGGCACATGGGCTGGGAACCAGCCCGCAAGGTGTCTGGTGGCAACTGGCAGGCGCCATGGCTGATCCGAACGATGAACGACTCCTACTCCGCCGTTCGTTATATCGCCCACAAGGCTCTGATGGCCGATCCGGAGTTCGCCGACACGCCGTTTGACTATACCGCCCCCTTGACCAAGCGCACTGGTCAAATAGAATCTGCCCGCGAGCGGTGGCACAGCGCCGGGCCACTTGACCAAGCGAAACACTTCGAACTACTACTCGACGCACAGGGTAAACCGCTCGAAGATGTTGCCGATCGGTTGACCAGACAACGCAACAACCACCCGATGTCCCTCCAGGAATGAGCAAGCAAAAATCAACCCGACGCGAGCGTGACGACCAAGCCGCCCAACTGGCCAGAACCGCCTCGGCCAACCCGGCACCACCCGCCACCAACAACAGCACCACGCCTGAAGAACGGCGTCACTTCAAGCTTGGCTGGTGGTCGTTGTTCGTCTTCGTATGCCTTGGCATTACGCTTGAAGGAATGCTCGCGTTCCGAGTCGGTTGGTACATGGACGTCGGCGACAACGAGACCCACCGGCTGATGCTCCGACTTGGCCATGCACACGGCACACTCTTGTCGGTACTCAACATCGCTTTCGCCGCATCGCTGGCCCGGCTAAGTCTACCCGCCATCGCCCGCACCCTGGCCTCCCGCTGCCTAGCCGCCGCCACCCTGCTCGTTCCTGGCGGCTTCATCCTAGGCGGTCTGATCACCCATGGCTCCGAGCCAGGGCTGGGCATCGTCCTCCTGCCAGTCGGAGCCATCCTGCTGCTGTTCGGCATCTTCCAAGTCGCCCGCAATACCGGAAAATAACCGGCTCAGCCCGGCAGGTGCCTTAGCACGAACAGGACGTAAAGCGTGGCTAGGGCGATATGAATCACCGCGAACGGCAAGGCTTTTTTAACGAAGCCCATGAACGAGATTCGCAGGTCGTGCTTGTGCATGATGGTCACCGCCACAAGTGTCGAGGCGGAGCCTATCGGCGTTAGATTCCCTCCGAGGTTCGCACCAAAAATCACCGACCACCACATTCCGGAATCATCGGCGATGCCCATCGAATTGAGGATGTTCGAGAGCACCGCGGCGAGCGGGATGTTATCGGTCACGCTGCTGGCAAAGGCGGATGAAACCAACAGCAGGCCGCCACCCAATTTGGGACCCATACTGATAATTGGCTCAATGCCCTCGCCAATCAAATCCAGCACCTTGGCCTGTTCCATCGCGTAGATGGCGACAAACAGGTACACGAAAAAAAACAGCAGATCCCAGTCGACGCCGCTGTAAAACTTACCCACGCTTGACTTGAATTTACAGAGCATGATCACGGCAAACATCATCGCTACGAACCCCATCCCCAGCTTGCCGATCGGCCAGCCGTCGAACGACGCGGTGGCGATGAAGCAGATGAACAGCACCAACATCGCCACGCCAAACCAAAAGAAGCCCATGCTCTCGATGCCGTCACGCTCGTCGAAACTTGAAACTTGGCCAAGCGCGGTGGCCCGTTCCTCGTCTGTTTTCAGCGGCTCGATGCCGAAGACTTTCCCTCCCATCACGATTGTCGCCGCCGTGGCCACGACAACGTACGGTGCTGCCTTGATGAAAAACGTCACGAATCCAATCCCGGCCGTTGTACCGACAATAATGTTTGGTACGGAGGAAATCAGCGTGAGTAATCCGCCAATGTTTGTCAGCAACCCCTCAACCAGTAAAAAGCCAAGCAACTTATCGCGCTGGCCAAGCTTGCCCAACGACACGGCACTCAAAGAGCCGACGATGATCATTGCAGTCACATTGTTGAGCACGGCACTGAACACCACCGTCATCACGCCGTAAAACCAAAGCAGTCGCCTTGGATCACCCCTCGACGCTTTTGTCAGCCGAATCGCGATATAGGTGAATAACCCCGACTTGCTTGTCACATCGACGAACAAACTCGAACCGAGAATGATCGTGATCACTCCCCACTCAATCCCCGGGATGAATACCGGCAGCCTGATCTCGTGGCCATTCGGCAAATGCACCGCACCGAATGGCATAATACCGGTGAACGCACCCAGCAACAGCGCAACGACCGCCGTCACGCCGACGATCACTGATTTCTTGGCGTGAATCTTTTCCTCCAGCGCAAGACACAGCACCATCGCCAACAGCAGCCCGGTGAAAAGGTAAGTTATCCAAGGCGCCACCTCTGTGATGGTGTGACCTGCAGCAGCGAACATCATTAAATCCATACCGACTCCTCCTACAACATCAGCAGCGGCGTCGCTCGTAACTCAACCGCTAGCGGATATGCAATCCCGTGCATTGCCAACTGTTCCTCGTCCTTGGTGTACATGACCAGCAGATCAATTTTGCTCTCCTCAACTAGGCTCCGATAATCGGCGAGCTTATGCCCTAGCTTTACCTGGCTCTCCACGGTGAGGGTTTGCTTTCCCCTGGCCAGGCCGGTACGACACGACTCAATATACTCGGTTGGATCCTCCATCAGTCGTGCCCTAATCTCCTCGCGCGCGATGTCGGTGTCCAGATCCGGGATTTTTCCGATCGCCGCAATGTAGCGCTCAAACACAGTGTCGTCCTCGACGTGCGCGAGGTACAGCGTCCCGCCGTCCTTCGTAAAGTGCGCCGCGTGGCTGACCAGGCGATGATCCCCAGCCAGGTGATCCGTCACCGCCATGACTCGGTCGGTGTTCTCGAGCGCGTGCCCAGGCAAATCCTTTCTCCCTGGATGAGGTAGAACCAGCACCGGCGTCGAGGTCGCCTGCGTCAACACATCCACATGCTCGCCCAGGCTGTGTGGCCACTCCCTGACAGAGCTATGCAAATGGCGATAAGTCACCACAAGATCCGGCTTGGACTGCTCCACCGCATTCAACACCTCCCGAACCGAGAACGGTTTGTCACCACCGAACAACTCCCACTCCGGCTTGTCCCTTGCCTCCAACACAGAAAGAAAGCCCTTGGCGATATAGAGAAAATCGTCCTGCAACGCCTTGGCCAAGTCGTGCACGATCAACACCCTACCGATCTCGATCGGCTGCTGCGCGAACACCTCCCGGGCCGCGGCGTTAAAGACACTCTCGAAACGGTCTATCGTTGACATGCAACCGGCAGAATAAAATACGTGATAAAACCCTCAAGCCAGAATACCGCAATCTCCCGCTTGGCTAACGTCATTCGCCGCGCCACTGGGCCAGGCGCTTGGCCAAACGGACCTCGGTTTCGGCCGGCGTGATAAGGTTGGGCAGATCGGCTTTCATCTGATCAAGCGTGGGGATTTCGCCCCAGGCGGTAACACCAAAAACCTCCACCATCGGCTGGCCACCGAGGCCAAGCTCGCGGTTACGCTTGGTATAGCGATGCTCGAGCGTGACCCGCCATTCATCCTTCGACTTCGGCACGGCCATATCATGCCTGCCCACCCACGGCAACCACTCGGTCACCTGCGACTGGTGGCACCAGGTCATATCCACCATCAGGTCGAACGCCGCGCTGACATCCACCGCTAGATCGTATGAATTAGCCCCGAACATGTATCCGTCGTAGGCGGTGAGGATGACCGGCACCTTGCACGACTTGGGCTTGGGTTCGTCGGATGGATATTCTGGCGTAAAGGCATGCGGCACATTGATCATGTAGGCCACCTTGCGAACCGCCTCCGCCACGGCGACGTGGTCAACGTGCAGCCCGGCAAGGGAGTCGGACGGCACCGGCGGGACGAACAGATAGTCAGGCTCGAAATCCCTTATGGCCTTCCAAAGCGCCGCCAGCAAATCACTGTCAACCTGCAGACAGGCCTCACGCGGCGCCTTGCCGTTGGGCAAAAGCAGCGGCTCGATTTCGCATTGGGCCAGCTTCGCCGATTCCAACTGCTCGGCCAATCTAACCCGTGCTGTTTCCTCCCGTGACATCCGGTGATGTCCCGCCGCTCCATCGGTGCAGATGATCAACCGGGCACGAAAGTCGTCGCCCAGTTGCCGCCGCCACATTTCAAATGTGCCGGCAGTGGAAAACTCATAATCGTCAAAGTGCGCGTGAACGAACAGTGCCTTCATGAATACCAGAAAAAAGGAGAGCCAAAACCGGCTCTCCCAGAAATTCAACTCACCTAAAGGGCTACTCCTTCGGCTTGGTGGCTTCCCTTTCCTTGGCTTCTTTGGCCTTGCCGACACCGGCACCAACAAGCCCCCCAACACCAGCCCCAAGCAAGGCTCCCTTTCCAGCTTCGCCGCTCTGGTTGCCGATGATGGCACCAACTGCTGCACCGATTCCGGCTCCCACGGCTGATTTTCTTCCCGTATCCGTGGCACAACCGCTAACAAGCATCCCTGCCACTACCGCCACCAATAAGCTATGTCTAATTGTTGTCATTTTTTTAAGCAACCGCGCGAATAGTCCCAAACTAAATCCAGCCTGTACATGCCAAAATAGCTCAAAATAAATCTAGCAGAACTATTTGTCCGACCTCGTTCTACCCACTCCGCAGAAGCAAACGCTCGACGTACTGCTGCTTTACGTGTTTTATCTCCGGCCTTAAATCATGCGTAATTTAGGCTTGTTTCTCGCGACATTGCTCGCGCTTGCCCAAGTACAGGCAGCGAAACCCCATGCACTGTTTGTCGTTGGCACACACCACTATAGTCCACACGAAACAATGCCTGCTCTGGCCAGCCAACTCGATGCGCTTGGTTGGAAGACCTCTGTGCTCAACCCCAGTTACAATCCGGAAAAAAACAGTAAAGGAATCGCCGGACTTGAACGATTGCAGGAGGCCGATGTCGCGATTTTCTACACTCGTTTTCTCACTCTTCCACCGGATCAGTTTCGTTTGATCCAACTTTACCTCGAGGCCGGCAAGCCGGTCGTGGGATTCCGGACCAGCACCCATGCATTCGACTACCCCAAAGACAACAGCTTGGCCAAATGGAACAATGGCTTCGGCAACGACGCGCTTGGCACCCAATATTTCGCACACCTACAGGGTGACACATCCGTCACCTTGGCCAAGGGCGCCGGAAACCACTCGATTCTCACCGGTATCAATCTGACCAAGCCAATTGCCGCCGCTGGCACATTATACCTCGCCGACCTTGCCCAAGGCGCACAACCATTGCTACGCGGCACTGGCAAATCCAAAAAGCCGGGTAAAAAAACCAACCGCTTTGGTACATTCGAAATCAAGCCGACCATGACGCAGGATGTCGCCTGGACTTGGAAAAACAAATGGGGCGGCCGTGTGTTCTGCACAACACTAGGACACAAGAATAGCTTCGAGGACAGGAACCTTATGCGGCTTTTCATCAACGGAATTTGCTGGGCCGCAGGTGAAAATGTGCCGTCGAAAAAAACAAAAATTCTTCCCTTAGCCAGGCTCAAGGCGCGTTTGGCTAAGAGCAAAAAAGCGGAGACTGGTACCGATGCCCGCAACGAGCAAACCGGCAATAAACCTGAGCCAAAAAGTCCGGAGTTGGCTCAGTACGCATTGTTCGAGAAAACGGCACCTCGCCCTCCGGTAACCTCTCCTGTAAACACCCAGTTACCGCTGAAAATCAAACAGGGCATGAGCGTTGCCTTCATCGGCAACACGCTGCTAGACCGCTCGCAGGATTTTGGATACCTCGAGACGCTACTGCACCAGGCGCACCCAAATCATGACCTGACAGTACGCAACCTCGCTTGGTCGGCGGATGCGCTTGGCTTACAACCGCGTCCCGCAAACTTCGCCGACACCGACCAGCACCTCGTTTTCGTTAAGGCCGACATTATCTTCGCAGCGTACGGTTTCAACGAGTCGTTCGCCGGGCCAGACGGCTTGGTCAAGTTTCAGGACAACCTCAACGACTACATCACGGAGACCAAGTCCAAGGCGTTCAACGGCAAAAACGGCCCGAAGCTCGTGCTACTCTCGCCGATCGCCAACGAAAACACCGAAAGCGTCAGTGCCGCTGTTAACAATACGAACCTTCGGCTTTACACCGACGCCATGCGCAAAATCGCAGCGAAGCAGCAGGTCGGTTTCGTTGATCTTTATTCGGTCACCGATAAGGCGATGGCACCACCGCAGCACGACCTAACGTTCAACGGCTGCCACCTCAATGACGACGGTTACCGGCTGTTTGCCCGGACAGTGTTCAGGACGGCCTTCGGCATTGAGATGCCGGTTCTCAACGAGGAGGTCCGTGCGGCGGTGCTGGAGAAAAACAAGCAGTTCTTCCGCCGATTCCGGCCGGTGAACACATTTTATTACACCGGCGGACGCAACCGCAGCTACGGCTATCTCGACTTCCTGCCGGCGATGCGAAACTTCGACCTCATGACAGCCAACCGCGACCAACGCATCTGGGACTTGGCTAATGGCAAACAGGTGACGAAGAAAATCGACGACTCGAACATACTGCCGCTGCCGCAGACAACGCAGAGCCGGGGTGCGAACCAACTCCTCTCGCCAGAGGACGAGTTGGAAGCATTTGAAATCGATCCGCGGTTTGACGTGAATCTGTTCGCCACCGAAAAGGAGTTCCCCGACTTGGCCTGCCCAATCCAAATGCGCTGGGACGCCAAAGGCCGGCTTTGGGTCAGCTGCTCGACGACCTACCCGCACGTTTATCCCGGGTACGAACCCAACGACAAGCTCGTCATCATCGAGGACACCGACGGTGATGGGCGTGCTGACAAATCCAGCGTCTTCGCCGACGACCTGCAAATCCCGTTGTCGTTCGAGTTGGGCAACGGCGGCGTGTATATCTCAGAGGAGCCTCATTTCATATTCATCAAGGACACTGACGGTGACGGAAAAGCTGACACCCGTGAAAAACTACTCACCGGTTTTGGCTGCGAAGACTCGCACCACGCGCTGCATGACTTCGCGTGGACGCCCGACGGCGATCTGATTTTCCGCGAGGGGATTTTTCATCATAGCCAGGTCGAGACGCCTTACGGCCCGGTGCGTCAGCAGAACAGCGGCTGGTTTCGCTTCGAGCCAAAGCAGCACCGATTGACCGCATTTGGCACCCACCAGAGCACAAATCCGTGGGGCGTGACATTCGATGACTGGGGTCAGCACATGGCAAGCTACCCCATTTACGCGCAGGCCTTCCACTCGCTCGATCCGGCTTATCCTACACAGCATCCCCGTCCGGTTGGCCTGCGGGCCTATTCCGGCACCTGCGGCCAGGAGTTTGTTGATTTCCCCAACTGGCCGGAGGAAATGCAGGGAGGCTTCGTCAAGGTACGGTACAAGCCGACCAACCGCGTCGAATTCCATCGCTGGCACGAATCCGGGTTTGGTTACGACGAGGAGTATGTCAGCAACCTCATTTTCTCACGCAACCTCAGCTTCATCCCGGTCGATCTGCGCTACGGGCCGGATGGCGCGATGTACGTTTGCGACTGGTACAACCCGGTCAAGGGCCACGCCCAATACTCATTACGCGACGAACGGCGCGACCGTGTAAGCGGCCGGATTTTCCGCATCATGCCCAAGGGAGCCAAGCCGCAGAAGATGCCGCGGATCGACGGCGCGCCTATTGGCCAACTGCTCGACATCCTGAAGCGCCGCGAATACCGCTACCGCTACTGGGCCAAGCGTGAACTGCGCGAGCGCGATCCGGCAATGGCCAAGGCCGCGATCGACTCATGGGTGGCTAAGCTCGACCCAACCGACCCTCGCCATCGCCACCACCAGATCGAAGCCGTATGGACTTATCGCGGTATCGACGCCACCAACACCCAACTGCTCGGCGAGTTGCTCGAGTGTGACGACCACCGCGCTCGCGCCGCAGCGACACACCAGTTCCGCTACTGGCACGACCAATTCGACAACGGCCCGGCACTGCTCCGAAAGCTGGCCAACGATCCTAGCGGCCTCGTGCGCATGGAGGCCGCCATCGCCACGAGCTACATCGGCACACCCGCCGCACTCGACGCTTTGCTCGACACGATTAAGCATCCAAACATCGGCCACCTGAGCTACGCCATCCGCACCGCGCTTGGCTCGCGCACGATCGAGCCATTGTGGAAAGGCAATGCCGACTTTACCGCCGAACATCCCGAGCTGGCCGTGTTCATGACCGCATTCGACCTGCGCCAAAAAATGTCGCCCAATAAACGTTATTCCGCAAAAGACGCGCAGTTTGATACACAGAAAAACTTGAAGGTCGTGAAAATCTCGGCGGTGAAGGAAAGAATGCTTTACGACATCACACGGTTCGAGGTATTGGCCGGCCAACCGGTCCGTATAGACTTCACCAACCCGGACGCCACCGCGCACAATATCGTAATCGTCGCCCCCGGTGCCGACGAGGAAATCGGCTTGGCCGCCAACGAGATGGCCAAGAATCCCGAAGCGGCCAAAAGCGGTCAGTTTATCCCCAAATCGAAGAAGATCATCGTGCACTCCAGGATGCTCAAACAAGGTGAAAAAGAAACCCTTCGCTTCAAGGCGCCGCGCAAACCAGGCAGGTACCCCTACCTGTGCAGTTTCCCGGGTCACTGGACCATCATGAAGGGCGTTCTCGTCGTCAAATAGGAGGAGCGCAGAGCGCATGAAACAATCTTTCTTCCTTCTCCTCTTGGCGTTCTCGGCCCATGCCGCCGAGCGCCCCAACGTCATCTTGATCTACACCGATGACCAGGGATATGGCGATGCTTCCTGCCTCAATCCTGCGTCCAAGTTCAAGACCCCGAACCTAGACCGTTTGGCCCGCGAGGGCATGACCTTTCTGAACGCTCACGTCACAAGCACCGTCTGCACCCCATCACGTTACACCTTTCTCACGGGCCGTTACGCGGGATCTTCTTATTGCAAAGAGTATACGGAACTGTTCCCCGAGGGAACGCAGGCTTTGCCGGGATTCAACGTCGAGCTGGAAGAGGACAACATGAACGTCGGGTCCGTTTTTGCAAAGAACGGGTA
>ENA-UPTF01001662-UPTF01001662.1-marine-metagenome-genome-assembly--contig:-NODE-1662-length-13757-cov-3.098173_pt1 | contig 13757 bp, 11 predicted proteins | sample MGYA00238166_ERZ767019 | MGnify/ENA primary metagenome ERZ767019 (study PRJEB28930, sample SAMN06266391) | marine metagenome | isolation source: Sea water from 250 m depth | place: Atlantic Ocean...
TTGGAGTTGGAGTCGCTTTCCATATCTCCCATTTGGATCGGGCACCAAATCCCCTAATTGAAGATCGAGGTCTTTCCATCTAATGTGATGATGTGATCCTTCCTTTATCGGCATTCCTTTATAATCTTCATCCCGAACTTCAAAGAATATGGTTTTTAAAGCCGCAACCAAGGGATCATCTAGGAAATCTATCCAAAAAGCTGGTGCCTCCAAATTTTCATTTCCAAGACCATGCCACAACCAATTTGGAGTTAAAATTATGTCATTGGGTTCCATAAAAATTTTTTTGCCTTCTAGAGTTGTAAATGCGCCTTTACTCTCCAGAATGAAACGTCCTGCATTGATGGTGTGCCTATGAGCTCGTGCGAATTCACCAGGAGCAACCATTTGATATGAGCAGTGTATGGAATTCAAACTCGTACGTTTTTCGGCAGCGGAATTTGCCATCCGAATGTTACGACGTTCTGCAACCCTCGGATTAATACTTGTTGCAGCCGCCTCCAGCAGGGCTCGGCCCGTTTCCCAATTCCATGTATCCGGTTCGAAATCATGAACGGGTTCAGGCCGTAATCCTCCCTCTCCAATCCATCCAGGGATAAACCCAGCATCGATGATGGCTTGATCCCGCTCTTCGTCACTTGCGACCCGCAAGACTTCGGCTGTTTTTTTATTTTCCATACTGACTACCCTAAATATTGAGTGTTTGATCAGGTAACCTAACCTACCTTATATACCATGAGTAGTTTTGGGTGGACATTATTGCCTAAATTATTATTACCATTAAATAGTTTGTCGCCAACCCACTGGGAGCCTTTCTTCCAGATTTATAACAAACTATAAAGTCGGAAATTCGACAATTTCATCATCGTTACCAACCTTGCCACTTAATTGAGATCCGTTGAATTATGGAGTAGGTTTCTACGTACAGTATCAAAGAACGGCTTGGGTTTTGCTAGGGGATAATATGTTACTGACAGGCAGGGAATATTTGGAAAGTATCAGGGATGGGCGGGCGCTGTACGTGGGTAGCGAGCGCATCGAAGATCAAACCGTCCATCCGGCTTTCGCAGGTTGTGCCGGGACCTATGCCGCCCTCTACGACATGAAAGCAGATCCTTCCAACAGCGATGTAATGACCTTCGAGGAAGACGGTGAACGCTTCGCAACCTATTATCTCCGGCCCAGGAGCCAGGAGGATTTAATCCGGCGTAATCGTGCACACCGGATGATTACAGATTTCTGTTTTGGCCTTATGGGACGAACTCCCGATGCAGTTGCTGGTAATATCTCTGGTCTCGCCATGAAACCGGAGGTGTTTGATAGTGAACCTGGGGGCTTTCGTGAAAACCTTCTTCAAATTTACGAGCACATGCGACGCGATGATATATTTGCGACCTATGCGGTAGTTCCGCCGCCAGGAGCTCGTAATAAGGAGTATTACCAATCAACTGGTGTTGCCCAACCCGCATGCAGGGTTACGGGAGAGGATGACAAGGGCGTTATACTCAATGGTATGAAGTTTTTGGCTACCGGCGCGGCTTATGCTCATGAAGTGCTTGTGGGTAATATTATGCCTCTAGAGCCTGATCAAAAAAAGGAGTCAATTACTTGCGTGATTCCACTAAACCTTGAAGGTTTGACACTTTGGTCACGCCCACCTCTAAACCGAACAGACACAAATCCATTCGACAACCCACTCACGACCAAATTTGATGAATCTGATTGCATGCTAACTTTTAATGACGTGCATGTACCTTGGGAGAAAATAATTGTTCACGATAATGCACCCTTATCGCGCAATATTTATACTCAAACGCCATCACATGTTATGGCCAACCACCAATGCAATGTCCGTTTTCATTCCAAGATACGTTTTTTAGTGGGTCTTGCCAGCTTGATAACAAAAGTAACTGGTGCTCGCGATATTCCCGCGGTGCGCGAAACTCTTGCCAAACTCGCGGCTATGGAAGCCGGGTATGGCGCTATGATAGATGGTCAGCTCTATAGATACCATGAGGTTGATAATGGCTATGTACTTTTTAATCGTCGTGCTCTTTACGCCGCGCTTCATTGGGCCATGGAAAATCATTCACATTTAATGGATACTGTCCGTGAGTTGCTAGGTGGGGGGCCTTTCCAATTTCCTGCAAGTATTGATGTGGTGAAAGATCCTTATCTTAAGGATATGTTTGAGAACTATTGGTCCACTGGCGACTACGGCGCGAAAGAGAGAATGAAATTCTTTAAACTTGCATGGGACTTAGTAGGTTCGGACCATGCAAGCCGCGCCACATCTTACGAAAAATTTTATGTTGGCCCGGCGCACGCTGTTCGAAACTACAATTTCGTAAACGCACCTTGGGAAGAATTGCACGGTATTGCTGAAGGATTGATGGATACCTACGATATTCCGAGTGATGAAATGCTATTAAATGATGGCGGAACATGAGGATGATAAAAGGAGAGGATGTATGAACCAATTTACCAAAGGCCAAACAGTAGTCATTGGGCCCGAGGAAGGAGAGTCCTTCTGGCAACCTATCCCGTCGACTGGATTTATCACCAGTAAGATTACCCCTTATAATTCGCCTTATGATTCCTTCTCAAGCGGTATACAGGTATTAGAACCAGGAAGCAGTGTTAGACAGCATGCGCACGAACGTAGCCACGAATTAATATTTATCTATGATGGAGAGGGGTATGCAGAAGTTGATGGAGAGAATTATGAGCTGCGACAGGGCTCTATGATGGTGGTTGGTAGAGGGACACAGCATATGATATTCAATGCCGGAAAAAATCACTTGAAAATGATGTGGGTGATATTTCCACCGGGCCTGGAAGACTGGTTTCGAGCGATTGGCAAACCTCGGATTTCCGGAGAACCAGCCCCGGAACCTTTCGAGCGGCCCGATGATATTTCCTCAATCCAAGATCAACAACGCTTCGTTCGCCCAAAAGACTGAACTAGGAAATTATTATTTACAAATTTAGTTGGCTATACGCCGAGATAGCGATGTTTTATTTCTTCGTTAGAATTAAGATTATCCGAGTCTCCTTCCCAGACCACGCGGCCGCGTTCGATGATGTAGTGATGATCACCAACACGGGTCAGTGCATCGACGTTTTTGTCGATGACCATTATTGACTGGCCTTGAGCCCTCAACCCCTCTAAGCAATGCCAAATTTCATTTCGTATTAAGGGTGCTAAACCCTCGGTTGCCTCATCAAGGATAATCATTTTCGGATTTGTCATGAGTGCTCGACCGATTGCCAACATTTGTTGTTCTCCACCGGATAACTGGTTCCCCATAGCATCTTGCCGTGCGTTGAGTGCAGGGAGGAGATTTAGTACTTTATCGAGTGTCCAGGGTTCGTTTGAACCGGATCGGTTATCGGCAGTCGCAATTAGGTTCTCTTTAACCGTCAAGTTGGGGAATACTTGACGACCCTCAGGAACAAGCCCAATTCCCAGTTGAGCTATTTTAAAGTCTTCCATGCCCGTTATATTTATATCGTCAAAAATTATGGAACCGGCATTTACGACAGCTTGTCCCATAATTGAACGGACTGTCGTTGTTTTGCCCATGCCGTTCCGGCCCATCAATGTCACTAACTGACCTTCCTTGACTTCAAGAGATAAACCAAAAAGAACTTGGCTCGTACCATAGGCTGTTTCAATGGAGTCAATCTTAAGCATTTGAATTCTCTTCATCCTCTCCGAGATAGGCAGCTTTTACATCCGCATTTTGTCTAATCTCTTCCGGAGTTCCGGTACCGATTACTCTTCCGTAAACGAGAACAGTAACGCGGTCAGCAAGGCTGAAAACCGTGTCCATATCATGTTCAATTAGCAACATGGAAATTTCACCCTTAAGAGTTTCTAAAAATTTACGCATGCGATCAGAATCTTCCGCACCCATACCGGCGGTGGGCTCATCCAGTAGCAACAGTTTTGGTTTTGTGGCCAGTGCCATTGCAATCTCTAACTGGCGTTGTTCACCGTGCGCAAGGTTACCTGCAATGATTCGAGTTCGTTTCCCTAAACCGACACGTTGTAAAATTTCTTGCGCCGGTTCGATAAGGTTGGGGTCGTTGGAAGCACTTTTCCAAAAATGAAAACTATGTCCCTGGTGTGCCTGAATTGATAGAGCAACGTTAGACAATGCATCGAATTTTTTGAATATACTGGTAATCTGGAACGAACGGGCCAGTCCTAAACGTGACCTGTTTGCTGTTGTTTCACGAGTAATATCTTTGCCAAGAAACTCGATTCTTCCGCTTTCTGGACTTAGCATCCCTGAAATCAAAGCAACCAGGGTTGTTTTTCCGGCACCGTTAGGTCCGATGATCGCGTGTATTTCGCCCGGCTTAATCTGAAAATCAATTTGATTAGTAGCAACCACACCACCAAACGATTTGGTTAGTCCTTCTACCGTCAGTGTTGGTTCAACCATTGTTCCGATTTTTATCTGGGAGAAAGCCCCAAATGCCTTTTTTTGCAAATAGAACGAGGAGGACGAGTATTGGACCAAATATGACCATCCAGTGCTCAGTCCAGCCGGCAATTACTTCTTCAAATAATAGATATGCTGCAGCTCCAAATATGGGGCCGAAGAGGGTTCCCATTCCCCCAACCAAAACCATTATCATGATTTCTCCGGAACGGAACCAATGCATAAATTCCGGGGTTACGAATTCGGTTAGGTTAGCTAACAGAAAGCCAGATAGACCGCATATACTCCCTGCAATCATAAATGCTAATAGTTTGTATCGGAAAGTTGGAAAGCCAATGGCCTGCATACGCGTCTCGTTTTCTTGTATACCTCTGATTACCATACCAAAGCGCGAATTGATAAGACGCCACGAAAAGAATGAAATTACGACCAGGAAGCCTAATATGAGATAGTAAAGATTAACCTCTTCACCAAGGTCAAATCCCTCTACGAATATTGAACGGTCAATGGGGAGGCCGTCATCACCGCCGTATGTTTCCAAGCTTATACCAAGAAAGTAAAGTAATTGAGTCATAGCTAGAGTGATCATTATGAAATAAATACCACTCGTTCTAAGACATATGACGCCGATGAAAAATGCAACGATTGCGGAACCAAAAATAGCTAACGGAAGTTGTAACCAGGCGTTATTAATGCCGTAGAAAGACAAGATCCCGACGGCGTAGGCCCCAATTCCTAAATATGCAGCATGACCTAGACTGATCATTCCGCCAAAGCCAAGAATCAGATCTAAGCTTAATGCCGCGATTGCAAAGATCATGATACGTCCAAAAAGGGTAAGGTAGAATGGTTCGGCGAATGCGGGCATAGCCAAGAGAACACAACCAATAGAAACTAGTATCCAGACCTTTATCCTATTAAGTTCCATTGCTTAATCTGCGCTCGCAGGGAATAATCCCTCTGGTCGGAAGAACAATACTAATATCATCAACAAATAAATGAGCATGGAGGCTAGCGCCGGGCCAGCTGTTTCTGCTATGTCCGATGATACCACCTGCAATAGTAGATCTGGGAGAAACGATCGTCCTACGACATCGAACACTCCAACAAGGATAGAAGCAACAAGCGCACCTCTAATTGATCCTATACCGCCAATTACAATGACAACGAACGCCATAATTAGCATATCTTCACCCATGCCAGACTCCACAGATAGGATAGGCCCTGCCATCAGTCCAGCCAAACCAGCAAGAAATGACCCTATGCCAAAAATAATTGTATATAAAAGGCGAATGTTTACACCCAGTGCCCGGATCATCGGTCCATTACTTGCCCCTGCTCGAATTAGCATGCCCGTTCGCGTTCTAGAAATGAAGAAATAGAGGGCCAACGCGACCAATAAACCGACCGCGATAATGATTAACCTATAGATCGGGTAGGGAACCTCGGGAATTATTTCAACTGCACCGCTAATTGCCTCTGGTATCGGCATAGGTTGTGCGTCGGCGCCCCAGATGAGTTTTACTCCTTCGTTAAAAAATAGAATAAGCCCAAATGTAGCAAGAACCTGATCCATATGATCTCGAGAGTAAAGTCGGCGTAAGGTAACTACTTCAACTATTACACCAATTAATAATGATGCCGGGATCATCAAGAAAAAGGCAAGCCATAGGCTGCCTGTCCAGGCATAAAACGTTGCAGCAAAATAGGCGCCCAACATATATAGAGAGCCGTGGGCCAGGTTAACTACATTCATAATTCCGAGCACTAAGGTTAGCCCGGCGGAGACTAAGAATAAAAAGACACCGGATTGTACCCCGTTTAGTATCTGCTCAAGAAGAAGGGTCATCGGCGTTAACTATTTCATGTGCAATAAAAGACTGGGAAAACTTAAAGTTATGGGGGAGAAAAGTCTCCCCCATTTAAATTTGAGTTTGCAAATCTCAATTAGAATTTGTCGTTAGCCTTCACAAAACTACCAATTCATTTTGCACTCTTTGTGATAGGCATCCTTATGCCCGCGGAATACTGCGCCCCGCGTCACAATTTTAGGTTTGCCATCTGGTCCGGCAATCACTTCTCGTTTGTAGTAATTCTGAATTGGGCTGTGATTATTATTGTAAATAAAACCACCTCGCGGAGAGTCAATATTTGCCGTCCGCATAGCAGCTCGGATTGAGTCATGATCTTTTAGGTTGCCGCTTGCACCCCGGATACCGAGATCAATAAGGAGGGCAGCATCGTAGCCTTGCACGCCAAACATCGATGCATTGCGCTTGTATTTATTAACCCAATCCCTCTTAAAACGTACATTTGCGGGGTTGTTGGAATCAGCATCCCAGAAACTGGTATGGATGTTACCGATAGCCTCCTTGCCAAATGCAGGTAAGGTCATCCAGTCTACTGCAAATACTGTATAAAGTTTCATTGATTTATTGAGGCCAGCAGCATTGAATTGCTTAATCAGGGAAATACCCATCCCACCGGGCGCAAAGGCAAATACTGCTTTCGCCTTGGCCGCTCTAATTTTGGAAAGTTCGGCAGCCCAATCGGAATTACCAAGTTTGTAAAGAGTGCGTCCGGCAACCTTCCCTTTGTAGTGGCGCAAAAAACCTTTCAGCATATCTTTACCTGCCTGATAATTGGCAGAGAGCAAATAAACATCACTTAATTCTTTTTGGAACAACATACCCATGGCTTCCGGAGTGGCATCATTGTTCCAGGAGGATCTGAAGAAATAGGGGTTACAATGTTTGCCGTCCATCCCAGACCATCCGGCATTTGTACTAATTAAAAATGTTTTGTTTTTTAATGCTTGTTTGTATACGGCAGCGAGAACATTCGACCAGGTGATGCCCGCAACAAAGTGCACCTTGTCTTTTTTTATAAACTTGTCCATTACCTGACGACCAACGTCCGGCTTATGCTGAGTATCGCCTATGATTACTTTTGCGGGAAGACCTCCTAGTTTACCACCCAGGTGATCTAGGGCTAACAGAAAACCGTCTCGCATGTCTCGCGCATAGATACCCCTACCGCCAGGAAATCCGCTCATATAACCAACTCTAACTTCATTGTCTTGACCAACTGCGGGCGGCGGTAATACCGCCAGCGAAGCGGCTCCCATAATCGAGGCTGCCAAAATTAACTTAATCTTCATCTGATTTATCCCCCTGATTAAAATAGTTAACGTCTATCTTTGGTGTGACTTTTCTGAGAAAAACATTGTCTGTCTGCAATCTGATGGAACCTTAAGACTTTAAAGTATTATATTACAATCTATTTCTAATTTAAATAGACCTAAGGTATCTTTAGTATTTTAGATTCCATTGTGGTTGCAACTGCTTTACAGTACGACCTTAAATTTGCCATCAAAATCTGATTAACAATGGTTCATTTAGATCGCAACTGAAATCTTTGTATTTTTCCAGTAGCTGTTTTTGGTAAATCATCTACAAAGTTGAACCAACGTGGATACTTGTAGCGGGCGAGGCCGTTCTTGCAAAATTCAAGTAATTCATTGGATAGTTCTTCGGATGCATCTGTGATGTTGTTAAGCACAACAAATGCTTCGGGTTTAATCAGTTTATCGTCATCTGCGCGTCCGACCACTGCGGCCTCCAGCACCTGAGGATGCTCCACTAATTTGGCTTCGATTTCAACCGGTGAACACCAAATACCACCCACCTTTAGCATGTCGTCACTCCGTCCACAGCAGAAAAAGAATCCATCTTCGTCTCGGTAATAGGTGTCTCCGGTGAACATCCACCCGTTCCTCAAACTTTCTGCAGTTTTTTCAGGATTTTGCCAATAAAGTTTTAAGAGTGACTCCCCCTTGATCATTAGGCTACCAGCTTCTCCATCAGCTACTTCATTACCGTCCTCGTTAACGATGCGGGCTTGATAACCGGGCACGGGCTTACCGCTAGCACCAGGTCGAATATCCGTTTCCCTGTTGGAAAGAAATATATGAAGAATTTCTGTCGTGCCAATACCGTCTAATAGGGGGAGTTTCGTTTTTGAATTCCACCTTCTGAGAAGATCGGGAGGTAAGGCTTCTCCAGCTGAAATACAAACACGGATTGATGAAAGATCTGCGTCGTTTACCTCTAAAGCCCTCAGTTGAGCGGCATAGAGTGTCGGGACAGCATAGTAAATTGACGGCCTATATTTCTCAATGATTTCGTGCATATCCGCAGGTGTAGGCGGTCCTGCGAATAAAACTGCTTCTCCACCGACCCAGAGAGGAAACGTCATTGCATTGCCGAGGCCATAAGCAAAAAAAAGCTTTGCTGCAGAAAAATTAATATCTTCGCTGGTCATGTTTAGAGTTTCGACAGCGTAACGCTGGCTGGTCACGACCATGTCCTTCTGAGCATGAACAACGCCCTTTGGATTGCCGGTAGAGCCTGAAGAGTAGAGCCAAAAGCAGTCGTCATCTGGTTTTGCAGGTGCAGGGTTTAAGGCGGGTGAGGATCCTGCCATATGCTTTGCCAAGGTTTCTCCACTTCCCTCAGACGGGAGAACAACTTTCGGTTTGTGTGATGCTGCTTTAAGTGCCGTTTTAACCTCGTCAGAAAATTCAGGTGAGTATACAACAGCGGAGGCTTCTGAATTGACGACCATATAGGTGTAATCTTTTGCGCGTAGTAGAGTATTCAGTGGTACAGGAATTATCCCGGCTTTAATCGCACCCCAGAATACATAATAGAATTCTGGGGCGTCTTTAACTACCATCAGTGCTCTGTCACCCGGAGATACGCCAAGTTCCAAAAGGGCATTACCAGCTCGGTTCACATGCTCGGCAAGTGTCGCATAGGTGACCACGCTGCCACGATGGACGTTGATAACTACTTTTTCTCCGCGTCCTTCCTTCAGGTGTCTATCAATGAAGGGAACGGCTACATTAAAATTCTGCGAAAACTCTAATTTGGCTGGGAAAATTGAGTTATCTATCGTGACGATATTATCTTTCATCAATCTCCCTCCAAGAGGCAATGAGCCTTAAGCATAAGAAAATGGAAGGCTCAAGCCAAAGGGTATTTTAGTCTCTATGCACTAATGAAGCCGCACATACTCATAGTCAATGTCCTTACCGTGGATACCGCGGCTAGGTGCTGTAAGCCACCCAGCCATCTCACCTGGATTAGTCACTGGTACCATAAGTGACATGACGAACTCGCGATCGGCGGCACTTGGCATCCAGGTATTTCTTTGGTTTTCGAATTTCTCCTTACTGATTGGCTTTCCCTCTGGTGTAAAATACATGTTTCTAAACGTGCCAATGTTACGGTTGAAAGCGGTATGCGGTAAAGTGAGTGAATATTCTATACCCGCTTCGGAGATGATCTTATTCCATCGGTCAACACCCCGCTGGCAGTCGTCACGGTAATCGTTGCGTAACCTCTCATTAATTGAAGTCAACGCAGAGACTTCGTTCATCATCACTTTACCATTTTCAAATTCCGGTATTAAGAAACTGTCATTTTCAAGAAGATGGTCATCGTCAATCTTATTCTCCATATAACGACCCTTTAGACCCATAGTATAAAAGTTGGCTGCATTCGTTGACTTTTCCTGGCCAAATAGATCCAAACAGATAGAGAAATGGAAATTCATCCACTTTTGGATCATAGGCAACGGAATGCCGCCATATTTCTGAATTTCGAGTGTATCGTTCTCGGCAGACAACTGAGCACTTCTCAGGACAACTCGGCCAAGGCCATTCTCGCCCACAAACATGTGATGAGCTTCTTCAGTCAACATGAAACGACATGAACGGGATAACGGATCAAAACCAGACTCTGCTAAAGAACTTAGTTGGAATTTCCCGTCTCTGTCTTGGAAAAAGGTAAACATAAAGAATGAAAGCCAATCTTTAGTTGGTACATTGAAGGCTTCTAGAATTCGAGGCTTATCCTCATCGCCTGCATGGCGCAGTAGCATTTCTTCAGCTTCTTCTCTGCCATCTCGCCCAAAGTAGGCATGGAGGAGATATACCATAGCCCACAAGTGGCGTCCTTCCTCAACGTTGATTTGGAAGAGGCTGCGTAGGTCGTAGAGAGATGGACAGGTAAGCCCAAGTAGCCGCTGTTGTTCCACTGAGGCGGGTTCAGTATCCCCTTGTGTAACAATGAGGCGACGAAGCTCAGCACGGTATTCACCTGGAACTTCCTGCCAGGCGTTCTCACCTTTGTGTTGACCAAAACCTATTTTTCGTTCCTCTTCCTCCGCGGCTAGAAATATTCCCCAACGGTATTCTGGCATTTTCACCATATCAAAATGTGCCCAACCCTTGGGGCTGACATCAATAGCTGTACGCAAGAATATTTCATGGTTCGCGCTTGCCTCAGGACCTAACTCATCCCACCAATTAAGGAATGCCGGTTGCCATTTCTCAAGAGCGCGCTGGAGACGCCTGTCTCCAGAAAGATTAACGTTATTGGGGATTGTTTCCTTGTAATCTATTGTACTCATTAAATCATACTCTCTTTTTATCGTAATTTGCTTGTTTTCCGGTTCCGTATAGATTTAAAGCGCCTTCTTCTCCAACCGCATTAGGTCGCTGGAATATCCAGTTTTGCCAAGCGCTCAATCTGCCAAAAATTTTCGTTTCTAAGGTCTCGGGCCCTGGAAACCTGAGGCTGGCTTCCATCCCTGTTAGTGCGTCAGTTGAGTAACTTGCACGTTCCTCGATAGCTATGCGCACTTCATCTTCCCAGTCTATATCATCTGGAATAAAAGTGACTATACCTAGCTCGTCAGCGCGGTCAGCTGCTAAATCATTTCCTTCCTCGCCCCGGATGTTTTCTATATTTGAGGAGTCAGAGAGGTTTCTGGTTTCTAGTCGACTAAGACCATTACACATTGGTAAGGCACCAAAATTCATGCCTGTTGGTCTAACAGTTGCCGCTGGAAGGTTTGAATCTTCAAACACGCCATCAAGCATGTAACTGCGATCCGATGCTAAAACCAGCTCAAGAAGGGTGCCGGTGAAACAGCTGCCAGGCTCGATTAGTGTTATGATGCTGCGTGAAGAGACGTCCAAACGTTTCAAGGTTCTTTTCAAAAACAATGTGATTTCTCGTGCGAGCCAATTATCCTTATTGTCTAATAGTGCCTTGTCTCCTGCCTCGATGAAGTCTGGATTACCTGATGATTTAAACACCCATGTACTAATCTCCGGTTCGTTGGCCCGCATGTGAAGAATAAAATCATCGAAATCCCGGGCAAATGCTAGGTGCCAAAATCCGGAGCCGGATGCGTAAATGCCCTCGTTGTCCTGCGGGGGTTCATTATTTGGGGCGTGAACTGTGACCTCGGCTTTAAAAAGATTCCTATCAAGTTCAGCTGAAAGCGTATTATAGGTAATGTTGCTATCGGTAATCTCTCGAGAAATCGGCTTTAACACAATACCAGTGGCATCTGTTGGTCTCGAAGATTGGGCTGCAAACTCTTCAGCGCGTTCCATCGCAACATCCATCAATTTGGAACGGGGTACAAGTTCGTCCACAAGATTCCAATCAAGGGCACGCTTACCTTTGATGCCTTCTGCAAGTGTACAGAAATAATCAGCCCGGTCGCGTCGAACATGCCGTTTGTCAACCACGCGGGTTAAACCTCCAGTACCCGGCAGGACCGCTAAAAGTGGGACTTCTGGAAGTGACACGGCAGAGGCCCCGTCATCAATTAGCATCAAATATTCTGCAGCAAGAGCGAGTTCATAGCCGCCACCCGCTGCTGTGCCATTAACCAAACAGATATACCGTTGGTCAGAATTCTGGGATGCGTCTTCTATTCCATTACGTGTTTCATTGGTAAATTTACAGAAATTGACTTTGTGTTCATGTGAAGATGAACCCAACATCGCAATATTAGCTCCCGCGGAGAAAACCCTATCTTTAGCGGAGGTAAGAATAACACAGCGAATTTCAGGATGTTCAAATCTAAGACGCTGTATGGCGTCATATAGCTCAATATCGACACCTAAATCATAAGAATTGAGTTTTAGATCGTAACCCGGTGTCATTCCTCCATCCTCCGCTACGTCCATCGACAGTAAGGCCACCGGTCCACGAAAGTCGATTTTCCAGTGTTGATATTGATCGGGGTGAGTGGAAAAATTTATCATTCAAGGCCCTTCGTGTTTAAAATCATCTCAGCAACATCCCTGATTGAATTAAATTTGGGTCCGTGACTGTCGATGTAAACAAATAATCTTCAATAAGTTACCAACAACTTTCTTTAGGCAACAGGAAATCAATTATTCTGTAAATCGGTACTTAATTACCTATTTACATATGAAACATAATATATCATCCTGTCAAGTGTTTGATTTCAAAATGAACCCCGTTTTCCAAGGAGTTGATTATGAAAGGTAAAAACTTCTCAAAACTGGGGCAACCTATGATAGAGACAAGATTTGCTATTCCGGGTGATTTATCAAACGTGATAGATTTGGATTCACAAATTACTACAATTAAAAAGATAGATTATTGGCAAGATACCTTTGGGCGATTTGTTGGAAAGAAGGGACGCTATTTTCTGATTGCTGAAAACAGAAATGGGGGTGAAACGGAAATACCATTGGTTGGTTTTATAGTCGGTGAAATTAGAGCTTGGGAATTTGGCTCGCAACCCTGTGGTTGGGTTCTAACAATCTTGGTGAAGCCAGAATATCAGGGTAGAGGTATTGGCGAACAATTATTTGAGGCCATTTGCAAAAGTATGAAAGATGATGGTGTGCAGACAGTGAGGACCATGATTGCTAGGGAAGACAATTTAAATATGTCGTTTTTTCGATCCCAAGGCATGATGGCGGGTCCATTTATCGAACTCGAGATGTTGGTAGACTAAAGGGATACAATTATCTGGGTAATTTGGGATCGTTAAAAGTTTTAATCTTACTATTAACCACCTTACCAGCAAATCCATAACTGATGAAACCCATACGGATAATGGAAAGCAAATTTAAAAAATCCCTGAGATCGTCTAATGCCTTCAATTAGCATTGAAGTGACGGATAGGTAATATTGGCATTATGAGACTCCAAAAATCCACGCAGTTTGGTCTTTATGCAGTATTGGAATTGGCGCGTAATCCAGGACGGCAATTATCTGCTCTAGATATCGCTAATTTGTATGGTATTTCATCCCATCATCTGGCGAAAGTGCTGAGGGATCTCGGTCGTGCAGGCTTGGTTGATGCAGTCAGAGGTGCTGGTGGAGGATATACTTTCTCTGGCAATGCTAGGCGCACCACCCTAATGGATATTATTAATATATTTGAAGACATCGGTAGTGA
>ENA-UPTF01001663-UPTF01001663.1-marine-metagenome-genome-assembly--contig:-NODE-1663-length-13745-cov-14.297922_pt1 | contig 13745 bp, 12 predicted proteins | sample MGYA00238166_ERZ767019 | MGnify/ENA primary metagenome ERZ767019 (study PRJEB28930, sample SAMN06266391) | marine metagenome | isolation source: Sea water from 250 m depth | place: Atlantic Ocean...
TCAGCAGGCATGCAAACCAAAGAAGGTGGGGGCTCATTATTTTCCATGGCAGTCATAAATGAACGTATAACGCGTTTTGTGAAGGATTTGGATCTTCCGGTGGTGTGTTTTGGATTTCGAGACTGTACCGGAGGGGCGCAGGCAAGTTTTGTAACCCATCTGCTTGCCAAAACTTACTATTTTTCCGGCGCGCAAATACCCTTTGCAGGTCAGCTTGTAGTGGAAAGTCATCTGCCGGCGCATTCCACATTATCAAATTACTTGTCTAATAATCCGGGAACAATGGATGCTCTTGTAAAAAATCCGTTTGACAAGGGGATTGATAAAAAGCTGCAGGAGATTGATCCTCAAATTCCTGTTGCTCAATTCTCAGTTGAGGAAGTAATTTCTCGTGTTTTGTCTGGAGAGTACCAGATATCTGTGGACGAGGAAGTTAAAGCGTATTCTACGCAGGAAAATTTACATACAGCTGAGATCAAGCGTATTTTGATTCATGCCCGTGGATGCACTGCTTCCCGTCTGATTCGAGGATCACAAGACGCGGGAATGGAAGTGGTGCTGGTGGCGTCTGACCCGGATATGGAAAGTTATCCAGCCACTTTGCTCAGTGAAAAAGACCACCTTGTATGCATTGGCGGGGAAACTCCACAGGATAGTTATTTAAATGGAATGAGCGTGATCAGAATTGCAGAACAGGAAGAAGTCGACGCAATTCATCCAGGAATCGGGTTTTTATCGGAGTCTCCTCATTATGCCCGTATATGCCGTGAACATGGTTTCAATTTTGTAGGGCCGCGTGCTGTAAATATGGACAGAATGGGAAACAAGTCAAACGCTATCGCGACTGCAAGGAATCTAAACATACCTGTTGTTCCAGGCAGTGAAGGTGCCTTGATGGACCCTGCACATGCGATGATCGTAGCTTCAGAAATTGGATTCCCAGTGTTAATAAAAGCTGCACATGGAGGAGGAGGAAAAGGAATTGAGGTAGTTAAAGATGCTGAGAAATTTCAATCTACTTTCACTCGAATGTCTCAGGAGGCTTTAAGTGCATTTGGTAACGGCGATTTATATCTGGAAAAATACATTGGCTCAATGCGCCACCTTGAGGTTCAGATAATCAGGGATATGCATGGTAATTCAAAATTGTTTGGCATTCGTGATTGTTCGATTCAGCGCAACTATCAGAAACTTATCGAAGAAACTGCATCAGGAATTCCAAATAAAATCAGGGAGCAGCTATACAGTTTTTCAGAAAAATTAATTGAGGAGATCGATTACATAGGTGCAGGAACAGTAGAATTTATCTACGATTTGATTGGGAAAAAAGTTTATTTTATGGAAATGAATACACGTCTTCAGGTTGAACACCCCGTCTCTGAAATGGTATCCGGAGTGGACCTGGTACGTCAGCAATTTGAAGTAGCGCAAGGAAACAACATAAGCAATTTGGATTTTAAGCTCAACGGGCATGCTATTGAATTGCGGGTGATTGCCGAGAAAGTTGAGCTAGATGAGAATGGGGAGTTATTATTTGTTCCGGATCCAGGTCATGTGACAGAAGTTTATTTTCCGGAAAAATCAAATGTTAGGGTTATTCAAACAATTACCTCCGGATCAATGGTTTCACCATTTTATGACAGCCTTGTGGCTCAAATAGTATGCTGGGGCAGATCACGAAGTGATGCCATCACTCGTTTAGTTGATTATTTAAAACGGGTGAAAATTCATGGAGTTTCAACCAACCTTGCTTTGAACCGAGCAATTTTGCAGGATGCGTCTTTTAAGAAGGGTAGTTTCAGTACAGGATTCCTTGCTGATTTCTTTAAGCGAATTGACTCTCAGAAACTTTTGAGTGAAGCTCTTAATGATTCCGGAGAATTAAATAAATCTGTGGATAAAAAGTCCATCAAACTGGAAGGTTCTAATGAACTCAAAGTACTTTCCCCTCAAATGGGAGGCTTCTATCGTGCACCATCACAGGATGATGAGCCGTTTGTAAGTGAAGGTCAGATCATTGATGTAAACCAAACACTTTGCCTGATTGAATCGATGAAAGTCTTCACAGAGTTAACACTTGCAGACTATAAAAGTACAGATGGAAACACTTTATTCCCCGATGATGTTAAATACAAAGTGACGAAAGTTATTGCAGAGGACAAAAACACTGTCAACCAGGGCGATTTACTTTTTGTGATGCTGCCTGTAGTTGCATGATAATCTGCAAATTGTCATGAGCCAGCCATTAGAAATTGCTGCAAATTATCCTCCTCCTGCCGGATTAGAACAAATTCTTCATCCGGTCTCTTCTGACATTGAGAATCTCGAGTCTCAGATAATTAGTGATATAAAAACCGACATTCCTTTGCTCAATAATGTGACTGAACATATTATTGGTTCTGGTGGAAAGCGCCTGCGCCCAACATTGGTTCTCTTAGGAGCTGAAATGTTTTCAGGGGTCAACGAACAGGTAATTCAGGCTGCAAAGGTAATTGAGTACTTACATACTGCAACACTTCTTCACGATGATGTAGTTGATGGAGCAGAAACCAGAAGGGCGAGGCAGACCGTATGCAGAATTTGGGGAAATGAAGCAAGTGTACTTTCAGGAGATTATTTGTTTGCAATGGCTTTTTACCAACTGACCAAAATGAGAAACGCAGAAGTTTTGAGGCTGATGTCGGATACAACTACAAGGATGGCACGTGGAGAATTATTGCAGTTGACTCGTTCGTTTGAGGCAAGTGATGAAGAAGAATATTTGGAAATAATCATAAACAAAACCGCATGTCTTTTTGCTGCAGCAATCAAAACAGGGGCCTTACTGGCCGGCGGCTCACAAGATTCTGCTGATCAGTTATATGAATACGGTATGGCTTTAGGTATTGCTTTCCAGATTGTTGATGATGCTCTTGATTATACTGATGAGAATAAAACCGGGAAACCTGTTGGAGGAGACTTGCAGGAACGAAAAATAACTTTGCCTTTGGGTCAGTTGCTTGAAAAAGCAAATGATTCAGACAGGAGAAGACTGGACCAGATTTTAACTAATCAGGAGATTGAAAAACCTCAGATTGAGGAAGTGCTCAATATGATGAAAAATTATGACTCCATCCAGTACACTTTGGATTGCTCCAGGAAGTATGTTTTTAAGGCCCAGCGCAGTTTAGAAAAATTTCCGGAATCAAGTCTGCGTCAAACCCTTTTTGAATTAGCTGATTTTATTGTCTCAAGGGAGGTTTGAATCAGCTGATTTTTTCCTATTTTTCCTCTGTTGAAACTGAGTGGCGACTGTACAAGTCTCTCCAGCGAATAGCACGGCGAGAGGCCTCGCTTAGTGATACCAGGATATCCTGAATTTTCAGAGGTTTTTCAAAGAAATCATATGCTCCCCCCTGCATGCATTGAATGACTCGAGGCAGGGTACTGTGTGATGTCATTACAAAAATCTGCATCAGGGAGTTCATTTTTTTAATTTCCATTAACAATTCCACACCACTCATTTCACCCATCATAATATCAGTTATCACAACGTGAAAGAAACTTCGCTGCAGTGTATTCAAAGCTTCCTCAGCGCTTTTGGCGGTGTTTACGTGATAGCCTTCTTTCTCTAGTGACTGTCGGAGAACCAAAAGGATGTTTTCATCATCATCCACCACCAGAATACTTAATTTAGATTCAGTTGTTTTTCCCATGGGGTGTTTTTCAGATTAATGTTAGTTTACTGCTTCTGTCAGCGATCTTAAAAACCCTACGCGGTCGTGAGCCGTCATTGCAGCATTCCCAACCAGGGCTGCGTCACATGGAATTTTTAAAATTCTTTTGACGTCTTCCGGAGAATTGATACAACTTGCACTTATCAAAAGTTTTCCCGGCTGTCTCTTCCATGTTCTTAATTCAGGATAGCGTTCCCACCATTCTGAAATGACCTCAATGCTTCCTTTATCGTATGTTTCAGTAGGGTCTTCCGGAATTGCTGCGATAGGTCGGTTGTTTATCATCAATATGTCCGGATTAATAGCAAGTGCTCTCGGGAGTTCATTTTCAACAGAGCATTCCACAACTGCTTCAAGACCAATATTTTCAGCTTCTGTTACAATTTTTTCCAATTCTGTTTGGTTAAAATAATAAGCCAGAATTAATGCTGCGCTTGCTCCCCGCAGCCGCCCTTCCAAAAGTTGATAAGAGTTAATTATGAACTCTTTATGCATCAAGGGCAAAGTAGTCACTCTTGATGCCTTTTCAAGAATTTCCAGAGAGCCGCCAAACCAGCTTTGATCAGTCAAAACAGAAATTGCTTTAGCACCTCCATTCTCAAATTCTTTTACTATAGTTTCAGTTTCAAGTTGCTCTACATTTATGCGTCCAGGCGCTCTAGATTTCACTTCTAGTATCAGAGAAATAGGCTCTCCAGGATTGCGGATTAAACGTTTGCGAAAATCCGGAGCTTTATCAAGATTGTTCACCTTAGCGCGCAGATGATCTTCATTTATTTCTATTTGGCGCTTTGAGACCTCGTTTTGCTTTAGTAAACGCAATTTGTCTAAAAAAGTTCTCACAATAATTTAATCAAACTAATCCTGTTATAGTCCTGATTCTCACATCTGCAATAAAGTCTGATTGACCTATATACAATCAGCATGCCTTTGTATAACTTCTGGTTCAAGAAATATTTTATTAATTCTCAACTAATTAATACACATTTTGATCTTAATTTTTTCGCCAGTGTTCAACTGGCTTACATTCCCTATTTATACGGTTCTCAAAAAATAAAAAAATATTTATGGTCTGCAAATTGCAAATTTACTACTAAATACCTTTATAACTGAACAATAAAGAGAATTATTAATTATATATATCAATTACTTAAGGAGATAAAAAAATGAGTGTTTCTCGTAATCAAATAAATGAAGCAATGACCCGATTTTTGGAACGTGGAGGTTCAATTCGTCGTTACGAACGAGTTGTAGGTGAGCCGATTTTAGGCAGTGATATATGGCTTACAGAAGATACACTGGAACTGATTGAAACAAATGACTCCGATTTCTGGGGCTAATCAAAAATTTCATTACCGTCTTTTTAGTCGAAGTATAACATTACATAACTTATTAAGGTTTAAAGTAGTTCTTCAACAACGAAGACACAGGAGAAAAAATGAGTGTTTCCAGCGATAAAATCAATGATGCGATGGCTCGATTTCTAATGAGCCGCTATCAGCGTACAGTTTATGTACCTGTTATGAGAAGTGAATTAGTATTTTCTCAGAATACTATGGAGCTTATTAAAACGCATGATTCAGATTTTCTGGGATAATTTTCTCTAAATAATACCTTGTTCTAAAATCCCGCCACAAATCTTATTAGTTAACAGCAGCAGTATCCTAAAGATAAATCATAAGCAGCTGCAATCTCAAACGATACTTTCACCCAAACGTGACTTTTAAAGCTGATGATATTTGATACCTGATCTATATCATCAACTTATACAAAGAACTGTATTTCTCGGAATAACTGTAAGTAGTGTTACTGTTTATAGCCTAAACAATGCCTGCTAGACACGTTTCTGAGATTGTTCAAGCAATTTCCAGCGAATAATGGGAATTTGTTTGAGGATTTCAGTATTTGTGATGCTATAGACTTTTGCCCGTGTGACTGCTTTTGCGAGACTTTTGCTGGTTTTACTTGTGATCATGTTTTCACCTCCCCAAAAATCTCCTTTTGAAATAACATGCTTGTTTGATGATCTGCCACTTTGCAAACCACTGAGCTCCACTTTCCCTTCTTTAACCAACATTAGTCCATCATAAACTATTTTCTCACCTTTAGAGTAATTGTTAAGTGTCATGTTTTGTGCAATTTGACTCTGAACGGGTGATGAAATCGATTCTCCAAATAACCATGTCTGTTGCAGGAACTCGGTGATTTCGTGCGTTTTTTTCAACTGTTCCGTCAACTCGTTTCGATGTACAAACTCTTTGAACAAAATTTCTGGAATTCTTAGTGTTTCAATATGACTTAAGGCACGGTATATTCCGGTGCTTTTAAGGCCAAACAGAACCGCCAGGTCTCCAATCAATGTCCCGCTTGATAACTGATAACTTGTTTTTTCTTCTGCAGAAAGGAATTCAGCCACACCAGTGAGCACCAGACACGCATGGTCCGGGATTTCCTGATCTTTCAGCAAGACTGTTCCGGGACTGACTAATTCACGTTTACAATTCAGCAGCATGTGGATTTCACCGTCTTCAACATTTGGATAATATCCCTGAAGGTAAGCTCCTCCAAATTCAAGAGGATAATCTTCATGACCTTCAATTAAAACATCGGTGCTGCCGAAAGTGACGCCACATCCAATTAACTGCTCTTCTTCTGAAAGCTTGTGGGCGGTGTGAGCTAATATGATTTTTTCAGATTTATCATCCTTGAAATCCTCAGCCTTGCCGTGAATGATTCCTCCTCCAATATCAATTTTCTTTACTTGTACGGGGCTAAGGTAATCATTCCAGACTTTATTTTTTAATTTGCTGCTTATTCCCGGCTTTTTCTTATTATTCTGGAGCATCTTGTTCAGTATATCATGAGAAGCTACGTCTGCTAAATGAGCGTAAGTTGCATACCCGTCTTCCCAAAGTGTCCTGAAGAATAGTATATTTGTTTCAACAGGATGAGGTGAATATACTGGCTTTACTTCCAGTCCATCAATATTGTTCCATTCATCAAACTCAAGGTCACAAACTTCGAAATATTCTTCAAATGTGCTTTCCTCGATAGACATAAGTGAGGATAATTTCTTTGTAACAGAGGCACGCACCATCTGGGTGGAGTAATACTTTATTTTGTGATTTGTATGGATCAGAGTAGTCAGTCCGGCAAAATGATCATCATGGGCGTGTGTATGAAAAATCCCCTCTACTTCATTCACATCAACGCCTATGGCATTTAGGGTATGCGCAATGTTGGGACCAACATCGATTAGAAATATTTTCCCCTGGAAACAAATAACACTGGCCATGCAGGGCCGATCAATATCCCAGCCGTCTCCTTCACCGGTATGAACGACTGAAAAATAATCACGCTTGAAATAATGATTTTCCAGTTGATAGGGAGTTTCATAGGTTTCATTTTTTGCCAGATTCAGGTCGACTTCTACACTTTCATCTTTATAAATAAATTCGTAGCAGTTTACTTTCTTTCTGACAACCTTGACTCCGTTCAGGACTTCCACTGGCTCATGATCAACAATGACTGATTGCAGCAAATCGCTGCTAGGCCGTATTTCCCCGAAAGCAAAGAATAGCTTTATTCGCATCATCTCTTCTGCCTGTTCCCGAGGCAAGCCCGAGGCAAGAATATCTTCAAGACTCGTCAGACCATAATTACCCCTGTAAATGTAATTCATCTGCGCATTAACCACGTTTTCTTGTCCTATCAGCAATGGTTTGGCGCCTGTATTGTTAGGATGATTTGGGAGCAGCATACCCTGTCGGTAGAGCATCTGAAGTACCGGAAACTCAGCTAAATTTGCAAAGTCGCCTTTTTGTACGCTCAGGTCTGAAAGAAGGATGGCATTTGGTCCGGTTTCATTAGTAATTGTCCCATGGGAATGATGGTTAGGACCTGACCCGGAATCTGTTTCTATTTCATAATCATGTATCTTGCCGGCTTTCATCAAGTGTTTGACGCTGTCCGCTGGACATCCACAAAGTACAAATAATTCTGCTTCGGGGACTTCCAGCCAGAAAACACCGGCAGATATTTTTGTCTTAGAAATTTTGGACATTGAGGTATTCAAAAACACCCGGGGTTGATTTAAGATTCCCGCCTGATTAACCTCCACTGACCGGAGGAATCAAGCAATATTCTGCACCATCGGTAAGAACAGATTGCTTGTCAACATAATCATCCTGATGTGCCAGTCGGGTTGATTTTAATATTGGTCCTGCCTGAGGATAATTTTGTGAGAGCAGCTCTATAACCTGCTCAGCAGTGCATCCCTCAGGAACTTCCAGCGAAATCGGCTCCTCTGAAATTATTTCCTGGAGCACAGCATAGCAGATCAGAGTTATTTCCACAAATCTATGAAATATTGAAAATTAGGTCAAACAAGACTATCCCCCATACAACTACGAGATTTATGGATGCCATTAAAACCGCTGCGCTCCCTGCATCCTTTGCTTTGGCAGAAAGCGTGTGTTGTTCTGTGGAAATCCTGTTCACTGCAGCTTCAACTGCAGTATTAAGCAGTTCTATGATCAATACAAGAAGGACGGATACAATCAGCAAAATACGAACAATCAGCGAAACAGGCAATAGCAGTGCAGCAGGAATTAAAATAACTGCAACCGCTAATTCAATGCGGAAGGCAATTTCATCATAAAATGTGTTTCTTACGCCCTGCAAGCTGTAGTCAAATGCTTTCCACAATAGAAGCAAAGTTTTCATTCAGTCATGCTCTTAGAGTTGCCTGAAATTCGTTTTCAAGACGCCTGACAATTTTATTCCTGATCTTTCCCACTTCATCATCGGTGAGTGTTCTGTCTGATGCCTGGAAAGTAAGGGAATAAGCCAGACTGCGTTTCCCCGCATCGACCTGTTCGCCTTCATATACATCAAAGAGAGTGGCGTTTTTAAGCAACGGTTTCCCTGTTTGAAGAATGACAGGAGTGACATCCTCCACAGGCAGGCTTGCGTCCATCACAAAAGCCAGGTCCTCAAAAATGGGAGTGTAGTTTGAAATTGACTTCATCTGGTGATTTTCAATTCCAAGCCTGATGATGAAATCAAGATCAAGTTCCGCAACACAAACAGGCTGCTCCGGAAGATTAAAATTATCTCTGATTTTTGGATGTAATTCTCCTGCAAACCCTAATACATTTCCATTTACCAATATGTTAGCGCAGCGTCCGGGGTGACAAGGCAGTTCCCTTGATTTTTTCCACTCAACATCGTCAATATGAAGAGATTTGAAAAAGTGCTCTAAAATCCCCTTAAGGTCAAAGAAGTCATAGTGTCCGTGGTCCTGATTCAGCCAGGAATTAGTGTTCCGGACTCCGCTCATTAAAAAAGACAATCTCTGGGGTTCATTCGGAAGCAATTTACCTTTTTGCGGATGAAACACGCTTCCAACTTCAAAAGTATTAACTTTATCTAAGAATCTCAGATTAGTACGTGCAGTAATCAATGCGCCGGGCAGCAATGAACGACGCAGGTGGCTACGTTCCTGTGACAGAGGATTTTTAATGGGAATAAATCCATCAAGGTCAGTATTATTTTCCATGCGCAAACGTGCTTCGTCTAGGGGATCCATGATGGAGTAAGTAATAATTTCATCCATGCCTGAAGCCACAAGGATATCCCTCACACGTTCTGTTCCGTCAAGATTCTGATTTCCATGCTGGGGAGGAAGTTCATCTTTAATCAGAGTTGGAGTGAGATTTTCGTAACCATAAACCCTGACTATTTCTTCAACAAGATCTGCAGGGATACGAATATCCATGCGATGGCTTGGAACAGTTATTTTTAAGATTTTCTTTCCTGAAACTTTGAAATCCAGAGCACTCAAAATTTTTTTAATCTGCTCAATGGGAATATTTACACCCAGCAGCCGTTCCACATATTCCGGATTAATATCCAGAGTTACTGCTTCTTTAGGGCTTGGATAAAGGTCTCCGGCGGTCTTTTCAAGTGTTCCGGAACCATGTTCAACCATTAATTGTGCTGCCCGCAAAGCAGCCCGAAGCGTACCTTCCGGATCAACCTGTTTACCGAACCTCTCACTTGCTTCCGTACGCAGTTTAAGTATCTGTGCTGTACGCCGATTATTGAGAAATTCAAAGTTCGCCGCTTCAAGCAAAATGTTGGTTGTTGCATCAGTCACTTCTGAATCTCCTCCCCCCATTACGCCGCCGATTCCTATATGGCCTGCTGTATCAGTGATCATCAGCATATCGCTGTCAAGTTTGCGTTCAACATTGTCCAGTGTGAGCAGGGATTCGCCTTCTTTAGCACGACGTATGATAATTTTTGGTTTACCGCCATTTGCCCGCTTGATAAGCTTATCGTAATCAAAGGCATGTAACGGCTGTCCCAGTTCCATCATCACATAATTGGTGATGTCAACAATGTTATTGATTGGGCGCATCCCGACTCGCAGCAGCCGCTGCTGCATCCAGAATGGTGATGGAACAATTTTAACATCACGTATTAATAAGGCAGAATAGCGTGAACAGATATCTGAGTCATTTATTTCCAGATCAACAAACGGCGGTTGTTCTAGGACTTCCAATTGTGAGACATCAGGGATAACACTCTGGTCTAAAGTCTCTTCTGTCAGTGCGGCAACTTCACGGCCTATTCCCAGAATGGAAAGCAAATGACTGAATCCCCCTTTTATATCAAAATGCAGTATTACATCACCTAAATATTCCTGCAGCAAAGTGCCTACTGGTGCATCTCCAGGAAGTATCAGAATGCCCTCGTGGTTTTCACTGAGTCCTAATTCAAGTTCCGAGCAGAGCATCCCTTCTGATTCGATGCCTCTTATTTTGGCGGGTTTGAGTTTTTTAAGAGGGAGATCCTCTTGATGTGCATCAATAAGCATGGCTCCCGAAAGGGCCAGGGCAACTTTTGGAGCCGGCCGTGGGAGATTCCCTTCCATTTCCCTGATGTTTGGTGCTCCAGTAACAATTGTAATGGGTTTGTCTGCACCAAATTCTACATCCACTAGATACAAAGCGTCAGCATTAGGATGCTTTCGAACCTCCCTGATTTGACCTACAACACAATATTCACCCCAGTTATCTCCGATTTTTTCTATTGTTTCAACTTCGAGCCCTGCGGTTGTAAGGCGTTCTGCCAGTTGGTCAGGTGTAATGTTAATTGCAACAAAATCCCTGAGCCAGCTCAAGGGTGCTTGTATTGCCATATTTTTCCTGAAAAATGTTTGTGATTATAGGTTCTTATTGAATCTACTGAAAAAATGTTTCTGTTTCAGAATCAAAGCTTGATTATGAATTAACAACAGAACATTCTCTGGAGAAATGGGGGGAAAACGCAAGACAGATCGATTAACGAATCTGCTTGCATTTCATTCTAATATCCTTGAATTGAGTAGCTTTATGTTTCCAAATTTCTTTAGAGCGCATTTTTTTTGAGACAATGCCTTTTTCTTTGAGTTTTTTAAGAAGCTTCCTTTCTCCGGGACTGAGGGGGAGATTTGAACGCAATTTAACCCAGATGTTCTGAATGAGCAGCACTTCATGTTCAAGGGTCATTTCTGGGCGTTTTTTTATTTTTCTGATTATTTTTTCAGCCTCATTCCTGCACTTTGTCTTTTTATACTGCTTCATGAACAGTCGGTCTGTGGCATATTCCTGTGCTTCAGCAGAATCTGCTCCTGAGAACAAAAATAGCATTAAAACGGCCCAAACGTGTAAGCAGCAAAAGAAGTTAATCTTTCCCTTATTTAGTTGTTTAAAATGAGTTTCCCTAAGTGTCATGAATATAAGATTGCCATTTTATACGTACTCAAGTTTTCCTGATACATGCCGATGTATAGTGCAGCTTGAAAAGTTTTTGGTACATGCCAATTTCATCAAGCAAATTTAACACCTTTAGCTGCGGTTATTATATACCTCTGAAAAATAATTATTCTTCAGATTAAACCGTGATTCAGAATTTCACTTCTTTTAACATGAATTTAGTGACAAGGGAACAAATGACACAAACAGAAAAATTATCAGAAAAATTTAGCAATGAGGTAGGAGTTGATCTCAACAATCAATTTGAAAATCAGGTGTACGGTACAATCATGGGATTGATTGAGTCGCTGGAAAATCGATTAATTGATAACGAGACTAAAGTTGACTATGCAACTCATGTATTCGCTAAAGCGCTTGACGAAATGGTAGATTATCTGGAGTCGCCAAGGTTGCTGAACTGAAAAGTATTTTTTCTTTATCCTTTTCAACACGTTGCCTGGTAAGGATTCAGGTATTTATTTCCTCAGGCTTTTAAGCGTCAACCTCAGGGATTCTTCCAGACCATCAAATTCATCATCTGTCATTTTCTGAACTGCTTCAGTAATTTCCTTTATTTTCTTCTTAGTCCAGTCCTTCTTTTGTTCTCTTTTTTTCTCTGTTCCATCCCGTCTTAGTTTCTTTTCTCTTCCTCTAGATCGCGAAATTGTCATTAATTTAACCTGCTGAGAAAATCATTATCCTTACAGAATTATTACTAATTACGAATTTACTGATAAGGGCCCTCATTTTATCATTCCTGTTAAGCAGTTCTAGTCCCACTTTTATGTCAATTATTTGATGAAAATCATACGTCCAAAACTATTACATTATTTGAAGAATTTTCAATAAAGAAGAATATCTGTTTGATTAATTATAATAGGAATAGTACTGAAATTCAGATTATTGAACGGATGGGTTTTATCCTCAAGAGATAAAGTTTACCCATCGAGATATGAAGTTTTGTGATAGAAAAAATGGGAGACTAGTTATGTATTTTCGAAAAAAATTTCACTATTCTATCTTTCCGAAAAAAAACCTTGACACTCTACTCGTTTTTACTATAATTCCTCATTTCCAGTGGTTCAGTAATATATTTATAATATTTTATTGATATTTTAAGTAATAAGCAAAATTACAAACTTCAAAATTATTTGCAGTTGAATAAGTTTGTTTACCAATCGATAGGAGATAGTAATGATTAAATTAAAGAATTTTATTTCATTTTTGATATTAATTTCTTTTAGTACATGTGTTTTTGCTAAAGGCGGTCATTTAATAATTGCAATGAATGGTAAAAGTGAGCCTGCTAACTTAGACAGTCAGCTGGACCCTTATGACAGTGCAAAAGTTTTAAATAATTTTGTAGCTGATCGTTTAGTGTTTATTAATCCAAATGGGGCCCAGTATGAACCACATTTAGCAACTGGTTGGTCAATTTCTTCAAATAATCTAACTTGGACCTTTAATTTAAGAAAAGGTGTAAAATTCCAGGATGGAACGAATTTTAATGCTCAAGCGGTTAAAGCAAATATTGAAAGGATACTTGATCCAAATACTGGTAGTGGAGAAGCTGCTGCTGAATTTGGATTTATAAAATCTATAAATGCTGCTAGTGATTATAAATTGATTATTACTACCAAGGAACCTTTCCCTGGTTTTCTTCACGCTCTAGCTACTCAGCTGGTTATATGGTCACCAACTGCATTAAAAAAACATAGTATAAGTGAATTTTCCCATAAACTGGTTGGTACTGGACCATTTAAATTAACCAAATGGATTCCTAATAATTATGCCAGTTTTGAAAGGTGGGATGGTTATAATTGGGGGCCATCAATTAAAAAGACTCCAGGCCCTGTACATCTTGATAAAATTACAGTTAAGTTTATTGATGAGGAGTTAGTAAGAGGAACAATCATTACTACTGATGACGCAAATCTGATTTGGGATACACCAGCTCAATTTGTTAGTAGGTATGAGAACAGCAGTGAATACAAGGTAATTTCTGGATTCCAAGCTGGTACTGGAATGCAGTATGTAATGAATGTTACAAAACCACCTTTAGACAATATTTTGGTAAGAAAGGCTATCCGGTACGCAACTAACCAGAATGCACTTAATAATTTAGTATACGAGGGCAGATATCTCCCTATGAATGGACCGTTAAATAATGTTCATACTTGTTACAATTCTGAAATAGAGAATAGGTATAAGTATGATTTGAACAAGG
>ENA-UPTF01001664-UPTF01001664.1-marine-metagenome-genome-assembly--contig:-NODE-1664-length-13745-cov-3.418130_pt1 | contig 13745 bp, 18 predicted proteins | sample MGYA00238166_ERZ767019 | MGnify/ENA primary metagenome ERZ767019 (study PRJEB28930, sample SAMN06266391) | marine metagenome | isolation source: Sea water from 250 m depth | place: Atlantic Ocean...
AGGAGCGGATAGTGTCATAGATTTAAAAGGTAAAATTATTTCAAAACCAAAAAACAGAGAAGAGGCTTTTAATATACTTCAAAAATTAAATGGAAAAAAACATCAACTAGTAAGTTCAGTTTGTATATCTAAAAATGGATCTATGATATGGAACTTTACAGACGCTGCAACTTTAACAATGAAGAAACTTAATTTGGACGAAATTAAATCATACTTAAACAAGATAAAGGATAAAGAATTATATGCTTATGGAGTTTATCAAATCGAAGCTGATGGCAGATCTTTATTCTCAAAAATTGAAGGAGATGAAGACACTATTATGGGCTTGCCGATTAAACAAATAAAAGAATATTTGGCGGAAATAAAATGAAAAGATATTTAGTTATAGGAAATCCAATTAAACACTCGTTGTCACCTAAATTACATAATTATTGGTTCAAGCAAAACAATATTGATGCTATTTATGAAAAAAAACAGATTGAAGAAAAAGATATTAAAGGAATAATTTCTGAAATTAAAAATAATGAAATTGAAAGCATTAATGTTACTGTGCCATTTAAAAAATCGGTTATACCTTTTTTAGATGAGCTAGAATATTTTGCAAAAAAAACTCAGTCTGTAAACACGATTTATAAAAAAAATAATAAAATAATCGGTACTAATACAGATGTCACAGGGTTTAACTATGCATTGCAGCAAATTAAATATAGCGTTAAAGGGAAAAAAATTTTTATTTTAGGGGCCGGAGGAGTAGCTCCTTCAATTATTTGTGCTTTAGAGCAAATGGAGGATTCCACTATTATGTTAAGCAACAGAACGGAAGAAAAAGCTGAAAATTTAAAAAAATTATTTCCTTATGTAGAGTTGGTAAAATGGGGAAATATTAAAAATTTTGATATGATAATAAATGCTACAAGTCTAGGTCTTAAAGAAAACGATAAAATACCAATAAATTATGATCAAATAGGCTCAGGAAAGTTTTTTTATGATGTTATTTATAATCCTACAAAAACGAATTTTCTTTCGGAGGCTGAGAAGCGTGGCAATCAAATTAAGAATGGAAAAACGATGTTTTTTTATCAAGCTTTTTCAGCTTTCGAAAAGTGGACCGGTCTCCTGCCGTCAGAAAATAAAAAAGCTCTTCAATTATTAGAAAATGATTAAGATAGGTATTACAGGTTCTTTAGCGTCAGGAAAAACAACTGTAGCAAGAATGCTTGCGGGAAAAAAATACCCACTTTTTGATGCAGATAATGAAGTTAGAAGAATCTACAAAACAAATTTTTTTAAAAACAAAATACGTAAAAAATTTAGTTTAACTAATACAAAAAATGTTAAAGGAAAAATAAAAAAAATTATATCTAAAAATAAAGGAAATTTAAAAAAATTAGAAAAAATTATACACCCACTTGTAAGGAAGAGTTTAAGAAATTTTGTAAAAAAAAATAAAAACAAAGAAATTTTGATATTTGAAATTCCACTTTTGATAGAAAGTAGACTTATGAAGAATTTTAATAAAATAGTGTTCGTAAATTCTAAAAAAAAAATAAGACTAAAAAGATACTTAAAAAGAGGAAAAAATAAGAAAAATTTTGATCTTTTGGACAAAAGACAACTTACTCCTGTGAAAAAAATAAAATTTAGTGATTATGTTATCAACAACAATAATTCCTTAGAATTTTTAAAAAAAAATGTTAAAATTATAAAGAGTAATTTATGAACGAAGTAATTTTAGACACGGAAACCACCGGCTTATCAGTCAAAGACGGCCATAGAATTATAGAGATTGCCTGTATAGAGACAAAAAATCTTATACCAACCAAAAATGTTTTTTATAAATTAATCAATCCAGAAAAACAGATCTCCGAAGACGCAATCAAGATTCATGGGTACACCAACAAAAGATTAGAAAACGAACCTAAATTTAAAGATATAGCTGATGAGTTAACCAAATTTATTGCAGGTAAAAAACTAATTATCCACAATGCTCCTTTTGATATTGGTTTTTTAAATCATGAGTTTAAAAAAATTAATATGAAAATCATAGATCATAAAAAAGATATCGTAGATACTCTTGAGCTTGCCAGATCAAAATATCCTGGCTCTTCAAATTCCTTAGATAATTTGTGTAAAAAATTTAATATAGATCTTTCAAAAAGGACAAAACATAATGCTTTATTGGACTGTGAATTATTAAGAAAAGTTTATATTAATCTTATTGGTGAAAAAGAGCCAACTTTAATTTTTCAAGATTCTAGTAATTCTGACTTTTTTTCAAAAGATGAAAAAATTAAAAATAACAAATATTCAAAAATTGTTGTTAAGCCTTCCCCCAAAGAAATTGCTAGTCATACTAGTTTTTTGAAAAGTGAGTTAAAAAAAAATCACTTTTGATTTTTTTTTTGTTCGTAGAGTTTTAAAAAATCAATTTTTTCATGTATGCTAATTTTTTTATAACCAGATTTTTCAAATAGTAACACAACCATATTTCTTAGATTAGGATATATCTCAGTAGGAACTTTTATAAGAATAATTTTTTCCAACTCTTCTTTTGCAACCTTTGCCTCAACCGTTATTAAAGATGCAAGATTAACCGAAACATAAATAATTTTATCTGTACTTTTTTCTATTGGTGAGAGTTTTAAGTTTACACCAACTTCTATTATATTTTCTTTTACCTTTTCACTGTTTATGTCGCAAACAAATCTGTAGTTTTTAATATCTTTTTCTAGAAGAAGAGCTGTTTTTGCGTCAGGTATTTCAAATGATATATCCTTGTAATATTGTGCAACAATTTTATAACTCATTTTTGTCCTTGTCCTTATCTACAATTTCCCCATCAATATATTCTTCAGTTTTTTTTATGGAAATATTTTCTTTTGTCATAAAAGATTTTATAATTATTTTTCTTGTGAAAGGTATTAGTAATAAAAAACCAAAAGTGTCTGTAATAAAACCCGGAAAAATAAGCAAAAGTGCCGCCAGCGCTATAGAAGCACCAGAAAATATTTCAAAGAGCGGAACTTTATTTTTATATAAATTATAAACGCCCGATCTTAGTGTGTTTAGACCTGCAATTTTTGCAAAATAAATGCCCACAATTGCAGTTAAGAAAATTAAGCTAACAGTAGTTAAAGCTCCTATATTTTGTCCAATTTTTATCATTACAAATATTTCTATAGCGGGTACGCCAATTAAAATTAACAAAAGTGTGTTCATTTAGACATTTCTAAATTATATTATTAATGTATATTTAGCAATTAATGAGTAACAATTTTGGATATCTAGACATTATACTTTTGGCAATGATTGCTGGATTTATTATTTTAAGATTAAGAAATATTCTGGGCAGAAAAACTGGTCATCAAGATAAAGTTTACTCTGAATTCGCTGAAAAGAAATTTGGGCAATTTAAAAAAACAGAGGAAACAGAAATTAAAAAATCTCCGATCGAATTTGACATAAATGAAAAAAAACAATTTCTTAAAGGAGCAGAAATAGCTTACGAAACAATAATTACTGCTTTTTCAAAAGGAGATAAGGAAAATTTAAAAAATTTACTAACAGAAAAAATGCAAGCAAATTTTTCTTCAGCTATTGAAGATAGAAAGTCTAAAAAAATTAAATCTGAACTAACTTTTATTGGAATTAAATCGTCGGCTATTCAAAAATTTGACAAAACAGCAGAGGCTCTTTTTTTTACTGTAAAATTTGTTAGTGAAATTATATCTGTAAAAAAAGATAAAGATAACAAAATAGTAGAAGGCGATCCTAATAAAATTAAAACTGTAATTGATCACTGGAAATTTACACGAAAAATTTCTAGTTTAAATCCCAATTGGTATCTTGCAGATATAAAAAATTCTTGAAAAAAAATTCTGACCAAAAAGATTGGGAAAACTTTTTAAATAACCCTTCAGATGTTTTTGATAAAGATAATCTACAAAAAAAAAGCGAAAAACTTTTCATTAGGTATAAATTTGATTTTCATGGTTACTCAATAGATGATGCCAACAAGAAAGTAGAAGAATTAATTTCTACATCCTTCGAAAAAGGGGTAAGTGAACTTCTTATTGTTACCGGAAAAGGTACTCACTCAAACAAAGAAGAGGATGTTTATACTTCAAAAGAATATAGTAAGTTACAGAACACTTTGCCAGAGTTTATAAAAAATAATCCAGAATTAAGTTCAAAAATAGAAAAAATAAAACAAGCGCCACAGGAACTTGGTGGAGATGGTGCTTTGGTTATTAAGTTAAAGAAAATTAAAGAATAAATTTTGATAGATCTGTATCTTTAACGAGATCTCCTAGATTTTTTCTAACATAATCTGCGTCGATTTTAATTTTCTGTCCAGCTTTATCTGATGCTGTAAAACTAATTTCATCTAAAACTTTCTCTATTATGGTGTGTAGCCTTCTTGCGCCTATGTTTTCCACAGTAGAATTTATTTCTGTCGAAAGTTTAGCCAACATATCAATTCCATCATCAGAAAAATCTAAATCAACATCTTCGGTTTTTAATAATGCTTTATACTGTTTTATTAAACTGTTATCAGGTTCTTTTAAAATTCTTTTAAAATCTTCCTCGGTGAGTGCTTTTAGTTCTACTCTAATGGGTAAACGTCCTTGTAATTCTGGTAGTAAGTCCGAGGGTTTTGCTAATTGAAAAGCTCCTGATGCAATAAACAAAATGTGGTCTGTTTTAACAGGTCCATGTTTCGTATTCACAGTTGTCCCCTCTATCAACGGAAGTAAATCTCTTTGGACACCCTCTCTAGATACATCACCACCCACTCTATCTGTTCTTGCAGAAACTTTATCTATTTCATCTAGGAACACTATTCCGTTATTTTCTGTTGAATCTTTAGCCTCTTTAATAATTTTATCTTCCTCGATCATTTTATCTGATTCCTGAGCTATTAAAATTTCATGGGATTCTTTAACAGTCATTTTCTTTTTCTTGCCTTTTGGATTCATGGATTTTCCTAACATTTCTCCAATGTTAACCATTCCAATATTAGCACCAGGCATTCCGGGTATTTCAAAGCTTGGCATTCCTGATTTTGCTTCGTTTACTTCAATTTCAATTTCGTTCTTATCTAAATCGCCAGAACGCAGTCTTTTTCTAAAACTTTCTCTTGTTGCTAAACTTGCTTTTTTCCCCACAAGAGCATCTAAAACCTTTTCCTCAGCAGCTTGTTGAGCTTTTGCATGAACTTCCTTTCTTTTTTTCTCTCTTTCCATTGCAATTGCTATTTCAATCAAATCTCTAATTATTTGTTCTACGTCTCTTCCAACGTAACCAACTTCTGTGAATCTAGTAGCCTCAACTTTTATAAAAGGTGCTTGAGCTAATTTTGATAATCTTCTTGAAATTTCTGTTTTACCAACCCCAGTTGGTCCAATCATTAATATATTTTTGGGCAGAACCTCTTCCTTCATATCATCAGAAAGAGCTTGTCTTCTCCATCTATTTCTAAGCGCTACAGCTACAGCTTTTTTTGCTTGATTTTGTCCTATAACGTATCTGTCTAATTCTGATACTATTTCCCTAGGCGATAGTGCACTAACCTTAGAGCTACTTTTTTTTCCTGCATCTTTAACAATTTTAAGATTTGAAACTTTTTGAACCATGATTAAACTTTTTCTGTTGTGACATTGTTGTTTGTAAATACACAAATTTCAGATGCAACTTTTAAAGATTTTTTTGCTATTTCCTCTGCAGACATATTTGTCTCCATTAGAACTTTAGCAGCAGCGAGAGCATAATTTCCACCTGATCCAATACCAATGATACCATCTTCTGGTTCTAATACATCGCCTGTACCGGATATGATAAAGCTTTTTTCTTTGTCTGCTACAGCCATTAATGCTTCTAACCTTCTTAAATACTTGTCTGTTCTCCAATCTTTGGCTAATTCAACGGCTGCTCTAGTTAAGTTTCCTGCGTGTTTTTCTAATTTAGCTTCTAATCTTTCAAACAAAGTTAGAGCATCTGCTGTTGATCCTGCGAAACCTGCAATCACATTTCTTTTCTCAATCTTTCGAACTTTTTTCGCTTTGCTTTTTAAAACAGTATTGCCCAAACTTACTTGGCCGTCACCAGCTACTATAGTTTGATTTCCTTTCCTTATTAGGACAATGGTTGTTCCATGCCAATTTTGATTTGTATTCATACTAGCTTATGTGGAGATTTAATTTGAATCTTCAAGGTTTTATATTGCGTTTATTGCTAAAATGTAAATTTAGCTATATATCTTCATATGAATCTCAAAATTTATGAGCAGAAAAGCGAAAATTGTAAGAAAAACCAAAGAAACAAATATATCTGTCGAAATAAATCTGGACGGAAAAGGAAAATACCAAATTAAGACCAAAATAGGTTTTTTGGATCACATGCTAGAACAACTTTCCAAACATTCTTTAATAGACATGAAAGTCGTTGCTAAGGGCGATACCCATATTGATTTACATCACACAACAGAGGATACCGGTATTGCTATAGGAGAAGCCATAAAAAAAGCTGCAGGAAATCTTAAAGGAATTAAACGATTTTCAAGCACAATTATCCCTATGGATGAAACTTTAACAAGAGTTTCTATGGACATTTCTAATAGACCATATCTGATTTGGAAAGTAGATTTGAAAGTTGAAAAGCTTGGAGAAATGGATACCGAGCTTTTCAAAGAATGGTTTCAAGCTTTTTCCCAGGCCGCAGGCATTACTCTGCATGTGGAAAATATATATGGAGACAACAGCCATCACAAAATTGAGTCATGTTTTAAAGCCTTAGCTAGATCTCTTAGAGAAGCTCTAGAAATAGACAAAAGGATTAAAAACATTCTTCCTTCGACAAAAGGAAAACTTTAAAACAATTAATGAAAATATTTCCTGCTATAGATATTAAAGGGGGGAAGTGCGTTCGGCTTCTAAAAGGAGATTTTGCTAATTTAACACAGTACGACAAGTCTCCATTAAACCAAGCTAATACTTTTGTAAATTTTGGCTTCAAATACTTACATTTAATAGATTTAGATGGAGCTTTAGAGGGAAGGCTTACTAACAAAAATATTATTCAAAACATAGCAAAAATAAATAACATAAAAATCCAAGTTGGAGGCGGGGTTAGATCTTTGGAACAAATAGATCAACTATTAAATGTTGGTGTAGATAAGATTATACTTGGTACAAAAGCTATCGAGGATTTAAATTTTTTGAAAAATGCATGTGAAAAATTTAAAGGAAAAATCGCACTTGCTATTGATGTAAGAAATGGTTTTATTGCCTTATCGGGATGGAAAAAACAAACTGATATCTTAGCTTCAGATTTTATAAAGAAAGTAGATGGATTGGATATTTCCAGAATTATATATACAGATATAGATAGAGATGGAACCAAGTCAGGACCCAATATTGAAGGAACTATAAAGTTTTCAAGCCTAACTAAAATACCAATTGTTGTTTCGGGCGGTATCTCTTCTATTCAAGACGTGATAAATATAAAGGAAAAAAAATCAGAAAAAATTGAAGGAATAGTAGTTGGCAAAGCGATTTATGATGAAAGCATTGATTTGAAAGAACTTTCAAGGATAACTTAAATGTTAAAAAGAATTATACCATGTCTGGATGTTAAAAATGGAAGAGTAGTTAAAGGAATTAATTTTGTTAACCTCGTTGATGCTGGTGACCCAAGTGAGCAAGCAAAATTTTATAGTGAGAATGGTGCTGATGAAATTTGTTTTTTGGATATTACCGCATCTAATGAAAACAGAAACACTATTTTAGATGTAGTAAAAAAGACATCCGAGCAATGTTTTGTCCCTTTAACTGTTGGAGGAGGAGTTAGAAATCTTGAAGATATTTCAAATTTACTAAGTTCCGGTGCAGATAAAGTTTCAATCAATACTGCTGCAGTGAATAATAAAAATATAGTAAAAGAATCAGCTGAAAATTTCGGATCGCAATGCACTGTTATTGCAATTGATGCAAAAAAGACCAGCGAAAATAAATGGGAAGTATTTACGCACGGGGGAAGAAATTCTACAGGCAAAGATGTTCTTAATTATGCTAAAGAAGTGGAAGAACTTGGTGCGGGCGAAATACTTTTAACTTCAATGGACAGAGATGGGACAAAAAAAGGTTATGATTTAGAGCTAACGGAGCTAATTTCTAATTCAGTGAATATTCCGGTCATAGCTTCCGGTGGCGTTGGAAACCTTGAACATTTGTATGAGGGTCTTAAAAAAGGCAAAGCTAGTGCAGCATTAGCTGCATCAATATTTCATTTTGGGGAATTTTCCATAAAAGATGCAAAAAAATATTTAGACTCAAAAGGAATTCCTGTAAGAATTTAAAAAATGTTTAAAACTCTAGAAGAATTGATTGCTATTATTCGTCAACGGAAAGGATCTTCGCCTGAGAAATCCTATACGAATAAATTATTAAGTGATAAAAAATTAAGCGTTGAAAAAGTAAAAGAAGAAGTAGCAGAACTTATCGATGCAATTGAAAAAAATTCAAATAAAGTTCACGAAGCAGCAGATGTTTTGTATCACTTAATGGTACTTTTAGAGGCAAACGGTGTTAAAATTGAAGATGTAATGGACGAATTAAAAAAAAGACAAAAGAAATAAAATGATAAATTGGTACAAAAGATATGTGGAATGGTGGAAGAAAAAATTAAATATTTCCGATTATGGAATAGCCTGGATATCTTTTATTAAAGGATTAATTCTTGGTTTACTGATTTATCATTTTTTTATTAAATAACAAAATGGCATACGATAAAAACAATATTTTTGCTAAAATTCTAAGAGGAGAGATACCTTGCAAGAAAATTTATGAAAATGACTTTGTTCTTTCTTTTCATGATATTAATCCTCAAAAAAAAATACATGCTCTAGTTATTCCCAAAGGATCATATGTAGATTTGGATGATTTTATTCAAAATGCCAAAGAAAAAGAAATTACAGAATTTTTCAAAGCAATCTCTCATGTTGCTAAGTTACTTAAAGTATCCAACGCAGAAGGAGGGTATAGAGCGTTATCTAACATAGGTAAAAATGGTGGACAAGAAGTTCCTCATCTTCACTTTCACATTTTTGGTGGCGAGAATGTTGGGAAGATGGTCTCTAATTGATTTTTGGAATACTAAATAATTTTTTGTCTAAATTTTGATTTTTATTAAGATTTTTAATTTCAAAATTAGTATGATTACCATTTAGATCAATAATTTCCCATCCAGATAAGTCAAAATTTTTTTTATTAAAAAAAAATGTTATTTCACCCTTTTTTTTACCTGAATATTTAACCTCAAATATTTCTCCATTTGAATTTATGTTTCCTTCCAGAATTATATTTGCAAATTTTTTTTTATTTAAAATCTCCAAAAAATAAGATCTAGAAACCGGATAGTAATATGTTTTGTTATATCTTTTATGATAAATCACAAGATTTTTTCTATTTATGATAAGTTCTTTTTGATTTTTGTTATCATGATATATACATTTTAAAAAATGAGGTCTTTTTAAAAAACAAATTCCATTCTCTTTTTTATCAAAAGAAATTTGAACAAAATCAAACTTAAGAGTTTCTATATTGTTTAAATTATTAACTATTTCCAATTTGGCGTTAGCTATTAAATTTGTGGTATTTATTGAAAAAATAAAAATTAATAAAATTAATATAGATTTTTTCTTTAACAAAACCTACAAAACCTCTCTTTTGCCCGTATGGTTTGCTTTACTTACGATGCCATTATTCTCCATTTGATCGATTATTCTAGCAGCTCTATTGTAACCAATTTGTAATTTTCTTTGAAGAAAACTAGTTGATGCCTTCTTTTCAGTTTGAACAATTTTAAGAGCAGCTTCATACAATTCGTCTTGTCCTTCATTTGATTCACCATCAGCTATGTTGTTATCTTGAATTGTTGTTATTTCTTCAATGTAATCAGGATTTCCTTGGGATCTTAAAAAACTAGTAATCTTTTCAAGATCTCCTTCAGAAACATAAGGACCGTGAATTCTAAATATTTTATTTGCTGACGACATAAACAGCATGTCCCCTTTCCCTAATAACTGTTCGGCTCCTTGTTCTCCCAGAATTGTTTTACTGTCAATTTTTGAACTTACTTGAAAAGATATTCTTGTTGGGAAGTTAGCTTTAATTGTTCCAGTAATTACATCAACACTTGGTCTTTGGGTAGCCATGATAATATGAATTCCAGCTGCTCTTGCCATAGCCGAAAGTTTTTGAACATAGCTTTCAATTTCTCTGCTTGAAATTAACATTAAATCTGACATCTCATCTACAACAACAACTATGTAAGGCATTTTTAGTTTATGTTTTTGATTATAACCATCTATATTTCTCACTCCTTCAGAACTCATTAATTTGTATCTATTCTCCATTTCTTTGACCGTCCAACTTAATGCAGAGGTAGCTTTTTTTGCATCAGTAATTACCGGAGACAAGAGATGAGGAATTCCTTCATAAGAAGAAAGTTCCAACATTTTTGGATCAATCAAGACAAGTTTGCAGTTATCCGGGCTGTGTTTGTAAAGTAGAGAAGTGATTATTGTATTTATACAAACTGATTTTCCAGATCCCGTTGTTCCCGCTATTAACAAATGTGGCATTGATGTTAAGTCGGCAACTATTGGAGATCCAGAAATACTTTTTCCAAGGGCTATAGGAAGTTTTATTTCTTTTTTTTGAAAAGAATCCGAACCAATAATTTCTGATAGGACGACATCATCTCTCTTGCTGTTAGGTATTTCTATTCCAATTGTATTTCTACCAGGTATTATAGAGACCCTGGTTGAAACTGAACTTGTATTTCGAGCAATGTCATCGGATAAGCTTATTATTTTAGCAACTTTAATGCCTGGTGCAGGCTCAAATTCATATAAACTGACAACCGGACCATTACTAATTTTTTTTATTTTTCCTTTAATACCAAAGTCTAGTAAGATTTTTTCAATAAATTCTGGGCTAGGATTTTTTGAAATAGAGGCTTTTATGCCTTGTTTTTTTTCTAATAAATTTATTGTGGGTAGTCTGTATTCTTTTGTTTTACTTTCTGATAGATTTTTAAAAGAAAAAGATTGTTGTTTTATTTCTGAAGATCCCTTTGATTCATGCACAAAATCAACATCATTATTTTCAACCGATATTTTTTCGCTATTTTTTCTTATAAAAATTTTTTCTAAGATTTTTTTTATATTAATTCCAGAACCCAAAATAAAAAATGTACATGCTAATAAAAAAATTCCAATTTTTGATAATTGATTTTCTAATATAGGGTAAAATTTATTTAAAAAATAAAAACTTTTTTCACCTAAAAAACCAGAATTTCCATTATCAATTAACCAAAAAGAGTTATTATTGGTTAAATAAATAAACAAACATCCTAGGTTGATATACAAAATAGTATAAAATATTTTTCCTAATAAATTTTGAATCGTTTTATTTATAATTAGGCTAATTCCCCAGGACAATATACTTATAGCGATCAAAAAGGATATTAGGCCAAACGATTGAAGAAAAAAGTCTGCAATTATACTTAAATATTTTTGAAAAATGATACCTGTTTCAGAGGAATCCATTTTATAAATTAGGGTAGAATTTTCAGGTGAGTAGCTAAACAATGAATAGGAAAATATGAAAAAAAGGCTTACTAATAGAAGACCAAAGAGCTCGATAAATCTCCTTTTGAAAAAATCTAAAGTATTATTATAAATATTCTTATCCAATTTCATCTAGCGAATCACTTACTTTACTTTGTATCATTTATACAAAATTGATAAAGTTTTTAAAAAAAAAATATGAAAAAAGCAGTCATTTTATTTAATTTAGGCGGTCCTGACAACTTAGATAGCGTAGAGCCATTTCTTTTTAATTTATTTAATGATCCAGCAATTATTAGTATTCCATCATTTATAAGATATCCTTTAGCAAAATTTATTTCAAAAAGAAGAGCGCCTATTGCAAAGAATATTTATAGGGAAATGGGAAACAAATCTCCTATTCTTCAACTAACGGAACAGCAGGCAAAAAGTTTAGAAAAAAATTTATTAATTAAAGGAAACTACAAATGTTTTGTTGTTATGAGGTGTTGGCATCCACGTGCGATCGACGTAATAAAAAAAGTGAAAAAATATAACCCAGAAGAAATAATACTTTTACCTCTGTACCCACAATTTTCTGCCACAACCTCAGGATCATCAATCGATGAATGGAATCAAATATGCAAAAAAGAAAATTATAAGATAAAAACCAAAATAATCTGTTGTTATCCAACGGAAGACAATTTTATAGAATCACATGTTTGTTTGATTAAAAAAACAATAGAAAAATTGAAAGATAAAAATTTTAAATTAATCTTTTCTGCACATGGTTTGCCAGAGAGTAAAATTAGAAAAGGTGATCCTTATCAATGGCAGGTTGAGGAAACAGTAAAAAAAATAATGTCAAAATTATCTAATGAAAATTTGGATCACACAATAACCTATCAGAGTCGGGTAGGACCGATGAAATGGATTGGCCCGTCCACAGATGAAGAAATTGTTAAATATTCAAAAGAAAAAAAAGGTTTAGTTATAGTACCAGTAGCATTTGTTTCTGAGCATTCAGAAACTTTGGTTGAGCTAGATATTGAATATAGAAAATTAGCCGAAAAAAACGGGTGTAGTTTCTATAAGAGAGTGCCGGCTTTAGGAATTGAAGAAAATTTTATGAAAGCATTAGCAAAATTAATTTTAAAACCAGAAGAAAGAGGAAGCTTTGTGTCTTCTCTAACTTGTCCCAATAAATTTACCAAATGTCCTTGTAGAGATGCTAATATATAGAAATGAATATATATCTATTATTTAAATCGCTTCATTTAATTGCCGTCATATCCTGGATGGCTGGACTATTATATTTACCAAGAATTTTTGTTTATCATGCGGAAACTTCGAATAACGAAGATAAAAACAACACATTTAAAACAATGGAAAGAAGACTGCTCCTTTATATTATGAATCCATCCATGATACTCTCGTGGATTTTTGGATTATTATTATTGCATTCGATTGGCATAAATTCTTTCAAGGAATTCTGGCTGATTGTTAAGTTAATTTTGGTTCTTTCTTTAACCTTTTATCATTTTTTTCTATTTAGTTGCCTTAAAAAGTTTAATGAAGATAGAAATAAATACTCACCCAAATTCTTTAGATTTATTAACGAAGTTCCTACTGTTCTGCTAATTGCAATAATATTTATTATTGTTTTTAAGCCTATTTAGGCTTGAATATTAATTTTAAATCACTATATTATTGGGTACTTACCTTAATTAATAATAATCATTATGAATTTACAAGAATTGAAGCAAAAATCGCCATCCGAGCTAATATCTCAAGCTGAGAAGCTTGGCATTGAAAATCCAAGCACTTTAAGAAAGCAGGAAATCCTTTTTTCTATTTTAAAGAAATTGGCAGATAAAAACGAACAAATTACTGGAGGAGGCGTTTTAGAGGTTTTACAAGATGGCTTTGGTTTCCTTAGAGCCATAGAATCAAACTACCTTCCAGGACCAGACGATATTTATGTAAGTCCTAGCCAAATAAGAAAATTTGGTTTGAGAACCGGAGATTCTGTAGAAGGAGAAATTAGAGCGCCAAAAGATGCAGAAAGATACTTTGCTTTGCTAAAAGTAAGCCAGATCAATTTTGAAACTCCAGAAAAGGCAAGAAATAAAAT
>ENA-UPTF01001665-UPTF01001665.1-marine-metagenome-genome-assembly--contig:-NODE-1665-length-13737-cov-3.711127_pt1 | contig 13737 bp, 13 predicted proteins | sample MGYA00238166_ERZ767019 | MGnify/ENA primary metagenome ERZ767019 (study PRJEB28930, sample SAMN06266391) | marine metagenome | isolation source: Sea water from 250 m depth | place: Atlantic Ocean...
GGATTTCCGCACCCGTCATACATTGAGCACATTCACCTGATCCAATATGTACTGGAGTCGGTGAGCCTGCAGCACTGATACTTACCATGTTCAATCGAACAGGTGTATCTACCGAAGTACCTAATGTATCTTCTGAACGTACAGCGAATCCATCCATTGCAGAATTATCAAATTGTGGAGATGGAAAAGATGCGATAATATCCTCAGCAAGGACACGATCACTGCATTCCTGCAATGGCAGCTGTTCCATTCCCAATCCACCTATATGATCATTAACAATATGTTTTGCTTCTAAAAATGGAATCATATCATTTTCCTCATTAATAGGATAACTGCAACAATGATAATGGCTCCCATAATTTTTTGAATGGATTGAGGCTCAAATTTCGTTGATCCGAAATAAGACCCAGCAAAGCCTCCAATCACAACGGCTATAATGAGTGGGCTGATAAACTTAGCATCAAAAGTTCCCGAATTATATCGTGCTATAACTCCTGTAAGAGAATTCACCCAGACAAACATAGCTCCAGCCGCAGCAGCTTCTTTTATGGTTCCTAAACCAAACATAACAACCAACGGCACAAGGTAGATTCCACCGCCAATCCCCACAGCACCTGCGATAAAGCCTAGAATAGCACCTAATCCGAAAATAAAAACCCATTTTAGGTACGGTGTTAATTCCCTTGAAAAACTTAGGCTATTTATTACATAAATCCGGATGAGTACAAAGATCAGTGTAATGAGTAACAGAAACTGGAATATTGATTCATCCAGTTGGAGAGTACCAGCAAAATAAGCCATAGGTATGGATGTGATCAGGAAAGGGAAGATTAATTTCACTCGGGCATGACCCTTTCGCCAAAAATTTATTATTCCTATAGAAGTGACAACCAGATTTAACGTTAGGGATGTGGTTGGAATCAACTGATATGGCACTGCTATAATTGACATGATCGCAATATATGATGAGCCTCCACCCAACCCCACAGAAGAATAGATGAAAGCAACAAAAATAAATAATAATGGTAGTAAATAATCTATCAATGCTTCTCACCTTTTATCATGTGAAATGAATGAAAAACCGTAGGAATCAATACCTTTAAAGCATCCTTTGCCGCTCCGGGACTCCCGGGGAGACAAATAACAATGGCATGATTTATAATTCCTGCAGTCAGCCGGGAGAGAATGGCAGTCTTTACTTTATTTCTCCCGAAGGCATGTAATGCTTGTTCCACCCCGGGAAGTTTAGAGTCAAAAACTCCTTCCAGCGTTTGAATGGTTAGATCTCTAGGCCCTAATCCTGTTCCACCTGTAGTGATAATTAATTCTACCCCATCAGAAATCCAATGTTTAATGGTTGGCACCAATTCATCAGAACCATCCTGCATAATGGATTTATGATCAACATTACAACTGGCATCAGCAAATCCTTTAGCTAGAATTTGGCCTGATTTATCAACGTTTTTACCTGAAGCTACGCTGTCGCTTAGTGTAATGATTCCTACAACTGGTCGGTATGAAACGGCATGATCCGATCTTCCGCCCTTTTTTTCCACCAGTTTAATTTTACCTATGGACATAGTCTTATCCACGGCTTTACACATATCATAAATTGTCAAAGCAGCGGCAGATACAGCGGTAAGTGCTTCCATTTCCACACCTGTGGCTTCTTTCGTTTTTACCGATGATTTAATCTGGATGGAATCTGCCATAACTTCAAATTCAATGTCCACAAAAGTCAGATTTAGTTGGTGACACATGGGAATAAGCTCAGCCGTTTTTTTTGCCGCTTGTACGCCAGAAATTTTTGCTGTCATTAAAACATTACCCTTAGGAAGTGCATCATCCTGTATAGCCGCAATAGTATCTGGCTGCATAGTGATTACCCCTTCTGCTTTTGCAATTCGAACGGTAGTAACTTTATTAGTCACATCCACCATTTTAACATTTCCTTTTTTATCTAAATGTGAAAATTCACTCATATTATCCCCCAATCTGGGTCATGGATTCTCTTTGATCTTGTCCCTGATGCTGTGCTGTCCAACCATCTCGTAATTTTTCAGTCATTGCATTTCGTATCATATTTTTAATATCCTGGTTGGACTCGCCATTACGAATCGCATCCCTAATGTTTGTTTCTCTCTGGCTGTATAAACAATTTAATAGTTTCCCGTCTGCCGTAATTCGTATTCGATTGCAATTGCCACACAAACTTCTCGTATAAGAAGGAATAACAGCCACCTTGCCAGCGTATCCCTGAATTTGAAATATATGGTGTTCAGTGGATGAACCGTAAACCGGGTTTAGTTCCTTGATTTGGGATTTTAAATCGTTTACAATCTGTTCGGCGCGATAAAACTTCCCTGTTTTCCAGATCTGGTGCGCATCAAAAGGCATCAGTTCAATAAACCGGACAGTTATATCATTCTTATTGGTTAACTCAGCAAAATCCAGGATTTCATTATCATTGAAATCCTTCATGGCTACCACGTTCACCTTTATGGATCCTATATTTGATTTAATTGCCATATCCAGCCCTTTTATGACTTTATCCAGACCATTCCGACGGGTAATAGCTTTAAATTTTTCAGCATTTAAAGTATCCAGACTAATATTGATTCCGGTCAACCCCGCTTGTTCAAGACCTTCCAGGTACGCGGGTAAAAGAAGTCCATTAGTCGTTAAATGGACAGAATCAACAGTGGATATTTGCGATGCATAATGAATCAGATCAGGGATATCCTTGCGCAACAGTGGTTCTCCTCCGGTAAAACGGATCTTTGAAACACCCATATCCGTCATAATTCTGATGAGTTTAAAGATCTCTTCTGTTGAGATGAGTTTTTCTTTATCCTTGAATGGAACACCTTCTTCCGGCATACAATAAATACACCGAAGATTGCAATATTCATTAACGGCAAGGCGGAGATAATTAAACGTGCGACCGAAGCGATCGGTGATGGACGGATTTACAGATAAACTTCTGCGATCCACCCTTGGATGGATGTGTGTTTTTTTTTCCATTCTCATTCCAATTCATCCTGCATATAAACAGGAATCGGGAGCTGATTCAAACGTTTCCGTCAAAACCGTAACGGCTGCGAACCTTATCAAAAATGTCGACTTAGGTTGTTTAGCTAAGAGATACTAAAAATGACTAATTCATTATATCTTTATTTAATGAAATCATTTTGTAGTTTAATTTAATCATTGATTAAACGGTTGATGTGCTTTTTTTCTTGATCAATGAAACAGTATTTACAATTTCTTTAATCGCAAAATCAATTTCTTTTTCCGTATTATATCTTCCAAGGCTAAATCTTATCGCTGAATGAGCTAACTCGCTATCTCTACCCAACGCTTTTAAAACGTGGGATGGCTCAAGATTTGCACTACTGCAGGCTGATCCTGTAGAACAGGCAACATTTTTCATTTTCATAATCATAGATTCAGCTTCCAGTCCAGGGAAACATAGATTAAGATTATGTGGCAACCGCAGTTTTATACTTCCATTCAAAATCACGTCTGGATGTGAGCTTTTTATTTTTTGAAACATTTTATCTCTAAAAGAACCAAGCCGATGGTTTTCTTCATCCTTGCAACCTATAGATAGTTCTGCTGCTTTTGAAAAGCCCACTATCTGATGGACTGCTAAAGTCCCGGATCGTTGACCCCGTTCATGTCCCCCCCCATCCATTTGCATTTCAAGTACCACTTTTGGGGCTTTCTGCCGAACATAAAGAAATCCAATTCCTTTTGGCCCATATATTTTATGAGCAGTAGCAGCCAATAAATCAATGTTCATATCATTTACATCGATATCCAGTTTTCCAAATGATTGACAGGCATCCACCATAAAGAATACTTTCTTTTCTCTACAAATAGCACCAATCTTCGTAATAGGCTGAATAGTACCTATTTCATTATTGGCATGCATAATCGAAACAAGTACTGTCTCTTTTTTGATAGCATCAAAAACAGATTGTGGCGATACGACACCATCTGAATCCACTGGCAGATAAGTCACTTCCCATCCTGCTTCTTCCATGGTTCTGCATGTATCTAGGACCGCTTTATGTTCAGTTTGCTGAGTAATAATATGTTGACCATTTTTCTTATACTTTCTACACACGCCCTTAATGGCAAGATTAAGGGACTCTGTTGCACCACTTGTAAAAATAATATCTCTTGAATATCCTTTAATACTTTTAGCTAACAAATTTCGTGAGTTCTCTACTGCTTCCTTACCTTCCTGACCATAGACATGATGTATACTTGCGGCATTCCCAAATTTATTCTTTAAATATGGAAGCATAGCTTTAAGTACTGCCGGATCCACAGGTGTGGTTGCCTGATTGTCTAAATAGATTGGGTTATTCATAGTTCAGACTTAAAAAACAAAATTGCACATCTGAAGATTATTTATCTGTTTCACCAGGAACCATTGCTCTCATTTGAACTCCGCTTCCCTCATTATTTAACATTACTATTTCAGATAATATACTGAGTGCAATCTGTTCCGGGGTTTGTGCTTTCAGGTCCAGCCCTGTGGGTGAATAGAAATTATCAAGCTCTTCTGACGAAATACCATTTTCAACTAAATAACTTTTGATAATTCCGGTTTTCTTAGCACTAGCAACAACACCCACATAAGGTATCCCTTTTTTTAAAGCTTCGTAAGTGATTTTATCATCATCACGATGATGTGTAGCCAGAATGAAATAATCTACCTGAAAATCAATGTCTTCTAGTTCCAATGGTTCGATAATAATGTTATTTGCTTCTGAATACCGATCTTTTTCATTTTCATCTGTCTGTACCACAACTTTGAATTTTAACATGCTGGCCATTTGGCATAACACTTCAACTACTCTTCCCATACCACGGATAAGCAAAGTTCGATCAATCATTTGCGGTTCTACAATTACTGACATATATCCTCCACATGGAATACCCATTCCCATTTCATCACTATCCAAATCTATTTTAACCGTCCTAGGCACTCCATCTCTTAATGTTTCCTTTGCAGTGGCTGCAACCCGATTTTCAATACACCCTCCCCCAACATACCCAATAATCCGGTTGCCGTTAATATCAAAAAGAGCCTTGTCACCTACTTTGCCCGATGATGAACCAGTAACACTGAAAACCGAAGCAATGGCGTAAGGTTCCTCTTTTGTTTCAAGACTCGCCATCTTTTGTATGAGATCTTTATGTCTAGACATTTTTTCAATTTTGTTCAATCATTCGAAAATAGTCATCCTTGGTATCGCAATCAAGAATGACCTCATTGGAATCTACTAGAACTTGAACTGCGTCATCTGGATATTGTTTAAGTACTTTTTTACACCCCTTATCTCCAGTAGATGAAAGTATGTCTTTAAAATATTTTCTAGGAAAAATAACTGGATTTGCCTGTCTACCTGCATGAACAGGGTATATAATGTATTGGCCTTCAAAGTTGCAAAATTGCTCTATTAATTTTTCAAGGGTTTGTATGGTTATAAGGGGCATATCACCTAAAACAATCATATTACCATCGACATTATCAGGTAGTAATGACATTCCAGCATAAATTGATCCAGCCATCCCCTGCTCCCATTCTGAATTATGGATGATTTGATCTATTGATTTTGGCAATGCTTTCTCAATTTTTTTATGTTCAAATCCTGTGACCACTATTACCGGCTTTAATCCAGAGTTTAAAATCGTATTACAAACTTGATTGATTACCAGGCTTCCCTGAAAAGGAAGCAGTAATTTATTCTTATCCTCCATTCGTGATGAACATCCAGCAGCAAGTATCGTAGCAGAAATAATCATGCCAGTGCCTTAAAGGTGCTCCGTTTACCTAGGTTGGAAAGATGTTTTACTAAGTCTGTTAGGCTATTCAGATTATGAATAGGTAAAAACTCATCTACATGAGGCTGTATTGCCTGTAGGCCCTGCGTCAAAGGCTGAAAATCTTCATATCCAAGATTGGGGTTTAACCAAATCAATCGATGACAGCTGCGATGCAGCCGGTCTGCTTCTTTATTTAACAACTCAATATTACCCGTATCCCAGCCATCGCTGATGATAAGCACAACTGCGCCTCCACTAAGCACTCTCCTGGCCCAGATCCGGTTAAAATGTGCCAACGTTTCCCCAATTTTTGTTCCACCGGACCAGTCCTGAACAGCTAGGTTGATTAATTCCAAAGCATCATTAGCATCTTTTTGACGTAGATAATGGGTAACCCTGGATAAGCGAGTACCAAACGTAAAAGCTTCCAGATGATCATTGATTGAATGAACGGTAAATATAAAATGAAGCAGAATACGGGAATAGTGATCCATTGAACCACTAATATCCGTAAGCACCACCAATGGCCTTTGTTTAGTTTTTCTATCCTTCCATTGAAGTTCAATAAAATCCTGAGCAGGGAAAATATTATTGCGAATAGTATCTCGGATATTCAAGCGATAGGGTTTACTCCCCTTTTGAAGACGACGCAGGGTTCGTTCCCCAAATTCCCATTTCCACTGGCTGATAAATTTCTTTGCTTCCTCATATTCTTCATTGGTATATGCATCAAACCGTTTCTCCCTTAAAACTTCTTCCGGGCTATAAAGAAATACATCGAGCTCTTTTTCTTCAGTTTCTTCATCACTAGTCTTTTCATGGAATTCTTTAATCCGCTTATTATAGAGTTCTTTTACCTGATCCTTGCTACTGATCAGATCTTCCTGTCTTGACTGAGATTCATACAACTTCCTTAATATGTCGGACACATTTTCGATCTTGTCCGGGTTTCTCCAGTAAAGATCAAATAATTGATCAAATAATGGAATGATCTTATGATTCGTGATAAAACAGGCTTTTAATGCCTGGCGAAAATCTTCCCGGTTATGTATATCTATTATTGAAGTAGCTTCAATGGCACCCATAATCTCCCCTGTCCCAATCTGGCAGCCTGCCTGTCTTAAAAACCGGCCAAAAACAGTAATTGCATCATGCAACCTGGATTGTATCATTGTAGGCACGGACAGTTATGATGTAGAAATTAGATCTGCTTCTGAAAAAGCACGCTGGACAAGCCCATGGGTAGTTTCTTTGTCCATCTTTTGAATATCATCCTGATATTTAAGCAATGTACCCAGTGTGTCAGACGTGATTTCACTTGAAAGTTCAGTCGTGCCCAATTTTATCAGTGCGTTGGCCCAATCAAGGGTTTCAGCGATCCCTGGTAATTTATAAAAATCCTTTTGTCGAATAGTTTGTACAAAGGCCACCACCTGTTTCCCAAGTGCTTCATTAATGTCAGGTACTTTACGTCTTACAATTTTTAATTCCTGTTCTGCGGATGGGTATTCAATCCAATGGTAAAGACAACGTCGCTTAAGAGCATCATGAATCTCACGGGTACGGTTTGAAGTAATCACTACCACAGGCGGTTCCTTAGATTTTATGGTCCCAATTTCAGGTATTGTAATTTGAAAATCTGATAGAATCTCCAGTAAGAAAGCCTCAAATTCCTCATCCGCACGATCCAATTCATCAATAAGTAATACAGGTGGATAATCTCCGTGAAAATCGATTGCCTGGTAAAGGGGCCGCTTAATTAAGAATTCTGAATCAAAAATTTCTTTTGAAATTTTATCCTTATCCTTTTGGCCTTCTACTTCCATCATCCTGATCTGCAATATCTGTCGGGAATAATTCCACTCGTATATGGCGTTGTGCACATCCAATCCTTCGTAACATTGTAAACGAATTAAATCAGTATTTAGCATCTGTGCCAATACTTTCCCAACTTCTGTTTTTCCAACACCTGGTTCGCCCTCTAAAAAAATAGGTTTGTCCATTTTTAATGACAGATAGATAGATGTAGCCAATGCACGATTGGCAATATAATGATGATCATTCAAATTAGATTCGATATCATCAATGGTGTTGAGCTTTGTTGCTTTCATTTCATTCAAGAATAAATACCATTACAAAAGACAATAAAGTTTATAATGCTTCATAAGATATATTTAATTTTTTAATTAGATATAAGTTGCAGGTTCAGCTTCAAATTTTTCTTTACAACCGCCACAGCAAAAATAATAGATTACATCCTCAAATTCTGAAAAGCTATCCGCAGTTTGAGGATCAACAAGCATACCACATATAGGATCTTTTTCTTTTCCATCTTCCGTGTCCTTAACTTCAAGAATTATTTCATCTCTATGAATAGCTGCTCTTTTCTGTTGCACCAATTCTGCCATGATTGAAACAGCTATTTCCTGCGGTGTTATTGCACCAATATCCAATCCAGCAGGAAATTTGATTGAGTCAATTATATCCTTTTTAATACCTTCGTTTTCCAGTTGTTTTAATAAAGTATTGGTTTTCTTTTTACTGGCGATGAGTGATAAAAACTCTGGTTTTGAAGCTAATGCTGTCCTTAAGGCTTTCAGGTCACCATCCCCTTGAGTTGCTACTATAACAACACATTGTCCCTCAATGATAGAAAATTCTTCTTTCTTTATAACTCCATCCGGTAGGTCCACCTTAGATATACCAGGAGCCATTGCATATATTTCATAGTTTAAAATTTCAGCCATTTTTACCAAGGCTGATACAGTTGGTGTATTACCGTAAATAACAAGTTTGGTCATAGGTAATACCGGTTCAATATGAAATTCAAGAGTTCCTCCACTTTCGCACGCTAAAAATATTTCTTTTTTGTAGGATACATTACCATCAGAAAGTTGTTCTGGACTTAAGCGCAGCACCGATGCCATCCCTGTTTTCAGACAATACAATGCTTCGTCAATGACAGTATCTCTTGCACAGCCACCACCGATCCAGCCTTCCATTTTTCTATCAAGTGTAATGATCGCTTTTGCCATAGGTTTTGCAGAAGTGGGTGCCACCGTATCAATGACAGTGGCAATAGCAAAAGGTATACTTTTCTTTTCAAGCTCTGATGCGCGCTGTATCCAGTTAAACTTCATGGATAAAATTTAATCTTCTTTCTTTTTGAATTTATCCATGAGCCTGCTGGATACCCCCTTTAATGCTGCACCTGCAACAGCAACACCGCTAAGCGCTTCAGCTGATGACTCTGTTTCATCTGCTTCATCGCCATCACCTTCAAGTTTAGCAGCTAAAGACTTAGTGAATTGAATGAATAATTGGTTGGAAACATCTTCTACCATCCTGGATCCAAACTGAGCAAGCATTCCTTGGATCGTTATGGTAGAGTCACCTTTAATTTCAGTTGTTCCTGTCTCACTTTCTATTAGGGTTCCCACCAACTCCATTGTAGCCCCACCTTTTCCCTTCGTATCTGTACCCTGTCCTTCTATTTCAATAGTGTAATTTTCGTTATCCATAGAACGAATAGAAACAGTACTCCTATAGCTTGATTTAATGGGCCCTACCTTTATTACTAGCATTACGGAATGCTGGTCTTCTCCGATTTTCTCTTCGTATTGTGCGCCTGGGATACATGTGCATACTTTTTCAACATTGGTCATAAAATCCCAGACTGCACTTATGGGCGCACTAATAGAGAAGATTTTTGAGAGTGCAACTTTCAAATGTTATCCGTTAGTTAAGCTTTCAGGCGGCGTCCTGTTTGTGAATTGCTCGCCAAACCTTCTCTGGTGTTATAGGAATATCCAGATGTCGAACACCTAGGTGAGATAGTGCATCTACTACAGCATTTGCGATTGCAGGTGGTGCACCAACAGTCGGCGATTCACCTACACCTTTCGCGCCCAAAGGATGGTGAGGTGAAGGTGTTACAGTTTTATCTGTTTCCCAGTGGGGTGTTTCCACTGCTGTCGGTACAAGATATTCCATGAAACTGCCTCCAGTAATATTTCCTTCGTCATCATAGCTGATTTCTTCAAAAAGAGCAGGCGCTAATCCCTGGGTTAAACCTCCATGAATTTGGCCTTCAACTATCATCGGATTGATTATATTACCACAATCATCAACAGCCACAAACCTGCGAATCTTAACAACACCCGTTTCAGAATCAATATCAACTACTGCTATATAGCTTCCAAAAGGATAGGTCATATTAGGCGGATCATAGTAATGTGTAGCTTCCAAACCAGCTTCCAGTCCCTGTGGATGATTGGTATATGCTGCAAAAGCAATATCCTGAATAGTTACCGACTTGTCCGGGACACCTTTTACTGAAAATTTACCTACTTCCCATTCCAGATCTTCTTCAGAAGCTTCCAGCAGATGTGCAGCGATCTTTTGAGCTTTATCCTTTATTTTCCTGCAGGCCATTGCTGCAGCTGCCCCAGCAGTGGGTGTAGATCTACTTGCATAGGTCCCTAAACCATATGGAGCTGTATCCGTATCTCCTTCTTCAACTGTCACATCAGAATGAGGTATACCTAATTCTTCTGCAATGATCTGGGCATAGGTTGTTTCATGTCCCTGACCCTGTGATTTGGTACCAAAACGGGCAATGACTTTACCTGTAGGATGGATTCGTATTTCTGAACTGTCAAACATTTTGATACCAAGGATATCAAAATCTTTGGATGGACCTGCTCCCACAACTTCCGTAAATGATGAAATACCAATCCCCATTAATTCGCCTTTTTCACGTTTTTCAGCTTGTTCTTCTAGCAAAGCATCATAACCAATTTTATCCATAGCAAGCTTTAATGCACCATGATAATCCCCGCTGTCATACTCCCAGCCCATGGGTGAATGATAGGGGAATGCGTCTTTTGAAATGAAATTATTCATTCTGATCTCAGCCGCATCCATTCCTATTTCATCGGCAACCATATCTACCATGCGTTCGATAGCATGGACCGCTTCCGTAACCCTGAAAGAACAGCGGTAGGCTATACCCCCTGGGGGTTTGTTGGTATATACACCATCTACTTCAACGAATGCATTCTTAAAATCATAGGAGCCTGTACAGATCGAGAACATACCCGCAGGAAATTTGGATGGATTCGCTGCTGCATCAGCATAACCATGGTCAGCCAACGTTTTAATCCTCAAACCATTTAATGTACCATCTTTATCCGCTGCTATCTCACAGGTCATATGGTAATCTCTGGCAAATGAGTCTGCCTGTAGGTTTTCACGACGATCTTCAATCCATTTTATAGGCAGCCCTGTTACTACAGATGCCGCAATAGCAATCACATAGCCAGGGTAAACAGGAACCTTGCCGCCAAATCCACCACCGATATCCGGTGAAATAATTCGAATCTTATCTTCCTGTAGACCTACATGTCCCGCAACAAGAGCTAATACTGTTCTAATAGCGTGTGGTGCTTGAGTGGTCATCCAAACCGTAAGCCGTCCTGTTACCGAATCAAACTCTGAAACACAACCACAGGTTTCAATGGAAGCGACATGAATCCGTGGTAAATAAATATCTTCCTTGACCGTTACATCTGCATTTGTAAAGATATCATCGGTTCCAGACTTATCCCCTGCTTCCCAATGGAAAATATGATTGTTTTCCTGACCTTCTTTGTCATCTCGTATGATAGGAGCATCAGGATCGGTTGCTTTATGAGGGTCAACAACTACAGGTAAAGGTTCATACTCCACTTCTACAAGCTCTACTCCATCCGCTGCACTATAACGGTCAGTTGCCACCACAGCAGCCACTTCCTGAGCCTGGTAACAGACTTTATCAATCGGCAAAACCATCTGGGTATCAGACATGAGAGTTGGCATCATATGGAGATTATATTCCTTGAGCGTTTCACCAGTTATGACCGCAGCAACACCTGGATGTGCCAGTGCCTTCTCAGTATTAATACTCTTAATTTTAGCGTGTGCATATGGACTGCGTACTATATCCATAAAAACCATTCCCGGTCGTACAACATCATCTACATAGTTGCCCTGTCCACGGATAAATCTTGGATCTTCTTTCCGTTTTATTGAATGACCCATACCTCCAACTTCAGCTGATGTTTTGCATTTTGACATTATTCGCCTCCTTCTGTAGCTGTTTCTTGAAGTTTGTTCGATGCGTACTGTACCGCTTTCACAATATTCTGGTAGCCGGTACAACGGCATAAATTACCTGAAATACCCCAGCGAATTTCTTCTTCTGTGGGTTCCGGATTCTTATCAAGTAGGTGTTTGGAAGACATAATCATTCCTGGTGTACAGAATCCGCATTGCAGACCATGCTCTTCCATGAATCCTTCCTGCAATGGATGGAGTGCTTCTCCTTCCATCCCTTCAATAGTGGTCACTTCTCTGCCGTTAGCCTGTACAGCAAAAACCGTACAGGATTTCACTGCTGTTCCATCCAACAATACAGTGCATGCACCGCAATGGGTAGTATCACATCCAATATGTGTTCCTGTCAAGGCACAATTATCTCTAATCAAATGTACCAGTAGCAATCTATCTTCTACTTCAGCGCTTTTGGCTTCACCATTAATAGTTACTGTAATTGATTGTGTAGCCATACTAATTACCTCCTGATCTTTCTTTTGCCTGCATAATGGCTCTTGATGTCAACGCTTTTACCACAGCACGCTTGTATTCTTCTGAACCACGATGATCGCCAACTGGCTGGGATGCATCAGCTGCCAATTCTCCAGCTTTATCTGCATCTTCCTGTGATACTAATGATCCGACCAGTGCATCCTGGGCCTCCAAAGCACGGACCGGGGTAGGACCTACATTTGTTAGCGCTATCCCTGCCTTGCTACAGTTATCTCCATCAAAATGCAGTGCTGCAGCCGCACCCGCAATAGCGTAATCACCCACTTTCCTTTCCAATTTTTTATAGGAAGCCCCTGATGTTCCATTTGGACTGGGCACTCTAATCTCAGTTAAGATTTCATTTTCAGCTAAGGCTGTCATCAACGGACCAACAAAAAATTCATCAATTGGTATTGTTCTTTTTCCTCCACCGAGCAATCCAGTCGGTCCATTCACCACAATTTCAGCATTCAAAGCAACCATGGTTGCTGGGTGATCATTTGCTGGATCTCCATGGGCGATATTTCCACCAACCGTGGCCAGGTTTCGAACCAGTGGATCAGCAATAACTTCAGATGTATCCTTTAGGATTGGATAGTTTTCTGCAATCAGATCAGATGTTTCCAGATCAGATTCTCTGGTCATGGCGCCGATACATAGGTAACCATCTTGTTCCTTAATATAATTGAGATCTGATAAACCATTGATATCTACCAAATGAGTTGGTTCGGCTAAACGTAATTTCATCATGGGTATCAAGCTGTGACCGCCGGCAAGGATTTTTGCATCTTCTCCTAGCTCGCCAAGTAGTTGAATTGCCTCATCCAGTGATGTAGGTGAGTGGTAATCGAATGATCCTGGAATCATATCATAACCTCCATTTGTTAGATTGAAAACCGGTGCTTATGTTTTGGCGTGACTCCAGAATAGGGGCTGGAATAATACACATAAGTCATTCTCATTATCAAGGGACTAGTTTTGAAACGCAGCACCGATTTTTCTTTGTTTTAAAATTTCTTTGATCTCATTAAGAATAGCAGGATCATCAATTGTTGATGGTATATCAGCCTTCCCTTTATCTGTCAAACTGCGGATGGATTTTCTCAGAATTTTGCCCGACCGTGTTTTTGGAAGTCTATTAACGATGGCAGCCTGTTTGAAATTCGCAATGGCACCAATATTGCTGCGGATAATCTGGACTAATTCGGACACTAAAACATCATTTGCAATTGTGTACCCATCCTTAAGTACAACAAATCCAGCTGG
>ENA-UPTF01001666-UPTF01001666.1-marine-metagenome-genome-assembly--contig:-NODE-1666-length-13734-cov-2.981182_pt1 | contig 13734 bp, 18 predicted proteins | sample MGYA00238166_ERZ767019 | MGnify/ENA primary metagenome ERZ767019 (study PRJEB28930, sample SAMN06266391) | marine metagenome | isolation source: Sea water from 250 m depth | place: Atlantic Ocean...
GCCGTGGTCAGCAACCCCTGAATTCAGTTTCCCGGAACCGGCGAGCGCCTACGAATCAGCGGGTACTCGGGCCGGGCTCGAACACATCAACAGTTCGGATCACTACGACTTAGCTCTCAAATCTTTTAACGAACCGGCGGCGACTCCTCCACCGGTGTCACTCGGGCATCTAATGGGACCCCGAATGATGGAAATGCGTGACAACGCCGCCGCTGCCATCAACCAGGGCCTGATGAGTCCTGTCCTGATGACCTTCCTGGCGCCCTGACATTCAGAGAGTTTTCTCCGTCGATACACGTCGAACATCCATCTCAAAACTCAAACCCTCGATAGGTGGGTGAGCCACATACCAGTGCAAACCGGCGCCGACCGCCAGCCCGACGCGTTCAACTAAGGTCGCGCCCGCTTGCGAGAACCAATCCTTGGCGCAGTAGATATCGACTGTTGAGCAGTCTTTCCAATCGACTCCCATAGACGACATGCGGTTCTCCATTTCCTGGCACACCTGTTCGATCCGTAGACGCCACGCTTCAGGTCCGTCGACACCGATCGCGACAATGCTGCTCTGTTGAAGATCGCTCTGATCCATCAGATCCCCCGCGCCGGCGACCACAAACGAGGCTGGCCGATCCACGGTTGCGGGCCGAACATAGCTAAAGGCATGCAGGCAGGTTTCTTTTGGGGGGTGGTGTAAAGGTGCAACGTTGGTGCGGGCGATCGGATTGTCATCTCCAACCAGCAACCCCCAATCACTAAGAAGGGTCCTGTATTCCTGATTGAAGTTAATGAACCCATCGAAGGAATGAGGTTGCGGGCATCGCAGTTCGACCGCGCACAACGCGGTTCGCTCAGCGCCGTCAGCCACGGTGATCTGCTCAATTCGTTCGAACCCAACACGCCATGGCAATGCCTCAGAGAGAGTGACATGAACAATCTCAGCGCCCGGAGCAGCAACGACCCCACCAGAGTAAGGATCAATACCGGGTACATAGGAAAACGGGGCATGCGGACTCGGACGCAGATTCATGAGATCTCCTAATGGGACATGTCAAGTGTTGCACCGTTCGTCGGCGCAGTAGCGTCGTTGTTGAGTCCGAGAGGAGGCATCAGTGGAAACCCTTGACGATGAGCAACGGGAACGGTGGTCAACGGACGGCTATTTGCATCTTCGGGGAGTGCTGTCTCCCGACGAAGTGACCTTCTTTAGCGACGAGTTAGACAGGGTTCGCTTATTGCCAGGCTACGAACCCGGACAGGCTCAGCTTGGTCACTACGAGTGGATGGAGACCTCCAAAAGTGTTGACACTGAAGGGTTTATGGATAGGCGGGACCTCCTCAACTACGGCCAGCATTTCATCGACCTGATTGATCGCCCAGGTTTGTTCGATTTACTCGTCGACATCATGGGGCCTCACATCATGTTGTCCATGACTCAAGCCATTGTTCGTCCATCTACAGACGGCTTCGCGGGCTACACCCACACCGATGGGGGTGAGGGACTCCGTGAAATTCGTGTCTCGGAGACGTCTCCCCCACTAGCGATGAAAGCGATGTATCTACTGAGCGACGTAACCCAAGAGGACGCGGGTGCTTTCACCGTGTTTCCGGGAAGCCACCTGCGTCGCTTTCCCTGGCGTCGCGATGAACCTCTGACGCCGCATTCGCCTGGCGCCGTGCAGCTTCCCGGTGACGCAGGCGACTGCTATCTGTTCTCGCACTCGCTTTGGCATGGCCCTGCGCCCAATCACTCCGGCCAGGCTAGAAAGACACTCCTCTACAACTACGCACAAATGTTTGTCCGGAGTTACGACCATGAGGTCACACCAGAAGTTGCGGGGCAATTAACGCCTCGCCAAAGACGTCTTGTCGGCGATCTCGGTTACGGATTCCGACCGGGTTCTTATTTTTATGTTCCTCCTGATCAAGAAGCAGTGATTTACCAAGATGACCGCGGTCTGTCGGCGTGGACGGGTCCTCGCATCGTCGATCAGAGCAGCTAGGGCACAAACGCGACTACGGTCCTCTACATGGGTGAAATGGTTGAGTTTGCAAGTAATGGGCATGATGCACGGGGACATTTAGCGCTTCCGGACAGTGGTTCTGGACCGGCAGTGCTGGTGATTCAAGAATGGTGGGGCTTAAACCCGCAAATGAAAGGGGTCGCGGACTTTCTCGCGGAACAGGGCTTCGTGGCTCTAGCCCCTGACTTGTATCACGGTGAATTGGCCGGTCACGACGAAATGGATAAGGCCGGACAACTAATGACGGATCTTCCCCCTGATCGCGCTGCTCGCGATATGAGTGGCGCTGTCGATTTTCTAGCTAGTCATGATGCAAGTACGGGAAGCGGTGTTGGAGTCATCGGATTCTGCATGGGCGGCTTATTAAGCTTCATGATCGCCGCTAACCGCGGAGATGTCGTGCGGGCTGCCGTTCCGTTCTATGGCTTCCCCCAGGGCGAAGGCGAGCCTGACTGGAGTGGTCTCACAGCCTCAGTTGATGCGCACATGGCTTCACCTGATGACTTCTTTCCCCCCGAAGCAGCAGAAGAACTCGGTGACCGTTTGCGCGAGATGGGGAAAGAAGTGCAGATCACGATTCACAATGCTGGCCACGGCTTCATGAACGAAGAGAACCCAGGCGGAACATACGACGAAGGACTCGCTGCCGAACTATGGCCTCGAACGATTGACTTCTTGCGTTCGAAGCTCGCGTGACTCGCACCAGCTACGACGGGCGATCACCGGTAGCAACTTAATTTTGACGAACCTGTTCGCGAGGTCAGTGCAGGCGACAGCGCCTTGGATCGAAGGTGTCGCCCGATGATCTCCAGCAACAACTATGCCTCCTCGCTGGCAGGTGTTTTTGAGCATCGAGGCGTCTAGGTTGTGGGTTAATCGGATGGAGTGGGTCTGAAGCCCACTTCAAAAAAGGATAGGTAACTCATGCAACAAGGAACCTGGGTGCAGCTTGTGCACAGCAGGGGCACAGATGCTCACGCAGTCATTCTCCCCTATGTCGCTTCAGTACTAGCCATTTTTGCTTTCATTATCTGGGGTGGAGATGCACTCGATGCCGGTGCCGTTCAGCTGGCCATAGCAGCGTGGATCGTTCTGGGGTCACTTTGGACCATGCTCTGGTTTGACGGAGTGATCGCGGACTTAGCTGCGGCTATGAAGGACATGGAGCCCGATGTCGCGGGTAGCCATATAGGCCAGAATTTTGCTAAGGCTCCGTTCCCGCTGTTTCGCGGTTTCAATGCTCTCGTCATCGTCGCAATGGCGGTACTGCAGTTGGTCGCTCTGTATTCCTAAACCGCTCTCTTTCCTAATCCCGGCGAGCTGACGCTTGCACAGTGAAGAGGGGGTTTAGTCGCGTCCGATTGTTCTATCGGCGTAGTCCTTGAAGTAGTCAACAGTTCGGAAATCGGTGACCGATACATCAACGCTTGCAACAGCAAATCAGTCGTTCTATTCACTCTTCGAGGGAAGGGACCTTCAAGGGATGGGCGACTTATGGGTGAATTCCGAAGAGGCATGGTGCACGCACCCCGGATGGCCCACGCTTTTCGGATGGGAAGCAATCAGGACGTCGTTCCAGCGAATCTTCTCAGGCCCCGCGCCGCCACAATTTCTGACGTCAAACCTGCGATTTCACGGCGTTGACAACGTCGGGTGGGTATTCGTGGAGGAAAACCTTCTCGGAGCATCGTTGTCAGCAGTTGCAGCGGTGAACGTCTTCACGCGAACTGATGGTGAGTGGAGGATGGTGGGCCATCAGGCCGCACCGTTGGTCCACGATCTGGATCTCAACGAACAGTGACAGGTCCCTCTCAACTGAATGTTTGAAATTTTCCTTCGCATTTGCGGCATTCGGACAACGGAGGCCTAACGTTCAGATCCGCCGCACCACAATAGGGACAGAATTTGACGACTCGTTCAGAGGGCTCTGACTCAAGGGAACCGGTACGACGCGATCCGATGAACTCGATGACAGCGAGCAGTGAACAAGCCGACTGTGCGACAGCGAACAGCGCAAGAATTCTTCCAGGAAACGGCGTGATCTCGAACCAAATTAGAAAGGTCACATATAGGCCGTGCAGTAACGCTCCTGACCAGCAGATGGTGCGTAGAAGGTTCCGCGAACAGATCAACGAAATGAGCGCGCAGTAGGTTGCGACAACGCCGATTACGGCGGCCGTACCGACAGGTTTTCCTGCACCGTCGGGAAGGGGCGCACCCCATGTCAACGCCAACAATGAGATCCCCGTCACCAACACACAAACAGACCCAACGAACCACGCGACTTTGAGTCGGTCGCCCGTCTTGCCAAGTTCGATGCTCGCTAAGCCTGCCGCGCTGACGACTAGCAGGAAGCTGGAACCGTGCACCCGCCCCACGAACTCTGCGTTACCCCCGACCACGATTCCCAATGCGGCCAGCACCGCGTTGATGATGACAAACCACTTGAGTAGGCGCTTGATCACTGACTTGTCGGGGATCAACCTCCAAGCGATACGGCTCACTGAGCGATCTCCTACTTCGCGAACGTCTGTGATCACCGTAACGGGTTATTGCATATAGGTACGTCGCGACCGGCGACGACAAGGTAGTTCGCCGCAAATTGGTCCGACACGGGAACATAACGACTTGGCACTAGCGTGTTCCTGTTGAAGTTCTTCGTTCTGGCAATAATGCTCACCTGCGTCATCGGGTGTGCGGCGGATCGAGCATCGGATGATTCAGTGACAAGCACTGCACCCATCGCAACTTCGTCTTCCGACCCGTCTTCCACGACCACGCTCGATACGGCCTCGGGTTGTGGACTCGTCGAACGCGACGCTCTTCAGGCGCGAATTTCTGCTCAAGTGCTGGCTCTGAACGGAGGAGACTTTGAACAGGCACGAGAGCACGCTTCCATGTCTTTCAAAGCCGCCTTTGACACCGAGAGTTTTGAAGAAATGATTCGGTCGGGGTTTCCATATCTGCTCAACCGGGTCGCGGTGGCGTTCGGTCGTTGTCGAATCGTCGGCGAAGCCGCCTCTCTTGAGGTCCGGTTCGGCGAGGGAACTGCGAACACTCTCATGTACTTCTTCGTCATGGAACGGCGTGAATGGTGGATCGATGGCGCCTCTCCCATCGCGGACTCGCTAACCAATAAGATGGCAAGCTCGTGAGACTTCAAGAGAGACTGACTTCCAGCGTGGTTCGGTTGTTTTCGCAGGGGGAACAGCCGCTTTCGCAAACTCATCTGCACCCCGGAGACATCGGTTTATTTGGGCCTGAGAGCGTGAGTTGGAGAGTAATGGGAGATGTGTCGAGCTTCGTCGGAGGAGTTCGGGCCTTGCTTCTTCAAGCACTGCACCCCGAAGTTGCCGCAGGCGTAGCTGACCATTCTGAGTACGAGTTGGATCCCCTAGGCAGACTGAACAGAACCTCGCTGTTTGTAACGACCGTCAACTATGGATCGATGCCTGAGGTTGGTGCCGCAATTCAACGCTTGAGGAGGGTACATCAACCCGTGTCCGGCACTTCCGAACGAGGAATCGCCTACTCGGCAAGTCAGCCTCAACTCGGGGCTTGGGTTCAAAACACTCTCACGGACTCATTTTTGGATGCATATCAAAACTTTTGTTGTCGTCTAGAACGTCATGAAGCCGACGAGTTTGTCCGTGAGCAATCCAAGATCGGACAGTTACTGGGAATTGTTGACCTTCCGCAGAGTGCTGATGAGCTTCGATATTGGATTACTGAACATCCCGACCTGGAGGGATCAGCCGCGCTTGAAGAAGCGTGGAAGTTTTTGCGTGATCCCCCGCTTCAAGCTGGGCAACTACTCGGGTACCGGGTGATCAGAGGAGCTGCGATTGCGACATTGCCTGAGAGCTTGGCCCAACTGGCCGGAGTTTCACCTCGTCCGGGCGCAGCTTTTGCCGGGCGATGTTTGATCTCTTCACTTCGGTGGGCGATGAAATGCAGCCCGGCGTGGAAAGAGGCGCTTGATCGCTGTGGCGCCGAATATGACCAGAGCAAGTTTCGGTCCTTCACCTCAAATTGAAATAGGAAGGGTGGCCGAAAGCGGCGAGTCGATTCGCTCAATCAAGCCACCGTACGTTCAGCCCCGAACGGCGACATCCTCACCAAAGTTCTTCAGACCGGACGGAGCCTGATTAACGGTTTCGGATAGGTAGCCTGCGTATGGTCAAAGCGCTTCCTAAAGGGGGTTTGAAACCCTCTGGGCGGCGATCTATCCGCCCCCGTAGCTCAGGGGATAGAGCGTCGGTTTCCTAAACCGTGCGTCGCAGGTTCGAATCCTGCCGGGGGCGCTCGACAACGAACTCCATCAAACGCTCTTTTTTAAAGTCCTTCACCCCACAAGACGTACATCGCGACCAACGGGGTCTCTCCGGCTTCAACGGTGTGAAAATCCGAGGGGTGGTTGTACAGGGTGGTTTCGGGTTCGACCTCGGTCAGGGTTTCTGCTCCTCCGTACCTCCAGCGGGCGGAACCCGAGATAGTCAGGTACATCTCTTGAGGGGGGTGGTTGTGGAGGGGATACGTGCATCCTTGATCGACGTACATGACGCCTGCTTCCAAATTCGGTAGTTCGAACGCTTTGGACAGCACGCACAAGGCCCTCTGCGCTCCGTCATCGTTCCAACGGTGAGACTGAACCCACCGCATTGACGGGGCCAACTCGGCGAACTCGCGGGCGCGTGCAGTATCGACGACACGATCCAGGTTCCCTAAGGCAGGCAGGATTTGAGGTTCGTAAGGGATCGTTGCTGCTGTTTCAATCGCGGTGCGAAATATCTGCGCTCCTTCCGCGATCTCGTTGCGGTTCGTCAACTCAATTGCAGCATCTGCGGCGTCAATTAGCCATCTGCGGAGTTTGTCGTGGACTGTCATCCGATTCTTCCCTCGGTGGAACGAAACCCAATCAATAGCACCAGAACTACCAAGAACACGGAGCCGGCCATCCAGGGAATCGTAACGAAACCGAATTTTTGGATGTAGGTGACTGAACATGGCGTGGTGAGACTGCACGCGTCTGAATCAGACAACGACGGCACTTGCTGCAGCACGTAGTGCCATGTGGATGCGCCTAGACCAAGTAGCGACATCGGAATTGTGTAACGACGTACGTGATGTTCGCGAGTCAGCCACGCTATGACTAGGACAAGGGCGAGCGGGTACATAGCGACGCGTTGGATCCAACACCACCTGCACGGAACCAAATCCCCGACTTCTGAGAGGTACAGAGACCCAAGAGTCGCCGCGACGGTGACCGCGACCGAACATGGGCCCGCTATTGAACAAACGCGATTCGCCACATTCGCTGTGTGGCGTGAGGGACTGACAATTAGAACAATGAGCAGCAGCGTGAACGCGTTGAGAAACAACACGCCCCAGGCGAAAAGAGACAGGACACTCGTCACATCCATCACTCCAATGTGCGTTACCTGTCAGTTAATTGCCAGTCGGCCTTGCCCCGCCCGCTATTTGCGCACCGGGGCTTTCCCCACTGGGATCCACATGGCCATAGCGCTCAGCGTTGAGGCCACCAAGAAGAACGCCAAAATACGGTCGTAATACGGGAGTGCCTCGACTCCAGCATTGACCGTCAACAAAGCGAAAACCGCGGCTGTACCAACGGCCCCTGATGCGTATCGGAGGGTGTTGAACAAGCCATTGGTTTCCCCAAAGAACTGTTCTTCCACCCACTCCAGCGCCACTCCATTGAGCAAGGGAATACTCATGCCCCATCCAAGCCCGTACATCATGATCCCCGGCGCGAAATCACCCCAAAAGTTGACCTCGCTACCTAGTTGGGTTAGATGCCAACTCACCGCCGTCATTTGAAGCAGGGTCCCTAAGCGGCATAGACCAATCGCGCCGATGCGATCTGCCAAGCGACTAAAGACAAGAGTGGAGAAGCCTGCCGCTATTGGACCCAAAGTGACACCGAGCCCAACTTGAAGTGTCGAGAAGTTCCAGACGTTCTTCATAAAGAGCGGCCAAACAATCCAAAGTGGCTGAGACGTAATGGATCCAAAGAAGTTCACCGTGTTGGCAACAAATACCCCGCGTCGACGCAGCAGATGCAGATTGAGCAGCGGCTCGGGATGTCGAGACGTGTTACTAATGAACAGCCCCAAAGCCGCAGCCCCCACGACAGCCACTGTGATTGTGATGGGTGAGGAGTAGCCCCATACGCGGCCTTGCATGATGGCTGTTACCACTGCTGCTACCGCTACCGTCCCGGCCGCAGCGCCGACCACGTCTAGGCGTTGTTGACCGGCGGGCGTCGGCAGCTCCCTCAACATTTGCCGTCCGCCCCAGTACATGAGGAGCGCTATCGGAGCGCTTATGAGATACACGATTCGCCAACCGCCGTAAGAAAGGATGAGCGCAGCGACGGCTGGCGCCACCCCCGCTCCCAAAGGTCCGGCTGCTGACCACAAACCGACGGCAGTTGAGCGACGCGAGTCAGGGAAAAGAGGTAACACTAGGGAAAGGGATGACGGGAGCAAAGCTGCGCCCGCGACAGCCTGCAACACCCTGCTCAGATTTAGTGCCAGCACGGTGGGAGCGACAGCAGAAAGGACCGCGGATAGAGCGAAGAGAAGTAGGCCAAGTTGGAAGATTCGTTTTCTTCCGATGCGGTCAGCGAGGCGCCCAGCTAGAGGCAGAAAGGCCGCTGTTCCGATGAAGAAACCGGCCACACCCCAACCAACGTCGGCTGTGGTGGCGCCGCTAAATCCTTCTCTGATGTCGTCTAACGCAATATTGGTTGCGGTGCTGTTGAAACCAACGAGCACCGTGGCGAGGGAGGTAAGAAACAACGCCCGCCAGGCGCGAGGGGACACCGCCTCCGGCGGTAGCCGGTTGGAACGAGACTCGGCGGAATCCGGGACGGTAAGTCCTCCATCAGCCCCCGTAATCCTCGGCACCGTGGAAAGCACGACAGGTATCTGTCGACGCACCAAGAAAAGCCTACGGGATCACCAATCCGATAATGGACAAAATTCAAAAATCGGTTAGAAGAAAGTTTGTCTTTCAAGGTCCCACCCTCTTGCAACAGTTGCACATGGCCACACAGGGACAGCAACCCCAAGAACTTCAGCCCCGTAGATCACCATCGCATCGAACTCGCGATCTTGGTCGCTTCGCTTTCGCGAACAGCAACAACTGCTGGGCGGTGGAGAAGTGATCGTTTTCTTCGTATCGCTCGCTGTATCGGTGACCTTCGGATTGTGGGAAATGTGCAGCTCGAAAACGGCCGCTGGGCCACCAATGAAAACCAGCGGTTAGCAGGTCCAAAAACCCGCTCTATTGGTCTCCTATCAACGCAGAACCAGCGCGTTGGCCTAGGCCGCGACTGCTTCGTATGGCTACCCTGACGTAGGTGCGAGGAGAGTGGGAACGCAAGGTCATGTGGCTGGCTATCACCAGTCTCATTCTTTGTCTCCTAGTGGGACTCGTCGTGCCAATGGAGCGGTTGGATGGCAAAGGGTGGCCCGCTCGCGCTGTCGGGTACCCGCTGTCATCACTTGCCATGGGAGTAATTTGGGTTCTCAGGGGAAAAAATGGACGTTTTCCTTACCTCCCAACTGCGCTACTGGTGACCCCTTTTGTTCTAGATCTCCTTGGGAATCTTTTTCAGTTCTTCGACACGGTCCAAAACTTTGATGACTTGTTGCATTTCATCAACTGGATGTTTCTATGCGCCGCCTTCGTCGCGATGTTCGATCCGGTAAAGCTCGCCCCCTGGAATCGAGCTGCTCTCGGAACGGGATTTGGAGCCTTCGCGATCATTCTTTGGGAATTCATGGAATATCTGATCATGCAAAGCGGCACTACCGGCTTGCACCTGAGCTATGAGGACACAGTCACTGATCTGCTCCTGAGTTCTTGTGGCGGGTTGGTTGGTTCTCTCGTCATGGTCCGACTTGCCACGAAAAGGTTGTAACCCTCAGTTTCCTAGCGGAGGCCAAGGGTTTCACTCCCGTATCTTCCCAATGAGCACATGGTTGCGGGTTCGCCTGTGAGCGGGTTGGTGTCTTCCCAACAGTCAAGAGCCCGGTCGACTTACCAGTAACCAGCGCCGGAACCGGGTCCAAAGCCAACGGTTGCGGAAGCGGCTGCTTGAAGTGCTACCACCAGAACCAGCGTCAGGAATGCGACGGCGGTCATTTGGGCCGCATGCAGAACTGTTTGAGAGACCTTACGGCTGAGCGGAGTTTTGTTTGTTGTAGATCGAACGTTGTTCATGGCTTGTCCCATTGGTGTGCGTAATCATCAACCTATGAGGGTTCCTTTCTGAGCTATATAGGTCGACCGCGTGTAGTTGACTAGTGCAAAAGCACGTCTCCCTTGGCTTTTCGGAGTGATCGCCGAGGTAAACGTCATGGTCACCTAGGGTTGTCGATCTCTTAAGAACGGGGTGACGATGATCGTCAGTGGGCGAGTTCGGCCCACATTTCCCGCGTATCCGGGACCCGAGAAATAGCGTCCCGACACAAGGGAGCTAGGTGCTCGCTGATTGCTTCTATTTCGAGTGCGTTGAGTCCCTTCAGGAACGCGTTTAGCGCTGAGTCCAGATCGTGATGTGATGTGGTAGCCAGATCTGGTTCGTCAAGTACCGACCGGAATCCCGTTCCGGCCCGCGATAGCTGAACGGAAACCGCGTCCGGTAGTTCGGTTCGTTCGAGCAAACTCACCAACATCAACATTGCCGAGAGCTGATTCCTGACGTCGTGCACCAGCGTTGATCGGGCCGCACCCATATAGGCAACCTACCCCTTGAACGACATCCGGGCGTGCGCCGACTACTGCAATTGCGCTAGTTCGCAACACGCAATTGCGCGATATCTCAAACATTCGAGACTTCTTAGTTTTTTGCACATGACCACACTGTTCAAAGCAATCGCCTGCAGCGTCTCTTTGGTTGCCGCGATCCTGCTCATTCCTGTGCTCGTTGGCATATCCAAGGACGCCGATGCAGTAGCCACCATCACTCCCCCGCCGACAGTTCCCATCAATAGTTTTGGATACGACGGTGTGCAGGGCGAACATCAGGGACGTATCGAACGGGTGGTTAACACGATTCCGGCACGCCTCCAACCGGCACTTAAAGGCGTCACATTCATCAATGGATGTCACCCTTGGACCGTCCAGGAACTCGGTAACTGTGCATTTGGGACATTCGACCCCGCCGGGTGGGATACCGATGACACCGTCGGCCATGAATGGGCCAACAGCATTTGGATATCTTCGGACGCGGTGCGATCAGGAAAACTGCCTGACGTCGTTCTACATGAAACAGGTCACGCGTTCGCGCACGAACTTTTCGATGACTGTTACTTCCCTCAAAACGCCCACACCCCCGTCAAAGAACTTCTATTTCAAGACTTTGCTCATGAACATGCACCACCAGCGGAACTCCTAGCAGACGCATTCGTCCTAGCATTTGGCGATCACAGCGAAAACCAACACACCTACTACTTGGATCACTTCAACTTCGAAGTTTCACTAGAAGTCATCGCCAAGGTCCGAGCGGCTGTTTGGCTGTGTTCTCTCTAATCACACCGCTACCAGCTAGCAACCCGATGGCTACCAACTTCTCGTCAGACTTTTTCACAGCCAATGGACAAACCTTCCATGTGGCCGCCATCTCGAAGAGATTGATCAACGTCAAATGTTCAAGTCTTCCGGTACGCCTCTATTGTTATCTAGAGCCGTCCGGGGAGCGAAATGTTCGGCCGCAACAAAAACAAACCCAAACAACACGAATCGATTCTGTTAATCGACGATGACAAAGGACAACTCGATATTTTCGCTACTTGGATGTTGACCGTGCGACCAAACGCGGACATCCAAACTGCTACTAGCGTCCGACAGGCATCAGAGTTAATCAAAGCCCACCTTTTCTCGCTCGTCATTTCCGACTATTCAATGCCACACGCTGGCGCGGGACTTGAAGTATTCGACGCCGCCGTCCAAAGCGGACTTTCGGGATCAAGTTTCATCATGCTCTCCGGCACAACAGATAATCTGCCCGATCGCGTGCGGTTAGTCAGCAAAGGCGACCTAGCAGCACTTGAATCAGCCGTCGAGCAGGCGCTGACATGACCGACAAAGAACAGGCCGCGTCGGAGAACCACGCAGAACAAAGTCGTCAGTTGGAACAGTTGCTCATTCAACGCCAAAAATGGTTAGGAGACGCGTCACATGAGCTGCGCGGGCCACTCAACGCGGCAGCGATGAGTTTGAACGTCGTCACTCGACGAGACGACCTTCCCGACGGGGTGCATGCAACATTAAGAAATGCTGAACGCCATCTACTTCACATGTCTGATCTCGTCCGAGACATGTTTGACACTGCCAAACTAGAAAACAACGCCTTCGAGCTGTCAACGACAGCAGATGTCGCGGTTCACGAAATCGTCGAAGAAATTGCCGAAGAGTTCGCTGCTAACCCTGACGTTCTCTCACTGCGTTCAGTTCCCGATCGCAGCATCACAGCGACCTTAGATCGGGACCGGATCAGACAGGTGGTCCGAAATGTGGTGTCGAACGCGGCGAAATACCGCCAAACGGACAAACAAGCCACAATTGCGGTGCTCTTACATCGCGTAGATGACGCTTATTTCGAAATCGTTGTCGATGACACCCCTAATGGTTTGGGCATGACGAAGTCAGATCTGGAGGCCTTGGAGTCGGGCCAACCCTTCTGGCGAGCCGAAGCCGCTAAAACGGTGGCTTCGGGCACAGGGCTCGGAATACAACTTTCCAGAAAACTCGTGGAACGTTCAGGTGGAAAGCTTCGTTACGACTCTGAATTCGGTTCGGGAACCATCGCCACCATTCGATTGCCATACAGCTTGCAAGGTGACACCGATGCCATCTAGCTACTCCACGAGAAGTTGAGACCTGTGAGGTTTGTAAAGCGCCTCCTGAGAGTTGTCTTAGCGACACTTATCTCTTTCACCTCGTTGGCATTGATTGCTCAAACGCCAGCTGCAGCAGCTGACGGTGACTTGGACACGAGCTGGGACACCGACGGCATGAAGGTCACTGATCTGCACGCAAAAGGGGATGACTACATCAACGACATCATCGTCCAACCCGACGGCAAGATTCTGTTAAGCGGCGCTTGGAACAACAACGGCCAAACCGGCAGGTACTCGTGGTACCAACAGCTGAAAGACGCCGATGGCAGCAGTGCGTCGGGTTACACCAGTAGTTCGCTGTTTTGGAGCCCACGAAGTGACATGATCAGCCAAACACTTCTGGACGCAGACGGCAAAGAAGTCTCTGTTGGTTGGGCAGGAACCAACACCACCAACGGAGCCGGGAATTACTCGAACCACAACCACGACTACGACTGCGCGGTGATCCGCAAAGATAACGGCGTTTTAGATAGCTCCTTCTCGGGTAACGGCAAGATGTTCGTCACCTTCTCAAGTTCACGAAACGACTACTGCACGTCACTAGTGATCCAGTCCGACGGCAAAATCGTGGTCGGCGGTTACGTCAAGAACTCATCCAACCTTAACCAGTGGACGTTGGCTCGAATCAACACCGACGGCACCCTCGACACCAGTTTCGGTGGGAACAACACCGGCAAAATGGAACTCAGCTTGTGTGGCATCACCAGTGCATGTGGCTCAATGACCGGCTCCAGTCAGTTGGAGGAGATGGCGTTGCAGCCTGACGGGAAGATCATCGC
>ENA-UPTF01001667-UPTF01001667.1-marine-metagenome-genome-assembly--contig:-NODE-1667-length-13734-cov-2.389544_pt1 | contig 13734 bp, 13 predicted proteins | sample MGYA00238166_ERZ767019 | MGnify/ENA primary metagenome ERZ767019 (study PRJEB28930, sample SAMN06266391) | marine metagenome | isolation source: Sea water from 250 m depth | place: Atlantic Ocean...
TTCCACGCAGTGTGTTCAATGGCCATTCAACACACTGCGTGGAACGGTTAACGGGCTAACTCGTCTTTAATTTTCAGTAACCAGGAGGTCCTGGTGGAACTGGTCCGCTGGGTTCAAGCGCGCCATCCGAATCGTGTTGCTCAGTTCCTTCGAGCGGTGGACAAAAAACACTGGCCAGGTGCAGGTCGGTTTCCGCACTCAACTGGTGCCGGTCTTTTGGACCAACGTTGTAAGTCATGTCGGGTTCGAGCTTCCAGGATTCGCCAGTTGTCAGATCTTCAACCTGGCCGGTACCCGAAATAATGTAGTTGGTTTCCCAATGGTGTTTGTACCACAGCTTAGTTGTTGCGCCGGCGGCAAAATTGACATCAGAAAAGCTAAAGCCAAGCCCGTCAGATTTGGTTAGCGCGCGAACTGACCGTGCCTGGCCGTTAGCAACCAGCATTTCCCCGCCAGCTTCCCGCATCTGTTCAATGTTTCTAACGAACATACGTTGCTCGGTAACCGGCACCGGACCGCTTGCTGAATAGGCGCCATCCTCATCATGGGTTTCGTCGCCCCGTAACGAAGGACAGAAAATACTCAAGTGATGTTCATCTTCCAGCACTTCGTACAGATGCCGGTCGTTTGGACCAACCTGGTAAAGATCACCGGACTCAAGTACCCATTCCTGCCCGCTAGTCATGTCTGTCACCCTGATCACACCTGCAATCAGGTAGTTGGCTTCCCAGTGGTTCTTGTACCAAAGTTGCGTTGGTGGAATAGCTTTACCCCGGTTTACGTGCAATGAAAAACCCATGCCATCAGCTGCGGTCAGATACCGTGCTGAGTATGTCGAACTTTTCGGCAGAACCTTATAGCGATCAGTGTCCTTTACATCTTTAAGCGAGCATATGAACATTACTGCCTCCCTTTGTGTAGATGTGTTTCATTTCCAACATCCCGCAATCCTAAACCCAAATAACTCTGGTGATAATCAGCATGCCAGATGCAAGCAGCGTACGTAAACAACACTGACCAATTTTTATATTGTTTCAGAAAGAAAAGTGATAAAACTATAGCTTCTATTCCACTGCCCTGGAGGAATTGACATGCCATTCGGAAATACGCATACGATCCACGCTCGTGAGCACCACATGGGTTGGAATCCAGCTAATACTCCAGTCCGAACAGTGGCTCCCGGAGATACCGTGGAGTTCGACTGTATCGATAGTTCCGGAGGACAAATCACTGAAAATACTGTGGCCGCCGACCTGGCTTCAGTGGACTGGACACAATTTGCCCCTTTAACTGGTCCGGTGGCGGTAGATGGTGCCGAACCGGGGGACGCACTCAAGATAACTATCGAGTCCTTCCAACCATCTGGCTGGGGATGGAGTGCCATCACCAACATCTTCGGCATCTTGAATGACCAGTTCCTAGAGCCATTTCTGAAAATTTGGCACTACGACAAACTTGGTATCGAACCAGTTGCCTATGCAGACATTGCCCGTGTTCCACTTAAGCCTTTTCCAGGGATCATCGGGTTAGCTCCCGGTGCGGAAGGTACCCATCCTGCACTTCCTCCGTATCCTACTGGTGGAAACTTAGATCTTCGTGATCTAGCAGCTGGCACGATTCTATATCTACCTGTCGAGACAGCTGGGGGATTGCTATCGCTCGGTGATACCCATGCAACCCAGGGCAATGGTGAACTTGCTGGGACTGCACTTGAATCACCGATGTCTGTAGCACTACGCGTGGAATTGGAAAAAGACTATTCTCTAGGCGGGCCAAGGTTCGTTACTCCTGGTCCTGTTGTACGTCATCTCGATGGTAGCGGTTACTACGGTACCTGTGGTGTCGGATCTGATCTTCGAGAGGCCGCACGCATGGCAACAACTGAAATGATTGATCACCTCGCAAGAGAACACGGATTAGCGCCAGTTGATGCCTATTTGCTTTGTAGTGTGTGCGGCGATCTCGTCATCAGTGAAATGGTCAATGCACCCGTTAATGTTGTCTCACTTTATTTTCCACGGTGTGTTTTGGAATAAACATCTACCGGAGGTGGTTATGACATTGAATTTCAGCGGTCGTTGTTTGTGTGGTTCAGTCAGTTTTGAATGCAGCGCGGAACCTGTGTTCCAAGGTTGTTGTCACTGCGATGATTGTCGTCGTTCGGGTGGCAGTCTCTACGCTTCATTTGTATTCGTGCCAACTGAAACCCTGCTAGTCACCGGTCAGACGAACTCGTACCAACACCAGAGTGACCGGGGCGCCACTATGAAAAAAGAGTTCTGCCCAACTTGTGGATCACAGATGTTTTCGTCGGGTAGTTATTCTCCGGACCGTCGTGGAATTAGAGTAGGTGTTATTGATGACGCCAGCTGGTTTAAACCGAACGCTTATGTATATGCCAGCAAGAAATTACCGCACACGCCCGTCGACCCCGAGATAACTGCTTACGAAAAAATGAGAACAACTTAAGATGAGCCCAGTGAAAAACTCAGTTCCCCGATTTAATTCACCTGCGGGCTTTAAGCTGTCGACAGAAATGGTCAATGCATACTCACAGGACGGTGTACTGGTGCTTGAGAACATGTTTTCTGACGGTGAATGTGACGCCTTAATTGGGCGTGCAGCGGAACTAGTTGAATCTTATGACCCTAGTCAGGCGCGAACCACATTTTCCACAAGAAATAGTACTCATTATGGCGATGAGAACTTCACGACGTCGGGATATAGAATAAATTTCTTCCTCGAGGAGGGTGTCGGCGACGACATCCATTTACTTAATAAGGATAAAGTTAAGTGCATTAGTAAAATTGGCCACTGTCTGCACGATCTCGATCCAGTTTTCGATCAATTTTCTCGTGATTCAAGGCTGGAGGCAGTAGCACTAAGCCTTGGTTGTAAGAAACCCCTACTCACTCAGTCTAGCTACATCTATAAGCAACCAGGAGCAGGTGGTGAGTTCCTCTGGCATCAAGACTCAACATACCTTTTGACTGAACCGATGAGTTGTTTTGGACTTTGGATAGCTCTTGAAGACGCGACTATGGCTAATGGGTGTCTTTGGGTTCTTGCAAAACATCACGGCGAGCCAATACGGAAGCGGCTCCATTATGTCGGTGACGAACTAAGGACTGACGTGCTGAATAGCACCCCATGGACCGATACAGGCTCGGTTCCTCTAGAAGTCGCACGAGGCACACTAATTGTTTTGCACGGCAGTCTACCGCACAAAAGTGAGACGAATCGTACGAAGGATTCTAGACAAACTTACGTGCTGCATATAACTGATGGCTCAAGCATATATAACGAATCTAACTGGCTCAAACGTCCCGACGATATGCCACTTCGCGGATTTCAAATCTAGAGAAAATTTAGAATCTCTGACAATTAGGATATAGCCACTATCTTATCAATTAGAATTGATACATGACAGAACGTCATGGTATCGGCTTCATCGGTCTCGGTAGCATTGGACAGCGCATGCTCGCTCAGGCTTGGAATCATCCGCGGGTTAAACCTACCGTCGCCTGGGACCTAGCTACAGAAAGATTAGATCAAACAGTGACCAACTCAGCTGGGTTGCGGGCTGCCGCGGACGTGAATAGCCTGATCAACGATGATGCGGTAGATGTGGTTTATATCGCATCGCCGCCCCTGACCCATGCGGCACATGCCAACGCTGCCCTCGAGTTCGGCAAACCGGTACTTTGCGAAAAACCCCTTGGCATCGATGTCGCGACCAGCGAGGCATTGGCAGCGCGTGCAACTGCTAGTGGAATTGCACACGGCGTTAACTTTATTTTCGCCTCTGCACATCCCGCCACGCAGATCGAGCAGGCGCTGGCACGGGCAGAGCTCGGTGAAATCAAAGGTGCGGAAGCCCAGCTGCACCTACCGAACTGGGCGAGGCGGCGATATGCCGAGGCCCCTTGGCTAATGGAGTCCGATCAGGGTGGTTTTGTCCGTGAAGTACTTTCCCATTTCATTTACCTGACCGAGCGTCTGTTCGGGCCGGCCGTCATCAACAATTCGCATTGCCGCCAAGGTGTTCGACACGGCAGCGCAATCACTGGTGTCGTTGCAGAACTCACCTGTGGTGATATCCCGATCAACGTCTATGGCAGCACACTGGGCTGCGGTCCGGATGTCTGTAATTACACTGTATGGGGCGAACACTGTTCGTATCGTGTATACGATTTGCACGGATTGCAGGTCACTACCGGCGAGTGTTGGCTCGATTCAAATACTGCGGACACCGATCCCGCAAGTGACTGGCACCAACGACAATATGATCAGCTTGCCGCAATGCTTGACGGCCAACCTCATACGTTGCCTGATTTTGAGTCAGGTCTTTCAGTACAAAGACTTATCGAAGGGATATTAGCAGGCTGATTTCCGACAAAGAAAACCCTTTTGCCTGCACAAGTGCTAGGGTTAGTCGGGGTGTAGTAGAGTTCGAGATGTTTTGATCGGAGGGATGGAACGGATTGAGGGAAGATCTCTTTCGTTTAACTGCTTGTGAAGCAGTCCAGCGTTTGAAGTCAGGGGAATTTTCCCCGTTGGATCTAATTGACGCGGCTGAGGCTCGGATTGCCGAAGTGGAGCCATCCATCAATGCCCTACCTACTCTATGCTTGGATCGCGCCCGGGCAGATGCCAAACGACTGATGGCAGGAATTGGGGGTGAGTCAAAGAGCAAAGCTGGCTGGCTAGCTGGTCTCCCGATTGCAATCAAGGATCTTATGGATGTTGCAGGCGTACGCACAACCTATGGCTCTCCAATTTTCGCAAATCATGTCCCTGAAAGATCACATCCTTTGGTGGAACGGATCGAGCATATGGGAGGAATTGTATTAGGCAAATCGAACACACCAGAATTTGGCGCGGGCGGCTCTACCTTCAACGAGGTGTTCGGAAAGACTCGCAACCCGTGGAATACTTCCCTGACACCCGCAGGCTCTACCGGTGGAGGGGCAGCCGCGTTAGCATCAGGTGAAGTGTGGTTGGCGCATGGAAGCGATCATGGTGGCAGCCTTAGGCGACCAGCCACCTATTGTTCCGTCGTAGGCCTGCGCCCATCACCGGGACGGGTTACCAGGGGAACAGTAGATACACTATTTTCACCTTTATCGGTACAGGGACCTATGGCGCGTAATGTCCCCGATGTTGCACTATTTCTAGACACCATGGCAGGGTATTGCCACTTGGATCCCATGACCTTTGATGCGCCCCGTTTATCTTTCAGTCACGCTGTGGCAGCACCACAGCGGCCCCAGCGGGTAGCCTTCGCAGCAACCATCGGAGGCTCACCTGTAGATCAAGAGACTGAGAACATATGTCGTGACAGTATGCAAAATTTTATAGACGTAGGTTCGAAGGTAGAGGAAATTACTATTGATTTGGAAGATCTGGAAGATACGTTTTTAGCCTTGCGTTCGCAAGAATTCGTCATTGATAGAGAATTACAACTGCAACAGTATCGTGATCAAATAAAGCCAGATATTATTTGGAATACAGAACTAGGTTTAGAGCAGTCTATCCCTACTCTGGCGAAAGCGGAGCGAGCCCGTGCTGCGTTATATATGCAATTTAACGAATTGTTTTCGCAGTACGATCTAATCGTAACTCCAGGTGCAAACACACCGGCTTTTGATGTCGAACTACGTTATCCCGAGGCGATAGACGGTATCAAACTGGAGCATTATATGGCAGCCTCCACTTTGACCGCGGCGGTAACCATCAGCGCATCGCCTGCTCTTTCGCTGCCGTGTGGTTTTGACCAGTATGGTCGTCCAATCGGTCTGCAACTCATCGGCCGGCCACGAGGCGAGGCTGCCTTATTAGCCGCCGGTGCACTATTCGAAGTAGAGAGTGGCCTAGCTGAACAGGTACCAATCGATCCACGTCATGGAAAGGTCCCGCCTACGGGGAAACTCACATAAGTTGCTCAATCGAATTTATGTCCTGTCAAGAGTCTTTACCAACACTCGGTACGTAGGGCTTGGACGTGAAGTGTTCAATGTCGCCGGAAGCGAATTTCAGCCCGGCTAGCTTGACGGCATCGTTGTCTACCTTCTCAAGTGGTACGTAGTAACGGTCGTCGTCCTTTTTAAAGGTGTCGTTGCTGACCGCGTTGTAGCAGCACATGAAGGTCCAGCGTCTGGTCGCAGAGCGGTTCTGATCCGAGCAGTGTAGTGTGTTCGCATGAAAGATAACTGCATCCCCAGGATCCAACACGCAGTCGACCACCTCGTGTGATTCTAGGATGTACGTTAGGCGCTCTGGATCAGCTGTATTTTGTTCGGGCGTGACCTGGACATGATCGAGTCGTCCCAGCTTGTGTGAGCCTTTGATCAGTTTCAAGCAGCCGTTCGTTGCGTCGGTATGGTCCAGTGCGATCATAAAACTTAACATCTTGGGCATTAGACAGCCGTTGTAATACCAGTAGCCGTAGTCCTGATGCCACTCCCAGGCGCCACCCACATAAGGTTCTTTTGCGGTTAGCTTCGACTGAAAGTGATAGACAGGCTCACCAATCAGCACTTCGGCGATGTCAACGACTTTCTGGGCGCGTGCGGCAAGGCCATAGACGCTGTCACCTGCGCGGTTCCACAAAGAAATTCGGGTTGCACCACCTTGCTGATCTGCGCGTAATAGTGAGTGCGCAGCGATGGCAGGGTCTTCTTCCATGGCGCGTCTGAGGAGGTCGGTCTCCTCAGCATCAAACAGGCCACGTACAAAGATCAATCCGTCCTCGTGGTAGTTAGCGATATTTTGGGGAGTTAGTCGAGAAACCATACTATGTTCTCATTTTTGACGGGGCCGTATGCATCATAGCAAAACATTTCCAGAAGTTTTTCTCAAATCTGAAGCCAAAGCTTTCGACATAATGTCAGCTGAATTTCCAGAAATTTTTCCCATGTGTCTGGATTAGATGTGCGGGATTTGTTCATATTTAAGAAGGGGTAGGGGCTTTACTAGGTCTTAAGACAAATTAGTAACGAATAGCGCTATTCTTAATTAAGTTCGTTTTTCAACTATTTGTGGTGCGTTGACCCACCTTTTGTATGGTGACTTACATAATTGTTTGATTTATCAGCCCCAAGGCGACAGTGAATCGTCTCGCTCCATGAGACTTAGCCGGTCCAGCCTCAGGCTGTTGATGCTGCCGTTGCTATCCATTGCCAGAGCGATGTTCGGTTTTATCGTCGATGCTGTGTCTAATGTCAGTAAAAGCGGGTCGTTTGCATCAGTTGCCAATAACCGCACGCCATTGCGCCAGGCACCCCGGCGAGATCTGAGAATGAGTTCATTGTTTTCCTCGGTGATCTGCAATCGGCCATGTAAGCGCACGGGACGAGAGTTAGTGAGTGTTCCGCTAGGAAAAGTGTATACCCCGGTTGCTGATGACCGGACCTTTGCATCAAGTGGTGTGTCCGGTATAGCCGGAGCTGGCGCGTCTAAAACAGACTGCAACAACTGGCTGTACACCTCTTCGGAAGAATCTAGGTAGGCGTTAAGGTGAACCAGCATTGCGAGGTTCTTCCCCGGTATCAGGGTTAGGTTGGTGTTCCAGCCACCATCTACCCCGCCGTTATGCCCGAAGGTGAATTCGCCAAACTGGTGCGAGCGAAAGAACGACAGACCAATACTGATCAGCCGTTCGTCCGGACACCAGTGTGGTTTGAGCATGTCATTAAAAGTATTTGGTTTGACGATTCCGCTGCCCTTGTTTAGAAGTGCGGCTGCGTAAAGGGCCATATCAGGGATATTCGATTGCACTGCACCGGCTGCCCTTCCATTGATGTACACCCACTCGCCAGGAATGTTGTGACCATCAACTGGCCTAGCCGAGGGAGGTGCTTTACCCAACAGTTCAAGCTGATCCAGGGACTCGGGACTTGGTGCATGCGTATAGCCGGTGGTTAGTCGTTCGCCAGGTAGGTCGAGATTATCGGTAGCGTGCATTCCCAACGGTTCGAAGATACGTCGTTGGAGTACTTGCTCAATGGTATCTCCTTCCAGCCTGGCAATAATCTCGCCAACGAGCATCCAGCCGTGGTTTGCGTAATGCCACTTGCTACCTGGCTTAACGTCAATCGTGATTCCGTCGGGATATTTCTCCGCTAACGGCGGTGTGTCCGGGCTGTCTGCCCATAGAACCTTGATAGGGTCGGCAGCGTCGGAAACGGTCGGTGATTCGCCGATGCCCCCGGTGTGGGTAAGCAGGTGCCAGAGAGTCAGCTCATCACCGTAGCCGTTGAGCTTAAGCTCCGGTAGTAGGTTTCCGACGTGGCTGTCGAGCCGAAGTCGTCCCTCCTCGACTAAGGCCATTGCACACAGGCATACCATGGTTTTAGTAATAGAGCCGATGCGTTGGTGTAGAACAGGATCCTGTGGTTTTCGTTTGGTGATATCGGCCCAGCCGAACCCCTCCGCATACGCTAATTCGTTGTTGGACACCACCCCGACCGACATACCTGGCAAGTGGAACTCTTCAATCAAGCGGTCTGCAGTTTCGGATATTCGTTTGGGTGAAAAAGAGGCCATACTGAACCAATTGATTAGACAAGACCACCAATTCTACCGGTCAAGTATCTGAACGGATACTCCATCAAATTTAATCACTGGATGCGGGTTCGTGGTGCGTCACCGCATCCTTAAACTGATTGGTTGTGTTGGTGTGAGGATAATGTGTATCTGGTACCGGTACACCTAGGAAGTCACATAATGGTTCCCAGCCATTTTGGGCCTCGAATATGAGTAGCTTTTCAGAAGGTGTTTCTTCTATTACTGATTGGTTGTGTCGATTAAATTTGTCGATGACGAATTCGCGCTCATTCAAGCGTCCATCGAAAATCCGATCCCAAATAATTTCGAATGCCCACTTACCTGAGTAATGCAATTGCGGATCTTCTGAGTCAAGAGATTGTTTTGAATAGGGGTAGATAGTGTTCATAATACTTTCGTACCAGCTAGCTGAGTCTCTCAATGATAAAATAATTTTGGCATCTGGAAAATGTTTTAATTGTTCTCGCCATAGGTTACAAGAGGGCCAGTCGACGGTCGCTTTGAATCCTTTGAATAGAACATCCCAGTTAATTGATTCTCCGCGATGTGCTTTTAGCCATTCGTGTTTATGGTCGTGTTCGTTCACTTCAACCATGTGATAGCACTTTTCAAAACCAAGCTGCTCTAGGGCAGATTTAAGCGACTTCGTCCCTGTTCGTCCGAAACCAGCGCCAATTACTTGTATAGTCATGTTCCTTTAGATGTAGTCATTGACCTGATAGAAAGCAATGATTTCATGAGGAAGCATAGTCATTCTTATTTTCCACTGGCATTAGTCTGGTCAGCCAGACCCTGGGTTGGTTCCACGCCCGACACGGGTATCCAGCTTGGCGCTTCACCTTCGTATTCCCTGCCCGGATTACCCATGACTGTTGTTCGCCACATGTTGCGGATCTCGTTTTTCGTGTCAAACCAGGTAGCCGAATGAATGACGTTGCGATTGTCGTGGATGACCAAGTCACCTTTATCCCAATCGTGCACATAGACGAACCGGCGTTCAGTGAAATGGCTCATCAGTTCATAGAGTAAGGCAGCCCCATCACCATCTGGGCCTGGCTCCATGTCTGCAATTGGCCCGTCGACCCAATCCATCTGCCCATCTTCGCAAAGGAACAATGACGGCTCGCCAGTCACCGGATGATTGCGTACCACGGGTTGGCTCTGTGGTCTCTGATGCGCTAATAACTCGACGGGCAAATCACCATTTTTAACAGCAGTCTCTGATCGACCGGTCCACGGTAGAGCATGTATGCCGTACAAATTTATTATTTGTGTTTTGAGGCTGCTCGGCAATGCTTTATAAGCAGAAGTGCCACTCGCATAGAGTGTTTGACCGGTACCCTTTGGGGAGGGAGTGACGGCATAGAATAGTGAAACATCAGGCGGTGGACGTCGAAAGCTCTGGTCAGTATGCCAGCCGCTTCGATGTGGAAACTGTACTGGCAACTCGCCGTGTACAGTCAAGGCTGGCTCCGGCCGCTTGGGTGGTTGTCGATTGCTGGGCGGCTGGTTCGCAAGCACTAGAATTTGAGGCACATTTGGGTGAACCAGATTTCGCGTACTCAATGTGTGGTGATAGTTTTCGACTTTTTTACCGAACAAATGACTCAATCGTAGCAGTAACTGAGGTTGTTCGGTAATTGCCTCAAGCTTGGGTAAAACCAATAACCCTTTGGCTGCGATTAACGCTTTGAGAAGTGCATCTGGTTTTGTTTCAACTGACTCAAGTGCGAGTTCGAGATTGGGTTGGTTGAACTCAATAATTGAGCCAAAGCACGAATTGGGAATAGGTCGTGTGAAAAAGATGTCTGTCACGTTGTTTACGCCCTTCAATAAGAAGAGGTGGCAGACACTACCCACACCGCAACTGGGAACCTGATGGCTCCGCCACTTTCATATTCGGCATAGCTAGTTTCCAATTCAGCCCTAATTAAACTCTGAGACGAAACATCGAAGCGAGACAGTTTTTCAGCAACGACTGGGTTGGCATGAATTAAATTGTTGACAGCCTGACTAATTGAAATTCCGCTATACCAGTCAACAGTAGTTTCAGCTCCTTCGATAGAAATAGAAACAAAGCCTGCGGTCTCCAGTATTGAAAATATGTATGATTTTTCCTGAAATGCAAACGGACTTGGAGCGCGTTTATCTTCGTAAATGTTGATGCCTAAGTATTTCTCAAATATTTTTTGTCCTAAGCTTGCCCACACATTTTGTTCAGGCGATTGAAAACATACAAAAGCAAGTTGCCCACTTTCCCTCAAAGATTGATGGATATTACCAAACGCTTTAGTAGGGTCATCAAAAAACATCACCCCAAAACGTGAAAATGCGGCGTCGTAATTATTTTTGACCGGAGCCTTAGTCTGAACATCCTCATTCAAGAATCTCACACAAGTTAATCCAGCTTCTGTCACTCTTTTATTAGCGAGCTGAAGCAGGGGTTCGGAGATATCAATACCTGTAACCGAACCCTTATCTCCGACTAAGGCTGAAATTTCAATCGTTGTTGAGCCAGAACCACAACCAATATCGACAACGTCCATGCCCTTCATGAGATTGAACTTCTGAAGAGCGAGATTACCTAACGGCTGCAATCTCCGCTCAAAAACAGCCTGATCCTTAACCCACATTTCGCCGCCGGAACCTGACCAAAATTTATGTTGTGATTTATTCTGTACCATGGCGTTATTGGGTCGTTCCTACCATTGAGATTCGTATCCTACTTTACCTGACCACCCTTACCCATTCGTTAGTTACCGTATTGGACACGTTCCATAGGGAGTCAGGTCTTTGCATAATCAACTGTAAACCATCGTTCAGGTTGGATCGAAACTCGAATCGATGCTACCTCGTTACTGCCCGCCGCATAGGCGATACCCTTCTGTTCGCCAAGATAACGTATCGCCATAGGTTTAAGGTCTGACTCATTGCTGGTAGGTTCGATCTTTCTAACACGCCCCTCGACGGACACGTACTTATATGGTGTGTCCTCGGTCTGAGCCACTAGTGCAACAGGCGTACCGACTTTCAGCAATTGTCCTTTCAACGACTCCTGACCCGTAATCAGCCATACCTCATCACCAGGCGAGTAGTCATACCATACAGGTACTGTTAGCGGGGCCGCCCCTTCCTTGCGTGGGACCGACAGCACACCTACATGGACATCTGCTAGAAAAGATTCGCGTTCCTCGACGCTCATACGTGTATCTGCCATCTGCTATCTCCGTAAACAAAAATCAGGATTCTAAATGCTTTCTGAAAACTTGATGTAAGCACCGCATCATGCAGATGATCTGGTGCTACGATGAGCTTCTCTTTCTAAAGATAAACCGAGTACCACCCACCGCTGTGTGGGGTGTATAGGCAAACCTTGCAAAACTAATCTAGTTGCGCCAATTTCTGGTCGTGACTAAATTGTGACCAGTTTTCCTACAACTGCTGTCAGTTAATCACCAGCTCATCGAGTGCCTGGGTGATTCGCTCACAGTCTCCATCTGTGACGACAGCCTGCTCACCCAGCGCCATCATATGGCCATTTGTCCTATCGACCATTAGCATGTGCATGAAGAAGACCATTCCAGGCTTCAGAATTTGCTGCTCACCTTCACGGATCAGTGGATTTTCCATCCAGGTCGGTGGAAACATAGCACCCATCGTATAACCACAAACATTGAGATAACTGTTTTCGAAACCTCCAGCTATATAAGCCCGACGATGGCCTTCAAATATATCGCCCACTGTCTTTCCTGGTCGTAGCTCCTCTTCGCAGGCCTGGAGTGCCTCGCGACACACGGAGAACATAGCTTGATGTGCCGGGCTAGCCTGACCCGTGACTAACCCAAATGTCAGGGCTGCGTGGTAATGTCGGTAAGAGGCCGCAAACTCGTGAAAGACCTGATCATTCTCCTCAATACACCGCCCGCCCGACTTGTAGCGCACTAGCAAAGCTGAGGGACCGCTGCCCATAGGCCAGACGTGTGCCGGGGTATCACCGTCACTAGACCAGATGATACGGTGCATAGCCGCGCGAATATCACCTTCGAAAGCTCCCGGCACTGACAAGCGTACTGCCTCCTCCTGGACAGCTTGGCAGATCCCCCCTGCTTTTCGCATGTAGTTCAATTCTGCCGGACTTTTAACTAACCGCTGCTGGCGCAGAAGGTCGGAGGCGTCCACAAGCTCGCAGAAACTCTCAAGCGCCACTTCCAACATTTGGCCTCGCTTGGCAGACAGCCCGTAGGCATCGTATTCAACCCCAATGCGCTTGCCACGCATACCATGACCATCAAGCATCTTGCGTACATCGTTGGCCGGGTTCTCAGATCCTGAATCTAACCAGATACGAACGTCCTCGATAATCGAGGTATAGCCGGCCTGAACTCTGTCAGCCGAGCGAGTAACTAACGTCAATTCGCCGTTGAGCCCGAGAAACAGTGTTTGGAACAGAACAAACCCGTCGGTGTCGTAACCCGTCAGGTAGTACATGCTCTCCTGCTTGAAAAGGAGCAGACCATCGAGGTTATGTGCGTTGATCCGCCGTCGCGCCTCTAAAAGACGCGCGTCAAACTCTTCCTGGGTGAAATGTAGATTCATAATGCCTTCCCGACTGTCGGATATCACCGACTATAAAACCTAATCCATGTTGCAGACCTTAAAAACTATAAGATTTGGGCGATCAACGGCATTCCCAACAAGATGATGAAAACCCTTGGCGCGGTAGTCGTCTCCGTGCCGGGCGTTCAGATGTTCAATGTTGTGTCCAAGGGCATCGTTAAAGGATCGGTGACATCGGAATACCCACTGATGGTTTTCAAACTAATGCCATATATCAAGCACATCACTACGATTCCCGGCGGATTCCAATCCAACAACTTCTCGTTTCTGTTTAGCCTCAAGAAATGGAACGGATTATCGGCGGCCGAAAAGAAAGCGATTACCGGCATATCGGGCGAGACTATCGCCATCAACGCCGGCAAACGTGTCGATGTACTCGACAAAAAGGCGCGTGGATTGGCTTTGAAAAAGGGCATTAAATACCATAAGGCAAGTCCGGATTTTGTTGCCGAGATTCGGAGTAAAACGCAATTTGTCATTGATGACTGGTTGAAGATCGCTGCATCGAAAGGCGTCGATGGCAAAGCTGCTCTCGATTTCTTCAAGTCG
>ENA-UPTF01001668-UPTF01001668.1-marine-metagenome-genome-assembly--contig:-NODE-1668-length-13733-cov-8.911394_pt1 | contig 13733 bp, 15 predicted proteins | sample MGYA00238166_ERZ767019 | MGnify/ENA primary metagenome ERZ767019 (study PRJEB28930, sample SAMN06266391) | marine metagenome | isolation source: Sea water from 250 m depth | place: Atlantic Ocean...
TTTGTTTGTCTACTGTGGAACATATTGGTAAGAGCGATTACGACAACCCTGATATTGATCCAGAGAAAGCTATTCGCATTTTGGATAAGATTACCAACGAAGCAAGCAGTTTTCTGGTTACATGGGGTGCTTGCTATCATCACGAACTGGATGCCCATGTGAAAAATAGCCTTGACAAATACGATTGGTTTGGTTATATTAAGAGAGAAGAAAAATTGTGGGAATACACTGGTACCGATATGAAGGTGTGGGAACAAGAATTTGACAAACCTTACCGTTACGCCAATGGAAATATTTTCCTTCTACCCAAGGAGTAGCTTATAAACTCAATAAAAACAACCATTTATTACCCTAAAAAAAGATTAAAAAAAGTGAAAATAACCCTTGACTTTCTTTGGATAATTGGTTATATTATAGTATAAGAAATTTTTAGAGGTTTTACTATTTGAAAGGTGAAAAATGGAAACTGTATTATTGAGAGAGTCCTATTTAGGGGCAGTTGATTATTCGGTTACACATAAAAACGGCAATAGAAGTAGTGTACGAACAGACATTCTAAATGAATATATACGTCGATTCTTTTTTAATGAAATTATTGAAGAACAGGAATGGGAGTGTATTCCTGAGAAGAAGATCAATTGCTCCCGCGCTACTCCTGAAAATCCTAATAAAACTTTTAATATTGACTTATGTTTTGTAAATAAGAAAACTAAGAAGAACATTTATGTTTTATTAAAGGCGATGGAAAAAGGTGTTGGTAAAAACGCTCAAAACTATGGTAATACAACCGTAGGTGAGTGTGAGCGTCTTTACGGTTACTCCAAAGAATACGGAGATAAACTACTCAAAGAGCGTAAAGATGATGTGACTGTTTTTATTACACTGGCTGCAAGTATAGAATTGGATAGTGGCCGACGAAGGAGAGATATGTCGCCTCACGTAGAAAATTTGAGACTATTCAACCCTAACATATTTAAGTTAGACGTTTTGATTAATGTAGATGAAACAATTTTTCTTTTAATTTCACTATTTTGTTATAGATGAAAAACTATAATCTATCTTTAACTATACTTGTATGATGACACAGTTCGATCTGGTTGCTATGGGCGGCACATTTGATATAATTCATGATGGACATATGGCACTACTAAACAAATCATTTTCAATTTCATCCAAAGTCATAATAGGTCTTAGTAGTGATCAACTAGCAGCAAAAAGAGGAAAAAACCTAGTTAGTGATTACTCAAAAAGACTATCATTACTAAAATCTGTAATCGAGAAAAACTTCCCAAATTCTTCATATGAGATAAGCAAACTTGAGAATGACTTTGGACCAGCGGTTATAGAGGGTTCCGTGAAAGCGCTCATTGTAAGCGAGGAGACTAGTAACAAGGGGGTACATCTTAACGAATTGAGGGCAGAGAAAAATTTGCCACCAGTGGAAATAGTCGTGGTACCAATGGTATTAGCCAAGGATGGCAAAGCCATCTCAAGCACCAGAATCAAGAACTCTGAGATTGATACTAGTGGAAATTTGAATTGACAATCAACGTGCCTATCTTTGAGTAACTTGGATAAAACAGGAAATTTCGCATGTTAACAATATGGGCGTTACAAACAAGATATTACACAAAATTGAAAATGATATTGATTGTCAAAAACAAGGTCTCCATCCAGAAAACATAGATTTTTGGTATAAGAAAATTATAGACGAAACAATAGAGATTGCCCCACCTTGGTTGTCAGATAAAATAAGTGTAAAAGCGGATCCAATTTTACCGTTGAAATTCGACATCAATATTTCAAAAAGAGCAGTTCGTTACTTCATGCAAGTAGTTGATTACAACTTGGAAAAAATGCCCGATTCTACAAGACTCTATTTTTTAAAAGTTGAGGAAATTCTAAGTTCAGAAATGGACAAAACATTGGTGTAAATTTACTCCTTTATGATTTTTAAAGCATTTTCTACAATCACAACATCTTTTATTTTCTGTTTTTTTTCTAGTACAGACTGGATAAAATCTGTAAAAGTTGATACCTGGTTGTCGTCTTTAAAAACAACACTATGAGCAGATTTGTCTTTTACTGATAAAATTACCTCGTTTTCTATTACGTCCAAAATTTCTGTGATATAAGTTTCCTTTTCTTTCTTGATAAAAATTAGACCAGCAAGTTTTTGTGCCTCATACTTATCTTGGCAGAAAATTGTTATCTGGTTCAATCTTTAAAGAGGAATTTATCAAGCTGGCTTCTTGCATCTTCACGTTTTTGTTGATGTATTGCCAAAAATTTATTAATTTTTTCAATCAGAATTTCCTTAAGCTCACCAGTTAACATCTTTCCTGATTTATAATCATCATGAATTTGCTTGAGTTTTTTATCATCCGGCTCAAAGAAGATTCTGAGATATTGGAATGAAACATCAATGTCAGGGTTGCCACCTTTTTTCCTATGTTCCTCTATGTCTGGCTGACCACCAGAAAATGCATATTTGTTAATCTTCTTTTTTACAACTTCAGGAGAGTCGGTAGTGTATATTGTTTCATTTTCATTGGATGCAGACATCTTTCCTTTAGGACCACCAAGGGCTGGAATCATAATGTTATGAATTAGTGCTGGTTTTGGTTTGTTGATTTTCGGTGCTATGTCTCTGGTAATTCGGAAATGTGGATCCTGGTCAACTCCAAAAGGAATCAGTACAGGCATGTCTTCTATAAAACACGGAGCAGATTGCAAGGAGGTATAAAATATCATTCCAATATTGGTCTCATTTTCAAACCCAAAAACTGCCTTCGTATTTGAAAAGTTTATCCTTTTTGCAAACTCTGCTGCAATTGGATATAATGTTTTGATGTTCTTTGTGTCAACAATGATTTTAGTATTTTCAGGTTTGAAACCCAGTGCAATAAAGTCAAGGGCGTTTTCTAGTGCAAACTCGGATGTTTTTTCTAAGGTCATATCTTTTTTTGACCAGAATTTTTCATCATCTGTTAGTTGAAAATACATTTTTGTATCAAACTTGTCTTGAAGCCACTTTGCAAAAACCCATGGAACTAGATGTCCAATATGTGTATGACCTGAGGGACCCCTACCTGTATAAAGAAAAAATTTCTTACCTTTTTGATAATCATCTAAAAGCCTATTCAAATCTCTATGGGAGAAAAAAATTCCCCTTCTTAGCATGAAATGTGATTCGTTGGTAAATTTCTCAATTTTTGACAAAAGTTCTGGAGTAATTTTTTGTGTCCCAAACCTTTTGATTAGTTTATCATAATCAATATCACCTTCAACGTTCCAAGGTGTAACAACAAAATTATCTGAAGCCATTCAAGTTTGACTTTGATTCAGTGTTAAAAAGTCTTATTCCATTATTTTGACTACTTTCTAATCAAAAAAACTGCAACAATTGTTCCAGCTAATTTAATTAAGTGATTTCCAAACGATGAACTATTGTCCCATGTTCTGCATGATATTGAAAAACAAATTATCAAGCTTTTGAAATCAACTCCAAATTTAACTGAGGAACAACTGGCTCAGGAAACCAAATTATCAATGGATCAAATTAGGCGTGGAGTAGAATGGCTTCGTCAGAAAAATCTTGCAGATGTAACTGAAATTAGTCACTTTACTTACGCACTTGGAAAAAATGGTCTCGATGCCAAGAAAAACGGCTTGCCTGAACGAAGACTCGTAACACTTGTTCAGAATGGTCCCAAAACATTTGATGAGATACGAAGCAGTTTGCAGGGACTTGACTTTAACGCAGCAATCGCACATGCGAAAAAGAATGACTGGATTAACATAGAAAAAACAGATACAGGTTCAATGATTTCATTAAAGCAAGAAACCACAAAGAGCTCGGATGAATATGTAATCTCGCTCTTGGATATAGAACCAGTTGCTGATGTGTTTAGAGATGAAGATGCTAAACCACTAAAATCCCTGATGGAAAGACCTGATTTTATTATTCAACACGAGAAAAAAACAAAAACAGTCTCTCTTTCTGAAACTGGTAAAAATATTGATCTTGAAAAATTAGATAGTGGGGCAATAGATGTTGAGGCAGATGTACCGCATGTACATGCTGCAAGAATACATCCGCTAAAGGATACCATAAACGAAATTAGGGAAACTTTTGTTCATTTAGGATTTTCGGAAATTAATGGAAATTTATCTCAATCGAGTTTTTGGAACTTCGATGCATTATTCACTCCACAAGATCATCCAGCACGGGAACTACAGGACACATTTTATCTTAAGGATCTGAATGCAAAACAGCTTGCAACACCAACTCAAATTAAGAATGTTTCAAATGCTCACAAAAAAGGTTGGAGATACTATTGGGATATACAGGAAGCAAGAAAAATGGTCCTGCGGACGCACACCACTTGTGTTACCATAAAACATCTTGCAGATAAAAAACCAGATGAGGCTAGGATATTTTCATTGGGACGGGTTTTTCGTAATGAAAAATTGAGTTTCAAGCATTTAGCTGAATTCAATCAGGTTGAGGGTGTGGTTGTAGGAAAACACATAACGTTACGAGACTTGATGGGAATACAAAAGGAATTTTATCGTAAGATTGGTCTTACTAAAGTAAAGTTTTGGCCCACATTCTTTCCTTATACTGAGCCTTCGCTACAATCTATGGTTTACAATGAAAAGCTTGGAAAATGGATTGAACTCTTTGGCATGGGAATATTTAGACCGGAAGTTACAAAGCCATTGGGAATTACAAAACCAGTTCTAGCTTGGGGTGGTGGTATTGAAAGAATTGCAATGTTAAAATTTGGATTAGACGATGTAAGGGAATTTTACAATAATAATCTAAGTTGGTTGAGGACTGCTACGAAATGCCAGTAGTTGAGCTGAGTCTTAGTAGGCTTCAGAAACTTGTAGGAAAAAATACAAACAAGAAGCAAATACTTGACACCCTTCCATTTCTTGGTCTTGACATAGAATCACTGGGACGCAACACTGTAAGAGTTGAGTACAGTCCAAACAGGCCAGACTATTCTACTGACTTTGGCATTGCATTAGGACTACAAGGCATCTTAGGAATAAGCAAAGGAATACTACGGTTGAACATAAGAAAGCAAGGAAATTATGAAATCAAGGTTGACAGTTCAACTAGTAAGGTTAGGCCATTTGTTACTGGAATAATTGCAAGAAATGGTTCACTTGACGACAAAGCCGTTAAGCAGATTATCAACATGCAGGAGGACTTGCATTTTGGATTAGGTAGGAAGAGAAAAAAATCATCAATTGGGGTTCATGACCTAGACAGAATATCATTTCCGCTCAAGTACACAACAACTTCTCGTGACCATAGGCTTGTTCCGTTAAACTCTACCAAAGAGAGTTCAATCTCAGAGATTCTTCGTGATTCAGAAGTTGGAAGGGATTATGGATCAATACTTGGACAATCCGCCAAGGTTCCAATAATTACTGATGCAAAAGGGCAGACAATATCATTTCCACCAATCATTAATGCTGCGTTAACAACTGTCACAACAAAAACCAAGAATTTACTGGTCGAAGTTACTGGCATAGATAAGCAATCAGCTGAGGATATGCTGTCCGTTGTTGTTGTAATACTGCAAGGAGCTGGATTTCAATTTTCACAACTGAAGGTTTCTGGATCAAAAAATTCGACGCCAAACTTCGCACCACGATCCATTGTATTTGACGCGGACCCCGTGAATAAAATTCTTGGATTGAACATCTCAGGCTCGATGCTTGTATCATGTCTCAAAAAATGCAGGTTGGGTGCAGTAATGAAGGGCAAAAAAATACAGTGTACAATTCCAAGGTACAGGTTTGATATCTTTGGTGGAATGGACATTGTTGAGGAGGTTGCACTTGGTTATGGAATTGATAATCTAAAACCAGCATGGCCAGCATCTGTGCACATTGGTGAGAAAAATGCAACGTCTGAGAGACTTGACTCCATTAGCAGATTAATGACTGGTTTGGGATTTATGGAAACACTAAACTCTACGTTGACAAGCGAGCAAATTTTATACGAAATGACAAATAGAGATTCATCACAAATAATTTCCGTTGCTAGTTCAAAAAGTCAGGAACATACAATTCTAAGAGATTTAATTTTACCTGGACTGTTAGAAAACCTATCAAAAAATATACATGAAACATACCCTCAAAAATTTTTCGAATCAGGCACAGTCTTTTCAAAAGGCTCTCCAATCAAAGAAACAACAAATCTAGCATGCGTCAGCGCTTCAGAGGAAACAAACTTTTCAGAAATGAAGTCTATCTTGCAGTCGCTTTTACGGATTGGATTTAGTATTAAATGTGAAACAAAAACTTTGTCAGGACATGCACTTTTCTCTCAAGGCAGAGTTGCAGAAATTACTGTTAACAAAAAGACAGTTGGCTATATTGGAGAATTAGATTCTAAGGTTCTTGAAAATTTTAAGATAAGAACAAGGGTTGTTGGCTTTGAAATAAAACTAAACGGATTAATATTTGATTAATGTATAAAAAAAAGCCCTAAGAGCATACACACAGACGGACTATAATGATGATGATCGTATTGATCCTGATGATTTGATAGTTCACCCAGGTGTGTAACAACTATGGGGCACCCCGGTAAAAGATTTGGAGGAGGGTATGGCTAATACCAATGAATCTCTTTGAGTCAGTACCGGGGGACATTTTTCTTAAATAAAAAAAACTAAATCTAGCATCTATTTGATAAAATAGATGACAAACTATTGGCTTGTTAAGCAAGAACCCAGCGGACCAAGGGGATACAATTTTTCAACTTTACAAAAAGAAAAAACAACAGTTTGGGATGGTGTTCATAATAATTTAGCTCTCAAGCATATGAGAAATATGAAAAAAGGTGACAGTGTATTGTATTATCATACAGGTGACGAACGACAAGCAGTGGGCATTATGACTGTGACATCTAAGCCATACCCTAACCCTGAAGAAGATAATGAACGATTTGTGGTTGTTGATGTGAAATACAAAAAACAATTGGACAACTCTGTATCTTTGGAACAAATGAAAAAAGAAAAATCATTCAAAAACTGGGAACTTTTAAGAATTTCCAGACTGTCAGTAATGCCTGTTCCTAAAACAATTTGGGATAAAATAATTAGCCTATCAAAGTCTAAATTCTGAAAAATATAGATCCATTGATATACATCAAGGTGGTAATAATAACATGGCAACAGCTTATGTCTTAATTAATTGCGAGTTGGGTTCTGAGGAAGAAATAATCAAACAACTCAAGGAGCTTGAAGGCGTTACAGAGGTTCATGGAACATTTGGCGCTTATGACATATTGTCAAAGATAGAATCCTCTACAGTTGAATCGTTGCGTGAAACTATCACATGGAAAATTCGTAAAATCGACAAGATTAGATCCACTCTTACATTGATGGGTATCGAAGGACAGACATAACCATCTACTCTTTCCAGCATGTTATTACATTTTATTTTTGTAATTAAGGATAAGGAACTAGGATCACGAAATGGAGAATTTGAGTATATCAAAAAGATGGCTCATTTTTTTAAAATTTGGGTAAAAACGAAGTTTTCTATCGACATTGACATTCAATGTGATGAAATGATCACCAAGCCAAGAATTCTACTTCAAAGGCTGGACACTCATAACTTACTAAAAGATCATAGAGAACGCGGTAAGGACATTTATCATTTCTATTTAACTCATTTTAGACCATTATGGACTGACTGTACTTGTGAAGGATATCACGCTGAAAACTTTGGTATGATAAGATGGGAAAGCCCAAAAAACCAAGACGATACATTATTTTTAGCTGAAAAAAATTGTACTGCAGTATCACATGAAATTGCGCATGAGATATTACGACAAATTGGACATAAAAGATACATAGAAGACGTTCATGATGTATGGCAGCAACATCTGTTTGGTGCTACTCCTTTTGAACAATATGGGGAAGATTTTAAGCCAACTTCCAACAAACCATCATTTCTAGCTTTGGACACAACACTGTTTGGATTATAGCGTTAGCACTATTTACTAAACACAAAATTTCATTGCATGACAGAATTTTGTAAACCTGTTGATAAAATATTAAAGAGTAAAAACCAAATGTAACAAAAATGAATTAATGAAATGGATTTAATTTAACATTTAGTAATTGAGTAAATTCTATTTTCAAAATTAGCAGCCTTGAAGTTTAATGCATATTCAGGGTCATCCTCTCTTTCTTTGCTTAATCTTTCTAATTCTACTAGAGATTCCCCCTTAAATCCAACAGAGGAACCGTAAATAGCATCAGTTAACTGTGTGCCATGTTCACCATTTTTGACATCAGCAGCAATTTGATAAAATTTGATAATGTCTTTTTTTGAAACTGTATTACCAGTTGGCTTGTTAAATCCAATAGCAATATACATTCCATTATTTTTCACAGCAATTGGAATTTTGTAGTTTTTGCCAGATTTTCCAGGTATGGTTTCATCAGTTAGAATTTCACATTTATGATACATGCTGGAAACATAAGCAAAAAATCTATACTGTGCAAATTTACCGCTACTATCTTCGTCACAATCAATAAAGACTTTATGTAACAATTCAAGAGATTCGTCATTCATACTAGTCAATCTATCATCAATTCTTCCACGTTCAAGTAAACTTGAATTACAATCTTTAGCAACTAATGCCAACACAAAATCTGGTAAATTATAATTTTTCAGGGCAGCAACAAACGCACCAGATTGCGTTATGCCAAAATTTGGAAAACCTTTCTTTACCAATTAATTTCCCCATAACAAGTGTGATAAATAATTTTAAGAAACACAGGTATGAAATAGCGTTTTTCTCTTATAATTGTATGTAATAATAACTCTAACCAATCTTTCCGTTTATAAATAAAAAACTCTATAAAAAAATATTGGAAAAGATAGAAATTGATACTACACCAGAAATGGTTGAAAAAGTTTATTCAAAATTAGAAAAAAATATTTCAAGATATAGAAAGACAACCAATAGATCTTTAACCTTAACAGAAAAAATTCTTGCGGGTCATTTAGAAGAAAGTTTTCTAGAGAAAATTTTGGACAATGAAGCAGGATACGTATTTTTACATCCGGATAGAGTTGCACTACAAGATGTTACCGGTCAGATGGTCATGCTTCAATTCATGCAGACAGAATTAAAATCCGCTACATTACCAACTACTATTCACTGTGATCATTTAATCCAAGCTAGGACTGAAGGAAAATCAGATACAAAGCTAGCAATTTATGAAAACAACGAAGTTTACAATTTTTTAGAATCTGCCGCAAGTAAATACGGCATAGGATTTTGGAAGCCCGGTGCGGGAATTATCCACCAGGTGATTTTAGAAAACTATGCATTTCCTGGTGGCTTGATGATTGGAACAGATTCCCACACTCCAAATGCAGGAGGGCTTGGAATGTTAGCAATTGGTGTTGGTGGTGTGGATGCAGCTGAAACCATGGCTGGAATGTTGTGGGAGCTATTGTATCCAAAACGTATCGGTGTTTATCTAAAAGGTGAGATGAGCGGTTGGACAGCAGCAAAAGATATCATACTATACGTTGCAGGAAAGCTTTCAGTTTCTGGCGGTACAAATTCTATAATAGAATATTTTGGTCCCGGTACTAGATCTATTAGCTGTACGGGCAAGGCCACAATTACGAATATGGGTGCAGAAATTGGCGCTACGTGCTCGATTTTTCCATATGATGAAAGAATGGAACTTTATCTGAAATCAACTGGAAGAAAGAAGCTTGCTGATCTTGCAAACAAGTACAAGGAACATCTTATAGCTGACCCAGACATAGAAAAAGATCCTGACAAATATTTTGATAAAATTATAGAGATTGACCTCTCAAAACTTGAGCCACACATAGTGGGTCCACACACACCAGATCTTGCAAGACCAATATCAAAACTAGCTGAGGATGTAAAGAACAATAATTATCTTGACAACATTTCTGTTGCGCTCATTGGAAGTTGCACAAACTCTTCGTATGAGGATATGACTAGGGCTGCAAACTTGGCAAAGCAAGCACAGTCAAAAGGAATAAAGGCAAAAATTCCATTACTTGTAACTCCTGGTTCAGAGCAGATTAGGGCTACCATAGAAAGAGACGGTCAGATTGATTCACTAAAATCAATTGGAGCTACAGTTCTTGCAAATGCATGTGGTCCTTGCATTGGACAATGGCAAAGACCTGAGATGAAGCAAGGAAAACCAAATACCATAGTGACATCATACAACCGAAATTTTCCTGGCAGAAATGACGGAAAGAGGGAAACAATGAATTTCATTGCAAGCCCAGAGTTGGTGATTGCTTTGGCCCTGGGCGGAAATCTTTCCTTTAACCCATTAGACGATTCTCTTACTGCATCTGACGGAAAAACGTTCAAGCTAAATGCGCCAGAAACTGCACCTGATGTTCCAACCAATGGTTTTGTAAACGCTGAAGACATTTACATTCCTCCTTCAGAAAATCCCGATGATGTTCAAGTATTAATCGATCCAAATAGTGAAAGGTTGCAAAAACTTGAACCTTTTGATGCTTGGAATGGTCAAGATTTGAATGATCTACGTGTGATGATTAAAGCAAAAGGAAAATGTACTACGGACCATATTTCACCTGCAGGTCCTTGGTTAAGCCTTAGAGGGCATTTAGATAAACTAAGTGACAATTTGTTGCTCGGGGCAGTTAATGCATTCAATGATCAAGTTGGTAAAGCTAAAAACATGCTTACCAGCAAGATTGAAAATTGTGCGCAAATTGGAAGAGAATACAAAAAACAAAACATTTCTTGGATTATAGTTGGTGATGAAAATTACGGTGAGGGAAGTAGCCGTGAGCATGCTGCAATGACTCCTCGTTATCTTGGCTGCGTTGCAGTTATTGCAAAAAGCTTTGCACGAATTCACGAAACAAACCTCAAGAAGCAGGGTGTACTAGCCCTAACATTTGACAACCCTGAAGATTATGACAAAATTCACGAGGATGATCTAATTAGCGTAAATAAATTGAATGAAATTTCTACGGGTAAACCAGTGGAATGTAACATACTGCATACAAACGAAACTTCTGAAAAGATTATTCTAAATCATTCTTTCAACGATTTACAAATTGAATGGTTCAAAGCAGGCTCTGCGATGAACGTTCTCAGAAAAAAATAACAAAATTAATTTTAATGTGGGGCCGATCGGAATCGAACCGACGACCTACGGGTTACTTCGCAGCTCCAAACTCACATCATCTTTTCATCAGAGTTTGAACTTTAACCTCTGGAGCCCTTAGCGGTGAACTTCGTAGTCACTGTCGCCCTACCAGGCTAGGCTACGACCCCACAAAATTGAAAGTACTTGACTTGAATTTTAACTTATTTTACCAAGACTTATTTGCAAAATACTCCTTTATTCGTTAATGGTAAAGCCACTAATCTTAGCAGTAGGAGCTATACCTGTTTTTTTTGCAATTCTGATTATGGTGCCGATGATAACCACACCAGAAATTCCCATATCAGCAATTAATCCCAATGATACTATAGAGATAGAGTATACCAAACATGATTTAACGACAGTTTCTTTTGGTGTTACGGAAAAAACTGCAGCAACAAATACCCAAATACTGACGATAAAGGATGATGGCACAGCAGAATATAACGAGATCAAAGAAGGCAATGAACAATCTCAGATCACATCGTCAATCAGTAATCAGCAATTACAAAAACTTACTGCGCTGATCAAGGAAACTGGCTTCACGTCAATACCAAAAGAACCGTTCCCCATCATGGATGATGTAGATGATTATACAAAATCTACAATCAAGATTACATTAAACGGCAATGAGACTCAAATCTTTTGGCCTAATCAAGATGCCACCGAAAAACTCATTCCTCCAATAATAACAATGATCGAATCAGAGCTTCAAGAAATCATCAGTCAAATAATAGAATAAATAGTCATGGAGAGATTTTAGATTATGATACCACTTTCGGGCGATTTGCCAAAATCCAAAGGAATCAAATCTGAAAATGTAGAATCTGTTAATGTAACAAAGGGAACATCAACCTTGAAGCGTGGTTTTGCACACATGCTGAAAAATGGAGTTGTGATGGATGTTACAACTGTAGAGCAGGCACAGATTGCCGAAGAGGCTGGCGCGGTTTCCGTTATGGTATTGGACAAGCTACCTTCAGACGTTCGAAAGGCTGGCGGTGTTGCAAGAACTGCGAGCTTGAGAGTAATTCAAGAAATCATGGACAGTGTTACAATTCCTGTCATGGCAAAATGCAGAATTGGTCATGTCTATGAGGCAAAAGTTTTGGCTGAAGCAAATGTTGACATGGTAGACGAATCCGAGGTCCTAACTCCTGCTGATGAAAACCATCACATATGGAAATGGGATTTCACGACACCATTTGTAAACGGCGCAAGATCATTAGCCGAGGCATTAAGGCGAATCGAGGAAGGTGCAGCAATGATCAGAACAAAGGGCGAACCTGGCACGGGAAATGTAGCTGAAGCAGTTTTACATATCAAAAAAGTAAATGACGAACTTAGAACTATAAAATCAATTTATGACTCTGGTGACAAGCAGGAGTTGGTCAGCATAGCCAGAGAATTCAAAGTTTCTTTCGACTTGGTTGAAGAAACAGCAAAGATTGGTCGTCTACCTGTCGTAAACTTTGCAGCAGGTGGAATTGCAACTCCAGCCGATGCAGCATACCTAATGTCATTGGGTTGTGATGGAATTTTTGTCGGTTCTGGAATATTCAAAGCAGAAGATGCAATGGAAAGAGCAAGGGCAACTGTTCTTGCTACAACATTCTGGGAAGATGCTGATGCAGTAAAAGAAGCGCAGAAGATGATTAATGAAAAACAGTCCATACTTGGACTAGATGTCAAGAACCTTGAACTTAGAATGCAAGATCGTGGCGGTTCTGCATGAGTGAACTTGACATAGGCATTCTAGCACTGCAGGGCGACGTTGCTGAAAATTTTATGTCTACAATGATGGCCATGAACGAGCTTGGCATTGACGGTTCTGTTAGCCAAGTGAAGACACCTGATCAAATATCTGCACTTGACGGTCTGATAATTCCTGGCGGTGAAAGCACGATGATGGGTCAGCTCTCTTTGGTAAACGGAGCAATGAATGCACTCAAAGAAAAAATTGAATCGGGAATGCCCGTTCTTGGTATATGTGCCGGAATGATCTTGCTTTCCAAAAATTCTAAGGACAGAGTGGTTGGTTCTACGGAACAGCCATTGCTTGACGCACTTGATGTGGAGATTGAGCGAAACTCTTTCGGCAGGCAAAAGGACTCTTTTGAGGCTGAAGTTTCCCTGGAACCGATGGATATCCCGTCATTTCAGGGCGTGTTTATCCGTGCTCCCGCTGTATTGCAAACCGGTTCTGGCGTGGAAACCTTGGGAAAATTTAACGAAAAGATAATTGCAGTCAAACAGGGCAATATTCTTGCAACATCTTTTCATCCTGAACTGACGCGTGATGTTTCCCTACACAAGCAGTTTGTTCAGATGGTAGTAAAATCGAAAAACTAGGCTACAACTCTTATTTGACGCTTGATCTTCTATTTTTGTAACGATGGAATTAACTGAGAAAGATGCAATGGCGCTAGTAAAAGAGGGATTACTTTGTGTAGAGTATGGAGAATATGATGAGGCAATTGAAAACTATGACAAGGCGTTGAAGAT
>ENA-UPTF01001669-UPTF01001669.1-marine-metagenome-genome-assembly--contig:-NODE-1669-length-13733-cov-3.740847_pt1 | contig 13733 bp, 11 predicted proteins | sample MGYA00238166_ERZ767019 | MGnify/ENA primary metagenome ERZ767019 (study PRJEB28930, sample SAMN06266391) | marine metagenome | isolation source: Sea water from 250 m depth | place: Atlantic Ocean...
TATTCTATCGAATCTGCTATTATATTACCTTTAGTCAATGAATTCAATTTCTCAATCAGCGTTATCTTTGAACCCGGCGAAAGGACAATTACGGTGCTTAATGATCCGTCATTCTGCCATTCTTCCGACTCTATAGTTCCGAATTTCTTCAATATTCCAATTGACTGTGGCGCATGTTGAGGTGGAATTACTATCTTTAATTTACTGACTTCTGTTTTCATTGGAATTATTTTTCTCAATTCTTCTATTATTCCTTTAACCTGCTCCTCTGTGTTTTTTATCGGATCAATACTTACTCTTGCCTCCAATAACGCTTGTTCTATTCTCTGAGGAGGGTGAGGTATTCTCGTTTTCGGATCCACATAATTTCCTGCAATTAACGTTATTATTTTCTTTCTTTTTTCCTCAATTTTTTGTTTTCTTTGTTGCGTATTTAGAAGTAATTCTCCTTTATCTAAAATTATCTTCAACGCCTCCTGGACGTTATCGGTTTTTAGATGCTTTTTTAATTTTTCATCTGGAATTCTGATTCCTTTTTTAGCATCTGCATATATCTCATCAAAAGCTATTGCTTTCTCGTACTCATGGGATTCTCCTTTTTTATACCTTAATGCATGATCGGGATCTACAAAAATTTCAAATTTTTCTCCAGAAACAGAATGTCTTACCACGGTAAATTTTGAGTTAACATTCTTTTTTTGAAAGTCTTTCATCTATATATTTTTCATTCCTTAACTTCACATTTAAATTAGTTGATAAATGCGGGTCCTAGGGGATTTCCATCGGAATTCGGACCCCTGGCCACCGGATTTCTTTCCTGATGATAAAAGTCCGGTGCTCTAGGAATTTATACTACCTGGCTGAGCTAAGGACCCACAAAAAATAATTCATATTCACCTATTAGTGTGTTTACTTGTAGGTCTAATTCTACTTTAAAATTTTATAAACGCCCCGGGCGGGAAATTCCGAAATTTTTCTATTTCTTTTGAACCCGCGTCTAAAGCGTGACAGGCTCCAATGCTAGGCCGAGATGTGCGATATATAATCTCTACACCACCGGGGCTAAATATTTCAAAACATTCTCATACTATAACTCTTTCGAATTTATTACAGTTATAAATATTCAAATCCAATTATTCGTAATTTGAATAATCATGTAACGCTCAGTTATGTTCAATTTAATCCAGAATTTGGTAATGTCGATAAAAATCTCATTATTGTTTCTAAATTGTTATCTAAAGTCAAACCCGGTATTGTCGTTCTTCCTGAATTGATGAATACTGGCTATAATTTCAAATCTAAGAGTGAAGTCCGCAATCTTTCAGAACCGTTTAAAACCGGACAAACTTCTTTATTACTTTCTAAAATCTCTTCTGATATCGATTCTACAATTATTGCAGGTTTTGTTGAAAAATCCAAGAACAATTACTATAATAGTGCAATGATTGTCTCTAAAGGTAAATTCATCGGTGTTTATAGAAAAACACATTTGTTTTATAATGAAAAATATCTTTTTTCCAAAGGCAACACTGGATTTCGTGTCTTCAATATAGATAATTTCAAATTAGGTGTAATGATTTGTTCAGATTGGATATGGCCTGAATCTGCACGTACACTTGCCGTTAAAGGCGCTGATGTAATTGCACATCCTGCAAATCTTATTCTTAAAGGCCTTTGCCAGCAAACCATGCCTATTAGATGTTTTGAAAATAGTGTTTTTGCGATTACTGCAAATAGAACCGGAACCGAGAAACGTGGTAAAGATTCATTTCATTACACTGGCCAAAGTCAAATTGTTGCTCCTGACATGAAAATTCTATCTCGCGCTCGATCAAACTGTAATTCTGTTCATTCAGTTTCTGTTGATTTATCTCATTCCCGTAATAAAAAATTACATAAAAATAATCATTTAATTAAAGATCGCAGAACTAAATTTTATAAATAAATTTGTTATTCTGGATTTTTATTACTTAATTCAATATATTCTTCACTTATTAGATTATAGAATTCCCATTTTCCTCTTTTTGGGTTAGCTTTTCTTCTCTTTTCAAATGTCCATGCAAGAACTGGCTCTGCTCCAACTTTTTTAGCCCATTTTACTAAGTATTTTCTTTCTATCTCATCTATATCACTCAAATATTTAGATACTTGTATAAACCAGACGATTGTCTTCTTTTTTTCTTTTCGTACCGAAATAATATCGATTGGAAAGTATTTTTTTCCATCTACTAAAACCATCCCTGCTTTTGATCCTGAACCTCTAATTGCAAACCATCCATTCATTCTTAATTTACTAAGTAGGTTGTGTTCTCTGCTTCTACCTAGTACATATGAATTTGCTGGCATGACTTCATTATATACGTGGAATATGTTAAAAACCATTACATAAAATACATAATTGATGAAATCATCATACTTGTCTACCTTTATTCAACTCCTTCTTCTTGGCGCAAAAAACCCTATTGAATTATCAACATACGAATTAGCTCAATCTATTGATAAGACTCAACAAACTGCATCTCAACATTTATTATTTCTTGAAAAAAATAATCTGATCTTTCGTTACAAAATCGATGGGAATGACGTAATTAAAATCTCTGATTCTGGCCTGGACTATCTTAAATCTGTAAATCAACAAATTACATCTGCTTTTGACGAAAATACATCTAATATTATTACCGGCACTCTATTTTCTGGTCTTGGCGAAGGGGCTTATTACATTTCATTAGCTGGGTATAAGAAACAATTCGTATCTAAACTCGGTTTTGAGCCTTATCCAGGTACACTTAATCTAAAAATATCCGACGTTGCTCATAAACAATTCTTTGATAAATTATCAAAACCTGATGGAATATTGATTGAAGGTTTTACAGATAAAAAACGCACATATGGAAATGTAAAATGCTTTCCATGTACAATAAACTCAAATATTCGAGGCAGTATAATAGTTATCGAACGCACACATCACGATCATTCTGTTGTTGAATTAATTTCTCCTATATTCTTACGTAAGAAATTAAAACTGAATGATGGGGATGAAGTATCAGTTCAAGTTGATATTTAGACTAGTTACTCTTTTTATATTTAGTTCTTAAATTTGAACTTTTTACATGCGGTATTGGCGAATCTAATTTTTTGATCTTTATATTTAGATTATTTATTTTCACACGTCTTCTTAACTCACTTATTTGATGTGTTTGATCATATCCTATTGTTATTATATTGGGTTTAATTTTCTTTACTATTCCAAAAATATCTCCCTTACTTCCTAACAACGTAAAATCTACATATCTTATTGACGAAACTAAAATTGTTCTTCTTTTCTCATTATTTATTGGCTTCCTTCCTTTAATTTTTATTACTCTGTTGTCTCTAGCTATTGAAACAATTAATAAATCGCCTTCTTGTTTTGAATTTTTTAATGTATGTATGTGTCCAGGATGAATTATGTCATATACGCCTCCTGTTAATACCACTTTTATACTCTTCCTACCTTTTTCTGTTAAAATATAATTTGATTTTATTTTTCTGACTAATTGCTTTGATATTAAATTGTCGATAATTCTATTGAATTCTTTTTTCTCTATATCTAAATATTTCTGTATGTTTCTTGCTGTTCTTTTTTTCTCTAAATTATTTAGAAAAATTCGGCATAATATTTTCTTCTCAATTTTTTTTATTCTCATTTATTACCACTCTAATTCTACTTCACCTAAGAAGATTAATGCATCTATTAATCCTTCGGCATATCCTATGCTTAAAATTGCTAATTCGAATCTTTCTTCATCTCTGAATCTTTCTGAATCTTCAATATACGCCTCTATATTTTTGAATAAATCTCTATATCTGACATTATTATCTGTCATTTTTCTTATTTTTTCCAATGTTATTTTTGCTTTTGGTATGTATTTTTCTAACATGTCTGTTGATTTTGATTTTATATTTGCTGAATTATCTGTTATATCCTGAATTTCAAATAATTGTTGTAATGATTCTATTTCTGTAAAATGAAGTTTTCCTGGAATAATTATTGTATATGGAGGTTTGTCGTAATTTCTTTTTATTAATTTACTTGCAGTGTCACAAAATACCTCTTGTTTATTCATTCCCATTCTAGAAGCGATTATAATTATTGTTGATTCATTGATTACTTGTTTTTTCTGTTCTTTCTCTATTTCTAATAGCTGTTTAATTGCATCATTTGGATCTAAATATTTCATTGTATCTAAATTGTATTCCATTAATATTGTTGAATGCAATTCTGATAATAGATTCTTATAAATTACTTCATACACTGATAAAGGTGCAATTTTTGCTTCTGCCATTAATGTTGTTATTCTTCCAAATTTGTATGAATGAAGTCCTGTCTCTCCGGGCAAAACTGTAATTATTGATGTATTATGCAATACTTTTGTAATAATCCCAGCTTCCGAAGCACGCATTTTTAAATCCATGTGCGTAGTTGCAATCATAGGATCTCCATATGTTAATAAAACCACTTTTCCTTCTTTAGATTGTTCTAAAATCTCTCTTCCATTCTCGATAAATTCTCTTCCTACTTGCTCATATTGAAAACTAAATTTATACTCATTATATGGCATTGGCGGACTAGTATATCTTTCAAAGTATATCTTATCGGCATCCTTTACCTCCTCGATAATCTCGTTTGTTATGGTCTTCTCATTTAAGCCTAATCCTGCAAAAACTAACATTTTGATCTAATTATACCGAAGGAAAATGTTCAATAAAAAGTACATTGCAAGCATAATATTGGGTCTGTGGCTCAGCCAGGCAGAATTCATGCCTAAAGCGGCTGGCTCTTAACCAGATATGTCTTTGACATAGGAGAATAAGTCGTGGGTTCAAATCCCACCAGACCCGTTTATTCTTTTAATAGCTGCCTTCTGCCAATGGCCTTAAGTGCCTTTTCCACGAAGTAGTATTACATTTATTACAATTGTAGAGGGACTTTCCTTTTCTCATCATTATGTCTTTTTGTTTAATTATTGTATGCTGCGTTTTTGTCATACAATTACTACAATGCCTCTTTTCGCTAATCAATTTCACTCAGTTTTTCTTAAATTAGATATTTCTGCTAATAATGCGGTTAATTGAATATCTGGGTTTGAACCCGTAATTATTCTGTAATCATATTTTGCCAATATTTCTATTAGTTCTTTAATCTCTTTATACTTGTTCTTGTTTATTGCTTCATTCATATACTTGAGGAAATCTTTTTCAGAAAGCCCATAGATGTTTGTTAATTCTGACATCTTTATTCTTGCAGAATTGAAATCATTATCTAGAGATAATTCTAATATTTCTTCAATTTTACTCTTAAATGAATGACCTGAAGCTTTTTGTATGTTTTTCGTATTAATCTCACCGAGTGAGGAACATGATTGCAATAAATTAATTGCAGATCTGAGATCACCGTTGGTAATATCTGAAATCTCCTCAAGACCTTGTTCTTCGAATTTTATATTTTCCTTTATACATATTGATTCTAGTTGTTTGACTAATTCTTTTTCATTAATTCTTGTGAAATTAAATATTGCACATCTACTTTGAATAGGTTCAATTATGTTGGAAATATAATTTCCAATTAGTATGAATCTACAAGATTTTGAAGTTTCTTCCATTATTCTTCTTAATGCAGTTTGTGCATCATTTGTCATTTCATCTGCTTCATCTAGTATGATCATTTTGAAAGGAACTTTTTCTCGATTATCTGCGTACCTTGCAAATGTTTTTACTCGATTTCTTATTGTATTTATTCCTCTTTCATCTGACGCATTTAATAATATTGAATATTCTTGCCAATTATCTCCTAAAATTGATTTTGCAATGATAATTCCTAATGTTGTCTTTCCTGTTCCAGGAGGTCCTGCAAATAACAGGTGTGGCATTGCCGAGGAGTTTTTTATTATCGGTTTTAGTCTCTTAATTGTTGATTCTTGATTAATGAATTCATTAATCTTCTCAGGTCTATACTTCTCAACCCACATTAAATCTCTTAATTCACTCATTTCTAATATAGCCTTATTTTTTCATAATATTCAATCTTACTTATCCTTGTCTACTCGATTTGAGTTAAAGTATAATCTGATTTGTCTTAAAACCCTAAGTACATTGCAATGGTATACAGAATATGTCATTTGGCAAGGAAAATTCAATATCTAGTATGATGAATGAATTACAAGTTGAATCCGAATTATCCCTTGTCAAAGTTGTAGCTCTAGATGATGTTGAGGAAACGGAAATTGGAGGATTTAAAATTGAATACAAAGAGGCTGAATCTAAGTTTGACGTTCCTAGATGGGTGGCACATATCCTTGTTGATAAGAATCTTGTGAAACTTGCCGATGTTGGAATTGAACTGGATGTAATCAATGCTATTGCTAATGAAAAAATGCTCGGTGTTCATAAATTATCCGAACTAAAACCTGATATTTATAAAAAAATTAATTTTCTTTTGAAAAATTTACGTTCTAAATTAGACAACGATCGAGAAAAGTCATTTGAATACGAAAAAATTTCAACTTCTGTATACGATTTGATCAATATACGAATTAGTAAAATTATTTCTCTTGCTTCCTTGCCATTTCCTCCTGATGACATTCAAAAATCAATCACTCCAGAAGAATATCTGTTATACGACACTGTAAGATTAAATATTCAAGAATGGCGTAAATCAATGATTGGAGACGAATAATAATGGAACAATCTGTTGGAACGCATTCTAGTTGGGAAGACACACTTGTTCGTTTTATAAAAAATTTTAAAGATAAATCTAATGTATTGAAATACCAAGAAGCATTATCGCAAATGGTATACCATAATTCCAAATCCCTAATTGTTGATTATGAAGACCTTCTAATCTTTGACGACGATTTATCTACGATTCTTATTGAACGCCCTGATGAGGTTTTATCTGAATTTAATTCTGCTACATACAAGTCATTGTATTCCGTTCATCCTGAATATGCAGAATCTATAAAAAATGATATTCAAGTAAGACTCAGATCACTTCCAGAACAGGTTCCTCTTCGTGATATATCTAGTAAAAACCTACATCGATTAAGTTCTGTAGAGGGTCTAGTCGTACGAACATCTGAACTCAAACCGCTTGCTACATCTGCCGCATTTGCATGTACAAAGTGTGGAGAAAGTAATGTTGTTCAACAAGTCACGCCTTTATTAGTAAAACCATCTTCGTGTATTAGGGCTGACTGCTCTGAAACTAAGAATTTTACATTCGATGAAAAACAATCAAGTTATCAAGATTATCAATTAATTCGTATCCAGGAATTGCCCGAAGAATTACCTCCTGGTCAATTGCCTCAATCTTCTGACGTTCATTTAACTGGAGATATGGTAAATATTGCACGTCCTGGTGACCGATTAAATCTAACTGGAATAGTCAGAATAGACCAACCAGAATCACGTGGTAACGAAGCATCTTCAATATTTAGATCAAAAATTGAAGGCAATTATATTGACATCGAATCTAAAGGTCCTGAAGACGTTGAATTAACAAAAGACGAAGAAGAACTCATTATTGACTTTGCAAAAGACCTCGACGCATATCCAAAATTAATACAATCCATCGCTCCAAATATACAAGGCTTAGAATCTCAAAAAGAAGCGGTACTTTTAATGTTGATTGGCGCTCCAAATAAAACAACTGAGGATGGAAGCTCAATTCGTGGAGATATTAATATTCTCTTTGTAGGGGATCCCGGTACTGCAAAAAGTGAATTATTAAAATACGCATCTAGATTGGCTCCCCGTGGTTTATACGCTTCTGGTAAAGGTTCAACTGCTGCAGGTCTAACCGCAGCTGTTGTTCGTGAAAGAACTGGAATGATGATGTTGGAAGCAGGAACTGTGGTACTTGCCGATAAAGGAATTGCCTGTATTGATGAATTTGACAAAATGAGAAATGAAGATCGTACTGCTTTACACGAGGCAATGGAACAACAAACCGTAAGTGTTGCAAAAGGAGGAATCAATGCTACTCTTAACGCTCGAACTGCCGTTCTTGCAGCAGCAAATCCTGAATTGGGCCGCTATGATAATTATAAAACTTTTAATGACCAAATCAATATAGACCCTCCATTATTAACACGATTTGATCTTATATTTGCAATAAAAGACACGCCAAATGTTGTTAGAGACGAAAAACTTGCTCAACATATTCTTGACATTCATGAAACAGGTAAAGTTACTGTTGATGTGCCTCTTGAATTTGATTTACTGAAGAAATACATTAGCTATGCTAAAAATTTCATTCCAACATTGTCTCCTGAAGCAAAGAAATTAATTCAAGATTATTATGTGAAAACTCGTCAGAGTCCTGCTAAAGACGAAGAAGGGAATCAAGGCATTCCTATAACTCCTCGTGCATTGGAAGGTATGGTTCGTTTAGCATCTGCACGAGCACGTTCACTTTTTAGAGATATAGTTACCGAAGAAGACGCAGAATTTGCTCGTAATCTTGTTCGTAAAATGTATGAATCAGTGGGCACTGATCCAGAAACTGGAGAGGTAGATTTTGGAATTATGTATGGTAAACCTGTTAGCGAAAGAAGTAAATTAGAAACAACCATGAGCATCTTTGAAGAACTCCAAAAAGAATCCAGTAAACAACTTGTTGATAAAGACGAATTCATTCAAAAATTAATCGACACTGGTAAATTTACTTCTACTGACGCAAGAAAATACTTTAAAAATATGAGCGATAGCGGCCAAATATACAACGTACAAGATAATTTATATCGCAAGGTAAACTAGATATCTTGTTTGAATATATCCTCGCTTGATTTATCTGAAAAGTCCATTGAATTTTTACATAATCAAGGTTTTAAAACACTTTATCCTCCACAAGCCGACTGTATTAAAAATGGCTTACTCGACAATAATAACCTGATTGTTTCTACTCCAACAGCTAGTGGAAAAACTCTAGTTGCTATTATTTCTACTCTTCAACATATTCAAAATGAAGGCAAGATAATATATTTATCTCCTTTACGAGCACTTGCCAGTGAAAAATATTCTGATTTTAAAAAATTAGAGAGCCTTTCCAAACCTGACGGTTCATCTATAAAAGTTAGTATTTCTACTGGTGATTTTGAATCTAATAATGAATATTTGAAAAATTCTGATATAATTATTCTTACTAATGAAAAATTCGATTCACTTCAAAGACACGGAATTAAATGGCTTTCACAAGTCAGTTTGATTGTTATTGATGAAATCCATTTAATTGGCGATTCATATCGTGGACCTACCTTGGAAATGATAATATCTAATATGCTTATTTCTGAACATTCTCCTCAAATTCTAGGATTGAGCGCTACAATAAACAACGTAGAAGAGATATCTGAATGGATTGATGCTAAACCTGTTGTATCGGATTGGAGGCCAGTAGCTCTATCAGAGGGAGTGTTCTGTTTCGGTCAAATTGATTTCAAAGATGGTAATTCTTTAATTGATATTGAAAATTCTGGCGAAGGAGTTGCCATTGATATTGCTATTGACATGGTTAAACAAAATGGTCAAAGTATCATTTTTACTGAAACACGAAAACGTGCATCTAGTATGGCTAAAAAAATTGAAAAAATGATGCCGTTAATCCTAAAGCCTGAACAATTACAAGAATTATTTGATCTCTCTCAATTATTGGAAAAAAATGAAAATACCACTGATATGAATAAATTGCTTGCTAAATTGATAAAACACGGAGTTGCATTTCACCATGCTGGTGTAAGCAATCAACAACGACAAATTATTGAATCGGGTTTTCGAGATCGAAAAATAAAAATCATTTGCGCAACTCCTACTCTTGCAGCAGGCGTCAATTTACCAGCAAGACGCGTAGTTTTGAGTAGCTATCGTCGTTACGACATGCAATATGGCGGCATGTCTCCTATTTCTGTTCTCGACTATAAACAAATGTGTGGTCGAGCTGGCAGGCCTCAATATGACGATAAAGGAGAAACTATTCTGATTGCTAATGATGAATCTGAACAGGACTCATTATTTGATCATTATATCAATGGAGATGTTGAAGATATAGAATCTGCATTAAGTAATGAAGATTCTCTACGTACTCATATTCTTGCAACTATTTCTTCTAGTAAATTTGGCATCTCTAAGCCTAATTTATTAAAATTATTCAATAATACTCTTTACACATTACAAAATGGAAATGACGAATTGGAATTCAAAGTAGAAGACTGCATTGATTTTTTACTAGATGAAAATTTTATTGAAAAACGCAATAACAAATTCATCTCTACGAGATTTGGCAAACAAACCTCGTTACTCTATATCAATCCTATAACTGCACGTGATTTTCGCGATGCAATCAAATCTTCCCACGAAGATCAAGATTATACTATGGGGATGCTTCAAGTCATAGCTTCTAGTCCTGATTTTGGCAGATTGTTTTCTTTTCGAAAATCTGACGAATCCAATTATTTCTCATTTATTAGTAAACATAAACCTGAATTTTTTGATATTGGACATTCCGAACACGAATCTAGAGCAACCTTTCGTATTCTTGCTGCTCTGAATGCTTGGATTAATGAAAAGAAAGAGAATGATATTCTTAATCTCGTGGATATTGACCCTGGTGATTTGTATTTTGCCACTGAGAATACAAAATGGCTTTTAAATGCATTTTACAAACTCACTGTGCTATTCCAAACAAAACATCTGTTTGATAATATTTTACTCCTCCAGAATCGAATCGAAACAGGAATTAAATCTGAATTAATAGAAATTATAAGCCTTAAACAGGTAGGGCGTGTTTTGGGTAGAGCATTATTTGATTCAGGATTCAAAACACGTGAGTCATTACATCTAGCTTCTATTGACGATATTGCTAAAACCCCTCACTCTCTAATTACTACTTCATTCGGTAAAAAAATTAAAGAACAATTAAAGGAATTTGAAAATTGATGAACCCTACATACGTTAGAGGATTATTATGTAATAAGAATGGAGGTTTGAACGATTCAAATCTTGATTCTATGAATCATCGTGCTTGGTCCGGTTATCTCTCTTGTGATGATTCCAGTTATTCTATTGACGAAAAACTAACTAGTTTTTCTTCTAATATTATTGGATGTCTTTCTACTCCAACTGTTAATGATACAAACGTGTTAATTCACGGTGAAATTTATGGAGACTATTCTTCTATTTTGGATAATATTATCAATTCCGATAATGTCGAAACATTAACTTCTAACATTCATGAATTGTACAAATTAGACGGTTCTTACTGTATGGTCGTCCAAGGAAAGCTGGGAACAATCTGCCTTCGAGATCCTTTGGGATGCAAACCTCTTTACCTTGGCAAAAATAATAACTCAATTTCTGTTTCCACACAAAAATCAATATTGGTGAATTCAAATTTTACTGTTGAAGATTTCATTCCCGGTACTGCAATGATTCTTGAAAACGAATTAACGATTGATGCACGTAATCTTTCTCCTACTTCTTATTCTCAATATGATGCTGATACTTTGTTGACTTTATTAAAAAATTCTATTGCATCCCGTATAGGTAATAAAAAAACTATTGGGGTTTCCTTTTCTGGCGGCATCGATAGTTCGATACTAATTTCTATTGCTAATGAATTTACTGAAATCAAAGCCTTTAATGTTAGAATGAAAGACTCTCATGACTTTGAGAATGCTAAAAAACTTGCTAATTTACTTGGTATTGATCTTATAGAAATTGAACCAAAAATAGAACATATTCCTGAGGACATCCCTAATATTACTTCAATTGCTGAAATCACTCGACCTATGGATGTGAGTATTGCACTGGGTTTTTATTACGTAGCTAAAACAGCTAAAGAACATGATGTCTCCACACTTTTTGTTGGTCAACTTGCAGATGAATTATTTGGCGGTTATGCTCGTTATATTCGTACTTTGTCTGAAGAAAGTCCACAATTTGTCACCGATATGATGAATTCTGATGTTCATCAGGCCTATACTAAAAACTTTGAACGAGACGAAAAAATTACTTCTCCATTTGTTGATTTATTTGTTCCATATGCATCAATTCCTTTAGTTGATTTTGCCCTTTCATGCCCAATTGAATCCAAAATCGATCCTGTTAATGAAATTCGAAAAGTAATTCTTCGCTCTGTTGCTAAGAAACTAGAACTTCCTGACGAAATAATCTATCAGACTAAAAAAGCCATTCATTTTAGTTCTGGAATTGATAAAGTAGTTAAACGTGCATTGAAAAATAACTAGATATCTAATATCATCTCTGCTTTCCAATTTTCTTTTTCTCTTGTTAGACTGAACTTATGTAATGTTACTGCCTTGACGTCAGCGCATAATTCATGTCTATCATAGTCTATGTGTTCACCATGGGCAATCACTGAAACCATGAACTTCTTACTCGTTTGATTAATTTTCACTTCAAATTCACTAAATAACATTTGATTCGCATCTTTTTCTATGACTAATTTCTCTAAAAATTCAAATAGTAATAAATCTCTTTCATGTGATTCAACTTTGAAGGTGTATTTTTGATTAGTTTTAACGCTTTTCAAATTATCTACCATTGTATTTGTCAAGGCCTTGCCTGAATCAACAAAAATCCCTTCTAATGAATCTGAATTAACTTCTATTGCCGCATCTGCCATTGATACATCGTCTATATACCTGTATGGCAATTTTATCCCTTTACATTGCCTATAGGAATGAATCTGACTACTCGTTTTGAAATTTTGGCGTTAACTGTTGCATCAACTACGTCATCAATATCTTTGTATGCATCTCCTGCTTCCTCAGCCAATCCTGAATATGAAACTGATTTCACGTATATACCTTTTTTCAACATATCTTTATACAAAGTTTCTCCTCTAAACATCTTCTTTGCTTTTGTTCTACTCATAATTCTTCCACTTCCATGTGCTGTACTGGCAAATGTTTCTTTATGCGCTTCTTTTGTACCCAATAGTAGATACGAACCTGTTTCCATACTGCCTCCAATAATCACCGGCTGCCCGATGTTTCTATATTTGATTGGGATCTCCGCTCTTCCAGGGCCAAATGCACGTGTAGCTCCTTTTCTATGGACAATCATTTTTTTATTCTTTCCATCTACTTCGTGTTCTTCAACTTTTGCTGTGTTATGAGCAACATCATAAACCATTGATAATCCTAACTTCTCTGCGTCTGTCTTGAAAACATTTGCAAATACTTCTCTAATTCTGTGTAAAATTGTTTGTCTATTAACGAATGACATATTTATTGCACATTGCATTGCTGAAAAATAATCTTGTCCTTCTTGTGATTGAAAAGGCGCGCAGGCTAGTTCACGATCTAGAATCTTAATATTGTATTTACTCTCCATGACACCTAAAAACTTTTTCAAATAATCCGAGGCAACTTGATGACCAAATCCTCTACTCCCACAATGAAACATAATTACTACTTGATTTGGAAATATTCCTACTGCTTTTGCTGCTTTTTCATCAAATATGTATTCTGGTTTAACTACTTGTATTTCTAAATAATGATTTCCCGAACCTAGTGTTCCAATCTGCTTTAAACCTCTTTTTATTGCTACATCGCTAACTTTCTCTGAATTAGCTCCTTTCATTATTCCATTTTCTTCCGTATTCTCTAAATCGTCTTCCCATCCATAACCATTTTCAATACACCAAGTCGAACCCATTTCCGTAATATCTTTAAACT
>ENA-UPTF01001670-UPTF01001670.1-marine-metagenome-genome-assembly--contig:-NODE-1670-length-13726-cov-2.871419_pt1 | contig 13726 bp, 18 predicted proteins | sample MGYA00238166_ERZ767019 | MGnify/ENA primary metagenome ERZ767019 (study PRJEB28930, sample SAMN06266391) | marine metagenome | isolation source: Sea water from 250 m depth | place: Atlantic Ocean...
GAATTTAATAAACTTTGGGTACATGGATTTTTGCATTTGTTAGGCTATGATCACATAAAAAATAAAGATTATAAAAAAATGCAACATCTTGAAAATAAAATATTAAAATTAACCTCAATTTAAATTGAAAAAAATTTACTATTATTTTTTTTGGAATAATCGCAACTAATGGAAGCTTCTTTGTTCAGTTGGAACGGCTTGCAATTGAACCTTTTCTTTTGAGTTGTGTTACTGGGCTACTTTCTTGTGCCCTTTTGACTGTAAATAATTTACGCGATTACGAAAATGACAAAAAAGTTCAAAAACGGACTCTTTCCGTTCTGATGGGCGAAAGAGCGAGTCGAAAGTTGTTTGGAGTGATGGTTATTTTAAGTCTTCTTTTAAGTTTATTGGTTTGTTTGTGGCATATTTGGGTACTGCTAGTTTTAATTGCTATTCCACTTCTCTACAGGAGTATCAAGATCGTTTATGAGGCACATGACATTAAAGGCTGGAACAGTGCCTTGAGGGTAGTGGGGGCTTTACAAATTTCCTTTGGAATTTTATTGACAGCAGGCCTTTTGATCTCTTCTTAATTTTTTGGTTTTTCTGCAACGAGAAGCTGAACTATTCCACCAGTAAGTCGGAATTTTTTTACGTTACTGAGTCCGGACTGCTCAATCATTTTGATGATCTCATTTTTTTCCGGGAGGTATATGACTGAACTTGGAAGGTAGCTGTAGGCCGCCTTATCTGAGAATAGTCCTCCGATAAGTGGCACTATTTTGTTGAAATAAAAAGAATGAACTGTTTTTATGTAACGGTTCTCCGGTTCATCGACTTCAAGAATTGCTACTCGTGAGCCAGGTTTTAATATTCGTGCAACTTCATTCAGGAATGGGTTTATGTCAAGAAAGTTTCTAAGCGCAAATCCACACGTAACTCCGTCTACCGAAGAATCGTGTAGGGGTATCTTCAGAGCATCACCATTAATCAACGGGGCATTTGAATTAAAAGATTTCAACATTCCGCGTGAGAAATCCATTCCAACGGCTTTCATTCCAGCTTTATGCAAAGAGTCGCACAGATCACCAGTACCACAGGCGACATCAAGAACTTTTCCTCCTGGATGAGCATGCATGTGTTTGACAGTTTTCTTCCTCCACCTTGTATCCAAACCAAAGGTGATGAGTCGATTTAGGAAGTCATAACGTGGCGCGATTCGATCAAACATTTTTCTTACAGTTAGTTCCTTTTCAGAAAAAGTTGGAAGAGGTGGTTTCTTTCGTGGTTGTTTCATCTAATTGAACCAAATTTTTTGGTACTCACGGCTCTGTGGGTGAATGAGGAGTGTTAGAAGAGCGATTGGAAAGACAAGTGAAAATATTACGTTAAAACCAATGTTTTGAGCGGTTAGCCGCATCAATATAGAAAGAAACGATGTACCTACTCCAAGCTTCCAAGCAACTTTTTTGTCGTTTGCTATCCCATATCCGGCTAAGAGCATTCCGGCTCCTATTAGAGCGAAAAATGTTCCCCTAGCAATGTTGAAAACACCCTCCATATAGAGCAATACGTTCCCGAGAACAAGAGTTTGAGTTTGGTACCTGTTTACCCAGCGTCTAGTTTGCAATTTTGATCCTTATTTATAGACATTTTGTTTAGATGGCATGTACAAGTTATTCGTTTCATGAGTTGTCTTGACGTATCACTCGTTGAAAGCAACGGTTGGTTGAAAGATGTTCAAAACCGAGAGAATTATAAGTTTTTAGTGCGGGATGATTATCGGATTCAACGTATAGGAAAACTTCTCGAATTTTTTTCTTAGACATCCATTCCAATCCTGCTAGAGCTAATTGACGGCCGAGTCCTTGGCCTTGGAAAGAGGGATCAACTGCGATTACAAATATTTCCCCTTTCAACAATTTTGACTTATCGCAACAAGTGCATGAAGATCCATGAACTTTCATCCAGCAGAAGCCTTTTAGCTCACCATCGACTTCGAGTATTCTAAAATCGTCATTCGTGTACCATGTTTCGGATTGTGTTTCCTTTAAGCTGATTTCGGTCATTCCGCCTTGCTCGGGGTGCCAGTAAAAAGCAGCATTATTTATTTGGATTATTTCCTTGTAGTCACTTGGGATAAATTCTCGTGTCTCTATTTCAGCTGGAATTGCCGGAATGCTTCTAGATAGTATTTTTAGATCCCGAAAAGGTGAATATCCTGCAGAAACCGGAAGGTTATCATCTTCGTCATTTACATTTTCTATCCAGTATTCGATAGTGCCGCCTCCAGAAAGAGAAACAGTGTGAGCAGCGGCTTCCAGCATTCGACGGGATCCCTCTTCGTTATTTTCAAGGATCTTAAGTTCAAGAAGCCAAGTGTTATTTTCTTTTTCTGTGTCCCAGACGTTCTTTTTTGTCAAAGTGGCATTGTCAGTTCCGTCGGAAACAAGTAGTTGTTCCATTAGTCAGAATGCTACTGGAGAGAATGAAAGACGATACGGTTTGAGTATGGGGAGACCGAGATCACCGAAGGGTAGAGCACAAGAATCGCACAGGCGATTAGGTTTTGAATATCCTGATGCTAAATGCGAATTAGATCATAAAAATCCGTTCGAATTGCTCGCTGCTACAATCTTGTCAGCTCAGTGCACAGATAAAAGAGTGAATATGGTTACTCCAAAACTTTTTGACGAATATCCTGATGCTGGAAGTTTGGCAGAGGCCAGTGAAATAAGTGTTCAGGAGATTGTTAGATCAACTGGATTTTATATTAACAAGACCAAAAGTCTTTTGGGCATGGCTCAATCTTTAGTGGATAAGCATGACGGTGTGGTTCCATCATCAATGGAAGAGTTGACCGCATTACCCGGCGTAGGTAGAAAAACAGCAAATGTTGTTAGGAGTGTTGCTTTAGATCTACCTGGTTTACCAGTGGATACGCATGTAGGACGTCTATCGAGACGTATTGGGATTACTGAAGAGACTGATCCAGTAAAAGTGGAAATGGAACTAAATCCTATGGTTCCTGCAGATGAGAGAGGTTTATTTAGTTTGCGGTTGATTTTGCACGGTAGGAGAGTGTGCGCGAGTCGAAAACCTGTTTGTGAAGAGTGTGCGTTAAGTGATTTTTGTTTAAGTTCACAAATTTGAAAAGTTCAACTTGGTAAAAGATTTTTGATACGTGTAATTTTAATTATCCGGGTACCGCAACCCGGTTTGGCGAGAATCGGGTTCCCGCCACCCGCCTCGCTTGCTCAGCGCCCTTAAGGGGCGCTGAGCTTTTTATAGGCTTTTTGATAGATGCTCTAATTCTCTCAGAGCCCCGCGAAGGTGACGTTCAGTCTCGAGCAGATTTCTATTGCTTGCATCTATCTCATTTTCAGAAGATGATTTGTCATTTATTTCGATTAGAGCGGCCACTAAAGATTCAAGTTGAGTTTTCAGTGAGGAAAGCTCAGCCTTAGAAATTATCTGCATACACAAGTTTGGTTCACTTAAGAAAAATTTACAACAAGATAAATCGTTACATTTCACACCCGCCTACGAGGTAGCGTTATGTGATGCTCAAACAAATCGATTTCAGGGGAAAAAGTGGGGACAAGAATGCTTTAATACCCTCCTCAACTGAGATCGCTGAGCTACCGATTGAATCTGTAAGAGACATAATTAATCAAGTAAGAAACTCAGGTGACGAGGCGTTACGTGATCTGACCAGAAAGTTTGACGGCTTTTCAATCGAAGATTTAAGAGTAGATGAAAAGACGATAGAGAAAGCGTACGATTCAGTTTCTAAAGAATTTAAAGACGCTCTCGATGTTTCAGCAGAAGCGATTGTGCGGTACCAGAAAGCTCAATTAGGTGAACATAGAGTTATCCAAGACAACGGATTAACTGTTGAAACCTTTCAAAAGCCTGTTGCTAGTGCCGGGTGTTATGTACCTGGTGGCTTAGCCTCATATCCTTCGACTTTATTAATGACGGCATTGGTTGCCAAAGTAGCTGGGGTGAAAAGAATCGCAGTAACTATCCCCCCTGCAAGTGAAAAGGGAATCTCAATTGAGACTCTGGCTGCTGCTTTTGTTGCGAAAGTAGATGATGTGCATCCAATCGGAGGGGCACAAGCGATTGCCGCACTTGCCTATGGTACAGAATCTGTAAAACCTGTTGACGTGATAGTTGGCCCTGGAAACGTTTATGTTTCTTTAGCTAAGCAGGAAGTCGCCGGGAAGGTTGGAATCCCAGCTTCATTCGCTGGACCATCAGAGATAATGGTGCTTGCCGATTCAACTGCACCTCCAAAATTTGTCGCAGTTGATCTTGCAGTGCAAGCTGAACATGGTCCGGGAGGTAAATCTTGGTTGGTAACCACAGATGAGAACTTTGCTTCTGAAGTGATAAATGAATTGGAGATTTTAGTAGCGCATTCTTCACGAGGTGAAAACATCAAGGCAACTTTAGAGACTGGAGGCTATTGTGCACTCGTTGAAGATTTTGATTCAGCAGTGGAAATAATAGACGCAGTCGCTCCGGAGCACTTACAAATTATGACAAACAACCCTGAAGAGGTGGCTAAGAAAGTATCAAATGCTGGAGCAATTTTCTGTGGCAATTGGTCTCCAGCTTCTTTGGGAGATTATTTAGCAGGACCAAGCCATGTATTGCCGACCGCTGGGAGTGCAAGGTTTTCGGGGGCCCTGACCGTAACAGATTTCATGCGGGATACTCACATTGTTACAAGTTCTGAAACTGCATTAAAGCGAATGGGTCCACACATTGTTAATTTCGCTAAAGCTGAAGGACTTGAAAGTCATGCAGATTCGATCCGGTTGAGAGGAATAGAAAATGAGTAAAATTCCTTCACCACGTGAAGATCTTTATGTGCTTGAAGGGTACCATTCGCCACAACTTGATGTTCCAGTAAGACTCAACACTAATGAAGCTCCATTCCCTCCCCCTGACACTTTCATTCAAGAGCTTGAATCTGAGATTGAAAAATTAGATTTAAACCGTTACCCGAGTCGTTCAGCGAGTGAATTATGCGCGTCTATTGCCGCTAAAGAACTTTTAAAGGAGAGCGAAGTTTTTGTTGCTAACGGATCTAACGAAATAATACAGTCAATCTGCTTAGCGTATGGAGGGAATGGGCGATCAGCTCTGGTTTTCGAACCTACTTATGCGATGCATTCTCAAATAGCGAAGATTGCAGGAACTCGAGTTATCGAGGGGTTTCGTGATGAGGAATTCCGGATAGACGAAGATGCTGCACTTGACATAATCAACCAAGAGAAACCAGAAATAGTTTTTCTTTGCTCACCTAATAATCCGACAGGCAATATCGAAAATTCAGAATTAATCGACGCAATTCTTTCTGAGTTGAATTCGACCGGTGGACTATTGGTTCTTGATGAGGCTTACAAGGAGTTCTCGGAAAGCTCGTCAGATTTGAGTGTTAATGACGAATCTAATCTTGCTTTTATCCGTACCTTTTCAAAAGTTTGGTCTTTAGCGGGAATTCGTCTTGGTTATCTCCTTGCTCCGGAATGGTGTATAAACGCAATGAGAGCTGTTTCTCTTCCATATCACCTTGATTCTGTAAAACAAAAAGTAGGAGTTTTGGCTCTAAAACATGAAAAGGAAATAATTCGAAAAGTCGCTGAGCTTAAAGAAGAGAGAAGACGAGTTTTTGAAGCGTTACAATCTTTACCAATAAGGGTATGGCCTTCTGAAGCTAATTTCTTATTATTTAAACCAGAGACCATTGATGCATATAAATTATGGGAAGGATTGTTGGAAGAAGGAATACTTGTCCGCGATTGTTCTAGTTGGGAAGGCTTGGAAGGTTGCTTGAGAGTTACGATTGGTAACGAAAGTGAAAATAACAGTTTTTTGACTGCAGTAAGGAAGATAGTGAAATGACAGATCGTAAAGCTTCTATTGAGAGAAAAACGAAGGAAACAAATATTGAGGTGGAGTTAAACCTCGATGGTGGTAATTCTTTGATTGAGACCGGAATACCTTTTTTTACTCACATGCTTGAACAATTAGCTAAACATTCCGGCATGGGTCTTTCGGTCAAATCAGTTGGAGATCTAGAGGTTGATGCACATCACACAGTAGAAGATGTGGGTATTTCGATTGGCGAAGCGTTCAATGATGCGCTTGGTGAAAAACTTGGAATTAGAAGATTTGCATCAGTCAGTGTCCCATTGGACGAGGCATTAGTCGACGTAGCACTAGACATTTCAGGTCGCGCTTTTTGCAATTATGAGGTTGATTTTCCAGGAGAAAAAATTTTAGGTAACCCCCCATTTGATCCGCAACTAATGGAGGAATTTTGGAGAGCTTTTGTAGCTGCAGCAAAAATAACCCTACACATTTCGCTGGTGCGTGGAAAAAATACACACCATATAGTTGAAGCTACATTTAAAGGAGTCGCACGCTCATTACGTGATGCTGTAAGGATTGAAAGCACAGATCTTCCGTCAACGAAAGGCTCCTTGTGACCTTTCGGCCATCGGTCGCAGTATTTGATTACGGAATAGGAAATTTAAGATCAGCGCAAAAAGCTCTTGAATTTGCTGGTGCGGAAGCATTTTTGACAAATGACAAGTCGATTTTGGAAGAAGCTGATGGGGTTGTTCTACCCGGTGTAGGTGCATTTGGAAGATGCGCTGAAGCACTTGTTGAAAGTGACTTATTCACTTTGGCGGCAACTATGGCAGGAAAGGCAGCTTTAGGCGGTAAACCGTTTTTAGGGATTTGTGTAGGCATGCAGCTCTTGTATAAAGGAAGCGATGAATCCGTTGGGGTGAACGGTTTAGGAGTTATCAATGAACAAGTTAAAGCTTTAGAGGGGGATGTAAAAATCCCTCAAATGCAATGGAACGAATTGAAGTGTGATTTTACACATCCGATGTTAGACGGAATAGAAAAGAACCCCTGGGTCTATTTTGTACATAGCTATTCAGCACCGAAAACGAAAGAAAGCATAGCTTTTTGTAATTATGGAACGGAAGTCAATGCTGCTATTGCCGTGAATAACTTGTGGGCTACGCAGTTTCATCCTGAAAAATCTGGAGAAACAGGGATTGCTATTCTGAGAAATTTTCTTTCGTTATTAGAAAATGCTGGATCATGAAAAAAAATGTGTTTCCCGCGATTGACTTGATTGATGGTAAATGCGTTCGTCTTTTGCAAGGTGAGTATTCGAATGAAACTCAATATAACGATGATCCTATTTCTCAAGCCTTATTTTTCCAAGAAGAAGGAGCCTCATGGATACATGTTGTTGATCTAGATGCCGCCAGAACAGGAATTGCGAATAACACTTCGGTTATAGAAGATATTGTTTCGAGATTAGAGATACCTGTTCAAGTAGGGGGTGGAATTCGCAACCTTGAGACGGCTCGTTCAGTTTTTGATTTAGGTGTAACTCGTGTAGTCATCGGAACAGCAGCCATTGATAAACCATCTTTAGTTGAGGAGGTGGCTTTAATTGGCAGAGTGGCGGTTGGTATTGATTTGCGAAACAAAAAGGTTGCAATTCACGGTTGGAAAACTGAAACCGGTTCGTCCTATACAGACCTTTTCGAAAGATTCCAAGAAATAGGCGTTGATGCTTATATCGTTACCCACATTGAGAGAGACGGAACACTAGAAGGGCCAGACATTGACGCCTACAAGGAGCTTCTTTCAGCGACCACAAAAGATGTCATTGCATCTGGTGGTGTCGGCTCAACTAATGACTTGAGAGACTTAAGTAGATTATCCGTCGATGGAAGAACCCTTAGCGGTGTGATTATCGGACGTGCCTTTTATGAAGGTAAGTTTTCTTTATCTGAAGCTATTGAGGCTTTCGAATCAATATGAGAGTAATACGTATAATTCCGTGCTTGGATGTTGATAAGGGTCGAGTTGTTAAAGGTGTAAATTTTGTCGACCTTCGAGATGCAGGAGATCCGGTCGAACTTGCTTCTGTATATAACCAGCAAGGCGCTGATGAAATAGTTTTTTTAGATATCACTGCTTCTTCTGACTCACGTGAAACGCTTTATGAAGTTGTGAGAAGAACAGCTGAAGAAATATTTATACCCTTTACTGTTGGTGGAGGTATTCGTTCTGTAGAAGATGCTAGGCAGCTCTTACGACTTGGAGCAGACAAGGTGTCGCTTAACACGGCGGCCGTTCTACGACCGGATTTGATAAGTGATGTTGCTAATGAATTCGGCAATCAGTGTGTTGTTGTAGCTATCGATGCGCGGCGCAGTGATCTGACTTTTTGCGGTTTTGAAGTCTTTACGCATGGAGGGAGGGAAGGGACCGGATTGAGTCTCGTGGAGTGGGCAGAGAAAGCTGTCGAAAAGGGCGCGGGTGAAATTCTTTTAACATCGATGGACAGAGACGGAACAAAAGATGGCTTCGATATTGAAATGCTGAAAACGGTAAGCCAGAAAGTGTCAGTCCCATTGATTGCTAGTGGTGGTGCAGGTAGTGCGAAAGACATGGTTGATGGAGCAATATTAGGCAGTGCTGATGCACTGTTAGCTGCTTCTATATTTCATTTTGGTGAAATGACAGTGCCTGAAGTTAGAAAGGAATTGTTAAAAGCTGGCTTAAGTGTGAGAGGTGCTTAATCAGGTTGCCGATACCGTAACTTCTGTGAATGATTCAAAAGTAATAAAAATGCCTGGCCCGGCTGAGGGCGACGGTCTTCCAATAAAAATGTTAAATGACCGAATTCTGGTTCAGATTGATGATGAAGATGGAGAGAGAAGGTCAACAGGGGGGATATTGATACCCGCTACTGCTCAGATGGGAAAACGTTTGGCCTGGGCAGAGATAGTTGCAGTGGGTCCAAATGTTCGTTCGATGGAAGTTGCTGACAGGGTGCTTTTTAATCCTGAGGATAGGTATGAAGTTGAGGTGAGAGGTCTTGACTACATAATTTTACGTGAGCGTGATATTCATGCAGTTGCTTCTAAGCGGTTAGAAGAAGGAAGCACTGGACTTTATCTATAATTTATTAATTACATTTTTGTATGCGAGAAATCATAGACTTGACTTATGGAAATTGAAAAAGGTAAGTCCTTTACTGTAGATGATGAAGAAATTTCACGTATCGGTTTTAATTCTGAAGGATTGATTCCTGCGATCGTTCAAGAACAGAGTTCCGGAAAAGTTTTGATGATGGCATGGATGAATGAAGAATCTCTTCGAGAAACTCTTTCGACCGGACGGACATGGTTTTGGAGCAGGAGTCGCCAAGAATATTGGTGCAAAGGTGAAACCTCTGGTGATAGACAATTTGTTCAAGAGGCCTTTTATGACTGTGATTATGACACTTTACTTTTTTTAGTAATTCAGGAAGGTAAAGGAGCCTGCCATACAGGTGAGTTCACTTGCTTTTTTACTCCTTTTGGTTCTAATGAAAACTGATTTAGCAATCTCGCCATCCTTTGAAGAGTTCAAAGACATGGCTAGAAAATACAATGTGATCCCTGTTTGGACTGAAATTCTTGCTGACCTGACAACTCCTGTTGCACTGTTTAATCGTTGCATCGGTGAAAAAGATGGTTTTTTGCTTGAAAGTGTTGATCGCGGAGAGCATTGGGGTAGATGGTCATTTATAGGTGGTAAGCCTTTGGCCACGATTACAAGTGTAAACGACGAAATTAACTTGGAAGGTTCTCTGCCAGTTGCAGTTGATTCCGAAATGGGTTTGTTGCAACTTTTAACAGATCTGTTGGATGTATTCGAAACTCCACCTCTTGAGGATTTCCCTCCACTGCATGGGGGAGTAGTGGGATATTTAGGTTACGACATAGTGAGGGAAGTGGAAAATCTGCCGCATGTACCGGCTGATGACAAAGGTTTACCAGACGCAAAACTTTCTGTAATAGGTGATTTGGTTGCAATTGACCATTGGAAACAAAGAGCTTTTCTTATTTCAAATGTTTTGATTGATGAGAAAGAGAGTAAAAACACACTCGAGGAAAAGTATCAGAATGCGGTCATCCGATTGGATGATTTAGCGAAGGCTGGAGCTACAGGTTTAGAGGAACCATTGATGTTTCCTCCTCCGTCAGATGAAGATTTGCCGGAGGTCAGTTCAACCTTCGAAACAGATCAATTTTGTTTAGCGGTAGAAGTTGCTAAGGAGCACATAATAAACGGAGACATCTTTCAAGTAGTTTTGTCACAAAGATTTGATGTTGAGTTAGACGCAGACCCTTTTGATGTATACAGAGTTTTACGACAGATAAACCCAAGCCCATATATGTATTTCTTTCGTTATGACGAATTGACAATTGTCGGAGCATCTCCAGAACCAATGGTGCGTTTGGTTGATGGCAAAGTTTTTTCAAGACCGATAGCGGGAACTAGAAAACGAGGAAAGACAGACGAGGAAGACCGTTTTCTTGCTTCAGAGCTTAAAGAAGATCCAAAGGAATTGGCGGAACATGTGATGCTGCTTGATTTAGCAAGAAATGATGTGGGGCGCGTGGTCGAGTTTGGCACTGAGACAGTTGACGAGACAATGACGCTAGAAAAATATAGCCATGTAATGCATATGACCAGTCAAGTTTCTGGCGATCTTCGAGATGGTCTTGGTCCAATTGATGTATTGAGAGCGACTATTCCAGCAGGAACTGTATCGGGCGCTCCTAAAGTAAGAGCGATGCAGATAATTGATGAACTCGAACCGACTAAACGCGGCCCCTACGCAGGGGTTGTCGGTTATTTTGATTTTTCTGGAAATATAGATACCGCAATAACGATACGAACAATGATCGTAAAGGACGGACTTGCGTCCGTTCAGGCTGGAGCAGGAATAGTTGCAGATAGTGATCCGAAGGCTGAGGACCTTGAATGTAGAAATAAAGCAAGGGCATTACTTGGGGCAATACCAGCAGCCCGAAGAATGTCGAAACAACGCCTGAATCAAAAGTAAACTTATTTTGCGTAACGGAACTTGACCAAATGACTTACTTGCAGAAAATCCTAGATTCCCACCGTCAAAAAGCTCGAAATGACAACAGGAATTTTGAATCGCTATACAGGCAGGCTAGTGATCTCCCTGATCCTCGGGGATTTAGAAAGTCATTAATAAAACATTCTGAGTCAGGGATAGCTGTTATCGCTGAGATTAAAAGACGTTCACCATCTAAAGGAAACTTATTAGAAGGACTTGATCCGAGATTGTTGGCGGCGGAATATGAAAATGGTGGCGCGGCTGCAATTTCGGTTTTAACGGATGAGGATAATTTTGGTGGTTCTGAACAAGATTTAATCGATGCATCTAACAATGTGAAAATACCCATTTTGAGAAAAGATTTCACTGTTGATCAACGCGATATTTGTGATACGAGATTAATGGGAGCAGATGCAGTTTTGTTGATTGTTTCTGCTCTTGATCAAGTTGAACTTAAGGATTTTTTGGAACTTTCAATTGAACTTAACTTAGATCCGTTAGTCGAAATAAACGATGAAAAAGAACTAGAGCGAGCTTTATCGGTTGGGGCAAAATTGATCGGAGTAAATCAAAGAGATTTGAAGTCATTTGAAGTGGACCCATTAAAAGCTATAGATTTAATTTCGAAAATTCCTGAGTCAGTTACAGCGGTAGCAGAGTCAGGAATAGATGGTGGTGAAAGTGCTCGCAAGATGATGGAAGCGGGATATTCAGCTTTATTGGTAGGTGAGCTGTTAGTTAAATCGACGGATCGAATAAAAACCCTTTCTGATCTGAGGAATACATTTGATGGAAGAAGCAATGACTGATATGCACGAGGATCATATTTTTGTAAAAATATGTGGTATCACCAACTTAGAAGATGCATTTTTAGCTATTGATTTAGGTTGTGACGCTCTTGGATTTAATTTTGTCCCTACTTCAAAGAGAAAAGTAGAAAGTGATTTTGTAGAAAATATTGTAAAAAAACTACCGAGCGAAATTATGACTGTTGGAGTTTTTAGTGATTTTACCCCTGAAGAAGTATTTCATGTAGTGGGAAAAACAGGTATTAATGCTGTACAGCTTCATGGAAATGAATCTCATGAAGATTGCCAGTTAGTAGCAAGTAGAGTCCCTTTTACGATTAAGGCGCTTTCTGCTAATTCGCCGGAATTGATGAATTTTGCAAATTTTGGCGCAGATTTTCTGCTTTTAGATTCAGAGACTCCCGGTGAAGGAATGAAGTTTGATTGGAATCTTCCAATCGATTTTTTGAAAGATGAAAAAATACTTTTAGCTGGTGGATTGGATGTCGAAAATGTCAATGCTGGGATCGAAAAATTTTCACCTTTCGGTGTTGATGTCGCGACCGGAATCGAATCTGAGCCTGGTCGTAAAGACCCGAAGCTTTTAAAACTTTTTATTGAAAACGCTAAGTCAAGTAGAGCAGGAACGGATCAATAGTTTTCTAGAATGGAAGTGCTATGAGTTTAAAAAATCCTAACGAAAAAGGAAGGTTCGGACCTTTCGGGGGAAGGTATATTCCTGAAACGTTAGTTCCGGCGTGTCATGAGCTTGAAAAATCCTTTGTAGAGGCCTGGGCGGATGATTCCTTTCGAGAAGAATTAGATGCTCTTCTTTCTGATTATGCGGGAAGACCTTCACCAGTTACAGAATGTTTGAATCTCTCCGATGAACTTAATTGTCGGTTGCTGTTAAAAAGAGAAGATCTCAACCATACCGGTTCTCACAAAATCAATAATGTACTAGGTCAAGCTCTGCTAGCGAAAAGAATGGGAAAAAAACGCTTGGTTGCGGAAACAGGGGCGGGTCAACATGGTGTAGCCACAGCAACGGCAGCTGCTCTTCTGAATCTGGAATGTTGTGTGTATATGGGTGAAGTGGATGTGAAAAGGCAAGAGCTGAATGTTTTTAGAATGAAACTTTTAGGTGCGGAAGTGAGGAGCGTCGAATCGGGAAGTAAAACCTTAAAAGACGCTGTAAACGATGCAATGCGTGACTGGGTGGCAACTGTTGAGGAATCCTATTATTGCTTGGGATCAGTTATGGGTCCACACCCATATCCATGGATGGTTAGAACTTTTCATGAAGTAATCGGGACCGAGGCACGAATGCAATGTGAAGAGATTCTAGGAACCACTCCTGACGTTGTTTGCGCTTGTGTCGGTGGTGGTTCTAATGCGATAGGTATTTTTTCTGGTTTTGTTGACAGTGATGCAGAATTGATTGGAGTTGAGCCTGCTGGCGGAGCAGCAATTGGAAGAGGTGTCCCTGGAGTTGTTCATGGAATGGAGTCATTCCTAATGCAAGATGAATTCGGACAGGTTTTAGAGGCAGAATCAATAAGTGCAGGATTGGATTATCCTGGTGTAGGTCCTGAGCATAGCTATCTTTCATCAACTGGAAGAGCCCGTTACGAATCAGTTACCGACGATGAAGTAATAGAAGCCTTCCAGCTTTTGAGCCGATCAGAAGGTTTAATTCCAGCACTTGAACCCGCACATGCGCTTGCATGGATTTCACGAGAACGAGAGTACTTGGCTGGCAAAACAGTTTTATTGAATCTTTCAGGACGGGGAGATAAAGATGTCGGACAAATGATGGAAATATTGAATGTCTGAAAATATTCAGATTGAATCGGCACTTCGAAATCGGATAGATTCTGGAAAGAAAGCTTTAGTGGTTTATATAACTGGTGGTTTGGGCGCCGATTGGACCCAAACTATGCACTCTGTAATTGATGCTGGAGCAGATGTTCTCGTTGCA
>ENA-UPTF01001671-UPTF01001671.1-marine-metagenome-genome-assembly--contig:-NODE-1671-length-13718-cov-2.505388_pt1 | contig 13718 bp, 10 predicted proteins | sample MGYA00238166_ERZ767019 | MGnify/ENA primary metagenome ERZ767019 (study PRJEB28930, sample SAMN06266391) | marine metagenome | isolation source: Sea water from 250 m depth | place: Atlantic Ocean...
AAGCCGCGTTCCCGATCCTAGATGCCGTACCGGAGGAGGTTCCTCCGAGATCGCTCAAGACCACGATAAACGCCGTCTATTCTCGACCCTACCTGATGCACGGCTCTCTTGGGCCGTCGGCCGCAGCCGCCCCGTGGGTTGACGGAATTCTCACGGTTTGGTCGCCGAGCCAAGGGATCGAGCTCATCCGGCCTACCCTTGCTCAGCTACTTGGGATCGACGCCCAAGTCATTCGAATCATCTACGCCCAAGGAGCCGGTTGCTATGGCCACAATGCCGCCGACGATGCCACTGTCGATGCTGCACTGTGTGCACGGGCGGCACCCGGAAGACCCGTTCTGTTGAAATGGTCGAGGGAGGACGAACACCGGTGGGAACCCTACGGTCCGGCGATGCGCGTCGGAATGGGGGCGAACTTAAGCAGTAGTGGCAACATTGACTTGTGGACACACGATGTCTGGAGCTTTTCGCACGCTGGTCGCCCGGTCCCAGGACAAACCGGCATGGATGTCGTCGCGGCCTGGCACCTTAACGACGGCTTTGAACCGAACGAACCTGCTCCCCGGCTCGGACCCGAGTCGGGGATTCATCGCAACGCCTTACCTATTTATGAATTTCCCGATCAGCAGGTCGTAAAACGATTCGTAGCCGACTCGCCCCTTCGAACATCCTCGTTACGCAGCCTAGGTGCCCACTGCAACGTGTTTGCCATCGAATCATTCATGGACGAGTTAGCGATTGCAGCAAATACCGACCCCGTCGCTTTTCGCTTGCGCCACTTGCAAGACACGCGAGCCATCGCCGTCCTTGAGCGAGTCGCCGAGCTGGCCGGCGGCGTGTCCGGGTCGCGTGGCATCGGCCTCGCCCAATACAAGAACCGGCAGTGTTACGCAGCCGTCGTCGCCGAAGTCGTCGTCGATCCAACCTCGGCCAAGATCCAGGTAACGCACCTTTGGATCGCCGCGGACGCAGGTCGCGTTGTGGATCGCGATGGCCTTACAAATCAGCTCGAGGGCGGCGCAATACAAGCGCTCAGTTGGTGCCTCAAAGAGGCCGTAACTTTCGATTCCCTCGGCGTCACCAGTTGCGATTGGGAAACCTATCCCATCCTTAGATTCAGCGAAATCCCGCGAGTCGAAACGGATATCATCGACCGTCCCGAACTCGAGTCACTCGGCGCAGGCGAGGCGACGCAAGGTCCGACGTCTGGCGCGCTCGCCAACGCGATCTATGCGGCAACCGGTATTCGGGCCCGAAACACGCCTTTCACGCCCGAAAAATTACGCCAAGCCGCCGCCGATTAGCGCATCGCTAGCGCCCTACCGATCGTGTGCGTAGCATGTCCATTCGGTGGGGTGGACAACAACATGACAACGATCAATACGCGTCTCGGTGCAATTCAAGGTATTAGCAGCAACGAAGTCGATGTATTTCGTGGCATTCGGTTTGCCGAACCGCCCACTGGGACACGTCGTTTTCGAGCGCCCGTCGCGGCGGAACCGTGGAAAGGGACCTTAGACGCAACGGCATGGGGTAATCGATCGTTGCAAGCGCCCCCCCAACAGCCCGGCCTTCCGGAACAGGGCGAACTCAGCGAAGACTGCCTGTTCTTGACCATATATACCCCGGCGAGTTCTGGCGCGCGGGACGCGACCCGGCCGGTGCTCGTTTGGGTCCACGGTGGCGCATTCATCATGGGCTCCGGCAACGGATACGACGGCTCGGTTCTAGCAAATCAAGGAGACGTTGTGGTTGTCACCGTCAACTACCGACTTGGAATGCTCGGTTTCTTCGATCTGTCTAAGCTCGATCCAAGCTTCGCTGGCTCTGCGTCGAACGGTATTCGCGATCAAATTCTTGCGCTCGAGTGGGTACGCGACAACATCGCAGATTACGGTGGGGACGCGAATAACGTGACGATTTTCGGCGAGTCTGCAGGGGGCGCTTCCATCAATTGCATCCTAGCCGCGCCGGAAGCAGACGACCTCTATCACCGCGCGATCGCGCATAGCGGCGGAACGCCGTCAATGCCACCACTCGATCGAACCAACGAACTGGCCACTCACTTGAGCGTTGGTGCCGATGACTTGGTCAACGCTCTCGCTGACATGACGGGAGAAGACATTCTCGCGGTGCAGATGGCGACGGGTTTGGCCGGGGGTTCAGTGATCGACGGAACCGTTGTAACCCGGTCCACGCCCATGGCAATGGCCGAACGCGGTACCAGCGGCGTTCCTTACATCGCCGGTTCCAATCACGACGAGGGAACGCTTTTTACTATGATGTCGCAGGATACCGATTATGAAAAAGTCATCGCGTCCATGGGACGCAACCTGGCGCGATCCACGCTCGACGGCGCAGATCCAACAGCCTACATCAACGCTTTAAGATCCGAATACCCCGACGCGACGGCCAAAGAAATCTACGAAACGATCTGGGTTGACATGTTTCGACGAGCGTCCATCAATAACGCGGAAGCTGCGAGCGCGGCCGGACCAGGTGGCTGGCTCTATCGCTTTGACCTGCGATCCAAATTGGCTGGTGGCGCACTCGGCGCGACCCATGCCTCCGAAATCGCCTTCACGTTCAATTCCTACGCCGCGGAAGAATTGCAAGGTATCGGTTTTCATGACCGTCGCGACCCGATCGTCAAACAATTAGCCGACGACTGGTCGAACACCGTTTTAGCCTTTGCGAAAACTGGTGACCCTAATAGCGGCGATCTACCCCAATGGCCGCGTTTTGAGGAATCGTCCCGCCAGAGTCTAGTTCTCGACGCCGAATCTCGAATCGCGGGTGCCGAACTCGATCGGCAACATCGTGATCTCTGGGGCGACGATTGACGGTGATTTGCGGCTAGTTTTTCTCGAAACCCGCGCCCGGTAACTGAAACAGCTCTTCCACACCACACCCTAATTCCGCCGCCAACTTCAGTGCCAGCGTGGTCGAGGGCACAAACACGCCATTTTCAATCGTGTTGATGGTCTTACGGGAGACCAACACCGCCGTCGCCAACTGCGCTTGCGTCAACCCACTCGCCCTACGTTGTTCACGCAAGCGATTCACCAAATCCTTATGAACTCCAGCCATCAGCGACGCCCGCGAAAATCCAGGACGCAGAAATACAGCAGCGGAATACCCACGCCAAATAATGGGATAGTCGCCGCAAACTCGGGTGGTACGACACCTTCGTGAACCGCCAAAATCAAAAAATATAGTGGTACCAGGACCAAGACGATCAAATAGAACCCGAATGCCGCGGTTCGCCGGGCTTCATCAACGAACAGCTCGTCATTCAAAATCCGCCAGTTACGTCTGCCCCCTACCCAAAAAGCGATCAGACTCAACGCAATAAATGCAGGTGCGAGTAACATGCCGATGATCCAAAACCCAGGCGGGAGCATCTCGGCCGCCCCAACGATCAGTGACACACCCAGAACGACGTATAGCACACCGAAGAAAAGCGCGGTCACGTGGCGGACGACGGCTAAAGCATCTGCAGATATCACGAAGTGACGCCCCTAAGTAACGTTTAAGTTACGTTACGCCCTCGTATCGAGACCGTCAAAGCGACAGCTCTTCGGCGGCTCCGACAGAAATCAAAGAAATTGGAACAATTGAACAAAATCGCGCCAAAATACGGTCGATTTCGACGTTGGATTGACAACACGATGCGGCGTAACGCACTCATTTCGTGCCATCTAGTGCTGCTAACCCTAGTCGGCGCTTGTGGCGGTGGTTCCGGCGGAAATTCGAGTCAGACGCCAGCAATCAGCGTTGCCGCGCCCACGGACACTTCGAGTACCGAAACACCCGATGAATGTTTAGGTTCGGGGGTGCAACTCGACTGTACGTTCAACCACGACGGGCTTGTGCGGGAGTACCTCCTCTACGTCCCCGAGTCCTATGCTGGTAACGAATCGGTACCGCTACTCTTTAATTTCCACGGTTACGGCAGCAGTGCCATAGGACAAATGAACTACGGCGACTTTCGTGTTCTAGCGGAAGAAGAGCAATTCATTCTCGTGGTACCCCAGGGTACGCTGCTGGAAGACACCTCCCATTGGAACGTCGGGAGCTGGACCAACGAAAGCACCACCGACGACGTCGGTTTTACCGCTGCACTGATCGACAAGATCGCCACCGACTACCTTATTGATCTATCGCGCGTTTACTCAACCGGCATGTCAAACGGTGGCTACATGAGCCATCAGTTAGCTTGTCTTTTAAGCGACGACTTCGCGGCAATCGCCTCCGTGACCGGCTCCATGTCGCCAGAGAACTTTGACGCTTGTGCTCCGACCCACGCGACATCGATTTTGCAGATTCACGGCACGGAGGACGACGTCGTTCCCTACGCGGGCGCTAATTGGACAAAATCCATGGACGACATCATGGATTATTGGAGCACGTACAACGGCTGCGATCTCACGCCTTCAATTAGCGCTTTACCCGACACCAACGACGATGGCACCGTCGCTGACCTGATCGCCTACGACAACTGCATCAACAACGTCGAGGTTCAACTTTACCGGATGAACGAGATGGGCCACACATGGCCCGAGCCGAGTCGGGGTTGGGACATTAGCGGCGTTGACGTCATCTGGCGCTTCCTAGCTCGGCATAGTCTCAATGGGCTCGTCGAATAACGATGAAAGCCTTCTGCTAGACGGCGAGGTAGTTACGCCTTTTGGGCCATCAACACCAGCTTAACCCGCACCGTTCATTCCCATTAAGACCGAATCGACACCGCCCTCAACGGGACGATTTGCTAATAAGCCGCGTAGTCGATGCCAAGAACTGTTCGTATAGTGAACAGGTCAGTAACGTGAAGTAGGGCGTCGCAAGAAACGCCCAGAGAAACGCGAGAGGCCTGAATCTTGCGACCGCGAAGGACACGATCAAGCTGAAAATCATCACCAACGTCACGACCGAAAAATTGGAATCAGCGTGTACCAACTTTCGCGACAACGTAAACGACTCAATTACCTTGGTCTTTTTATCAACCGCATAGATCCATACAAATGTCCAAACGATGTTCAGGTATAGCCCTGGAATTACGAGCAACATGAAACCGAAGGCGGTTCCGATGGAGTGCAGGACCCCTATGCCTAGCAGTTGCTGCCAGCGTCCATTGACGAACCCCGCTGTAATGAAGCGTCCGATGGCCTGATCTTGCCCTCGTATCGCCCGCAACATGGATTCAACATAACCTCCAACGATGCCAGGCACGGCGAGCAGTCCAACCACGGTAATCCCGCAAACGACTACGGCAACAAGAAAAAGCGCTGTGTTGGCAAGGATAGTGAAAGGGTTGTCGCGAAATACCCGATACGCTTGCTGAAAGGCGACTCTCAGGACGTCGTCCGTCGAACGGCTCACGATCCCACCACGGCTACGCTAGACGGGGCACTCGATGCGTATCGACTCTGCTGACAACCCATGCCGGCGACCACTATGTCGACACCCCTTTCGGTACCGGTATCGCTGGACTTTGGTATGAAATCCCCAAAGCGATCAATGGCTCGAACACTTTTCGTTTCACTTGGCGTTCACTCACCGAGCCTCCCAACCCATGTCGGGCCGTCAAACTACCGTCGCGTTCGAGACACGTCAAACGAGTCGATTCCGACTAAATCCCACGGCAGACCCAGCGCAACCGGCATTTAAGGGCTTTCGATCCGATAAGTTTAGGGCCGAAAACGAAGAGAAGAGGTTTTAGGTAAGACCGATTAGACTATACGGTTCGTACAAGCTAACTCGTTTTAGTTATAAGACGCTTATATGTCGACGCCAAATCCAAGCGCACCACCCGAATCGTCTCTGTCTGGACGGGTGATCAACCTCCAGGCGATTCAGAAGAATTACCGGATGGGGTCCGAAACCATTCGCGCCCTCAACAGCGTTGATTGCAGGATCGACGCCAACGAGTACGTGGCTATTATGGGTCCTTCGGGTTCCGGTAAATCGACCTTGATGAACATCATTGGCTGTTTGGACCGACCTTCCGAAGGGGAATATTGGCTCGACGGCGAAAACGTATCCAAACTCAATGACAAAGCATTAGCTCGAGTACGCAATCGAATGATCGGGTTCGTTTTCCAAACCTTCAATCTTTTGTCAAAATCGAACGCGTTGCAGAACGTCGAAACACCGTTGTTGTATAGCGGTGTGGGTCGGCGCGAACGCCGCAATCGAGCTTTGCAAGCGTTGGAACGGGTGGGGCTTGGTGACCGGACATTCCATAAACCGAGCGAGTTATCGGGGGGACAACGTCAGCGAGTCGCCGTCGCGCGGGCACTCGTGAATGAACCCGCGATCCTTCTCGCGGATGAGCCAACGGGTAATCTCGATACGCGCACGGGCGAGGACATCATGGCGTTATTTGAAGAACTCTATGGTGCAGGACAGACCATAATTCTAGTCACCCACGAACCCGAAATCGCAGTACGTGCGAAACGCCATATCCATCTACGGGACGGGGAAGTGACTGAAGATTACCTAGTGGAGAGCGCCTAGTGTCTCATCGAATTCTATTGTTCACCGCTCTTGGCTTATTGGCCGGTTGCGATTATCTGGAGTCCTACGTATCCAACGAAGAGAACGTGCTTCAGGAAGACGCTGCTCTTCCCTATAACGATTACCAACAGGTTGCCGTGGAACCACGGAATATTCGCGTGGCCGTGGAAGCGGCCGGTGAAGTCGAACCGGTCACGACGGTGGAAGTTAAATCCAAAGCTTCCGGCGAGATTCTTGAGCTGGCTGTGGATACTGGCGACGTGGTCGAGAGCGGTACGCTACTTGCGCAAATCGATCAACGCGTTCTAAAAAATACCCTGAAACAGGCCGAAGCAAGCCTCGTCGTGGCTGAAGCGAAACTCGCGAACTCCAATTCACAATTGGAGCGAATCAATTCGCTTTACGCAAATAAATCTGTATCCAAGGCTGACTGGGAAAAATCAACATTGGACTTCGCTACGGCGAAATCCGAAGTCGTGCAGCGCGAAATTGCCGTCGAAAACGCCGTCATTCAGCTTGGTGACTGCGACGTTAATGCACCCATCACCGGAACCATCATCGAACGCGCGGTCGAACAAGGTACGGTTATATCTTCACCCATGGGCAACAGCAGCGGCGGTACGTTACTCCTGAAAATGGCCGATCTTTCTCGTGTTCAAGTACGCATGCTGGTGAACGAAATCGACATCGGCAAAATGAAACCAGGAGTTTCTGCGACCGTTAATGTCGCTGCCTACGCGAACCGTCCGTTTCAAGGCGAAGTCATCAAAGTTGAACCGCAAGCCACCACGGTCCAGAACGTCACCATGTTCCCGGTCTTGATCGACCTCCAAAATCGCGAGGGACTTCTCCGCCCTGGGATGAACGCCGATGTAGAAGTCATGGTCGCGGATCGGAATCAGGTGCTCGCCATTCCTAACGCGGCGCTGAGGACTCAGGGCGATGTCTATTCGGGTGCCAGCGTGCTTGGCTACACGATCGAGGACGTCGACAAGATGCTCGCCGCGTCACCAAAACCCGGGAAACGGGACGTGGTTGGCGATGGCGGCTCGACCGCTCTAGCGGGCAAAAACGATACAGATACCGGCGCAAGTGATCTCTCCGACGAAGAACGCCTCAAGGCAATCATGGCGAAAATGCGAGGAGGTAAAAGACCTAGCGAAGAAGATATCGCCTTTATGCGCAAGAACCGCGAGCTTATGCAGAAGGTCGCCGGCTCCAGCGCCGGTATGGGTCGACCCGGGGGTGGTCCAAGCGCCTCAGGAGGACGCCCAAGCAACGTCGGCCGCGAGTCCGGTGGACAGCAACGTCCTAAACGAGCCACGAGTTCTGTCGATCAACAGTTCGGTGGCGACTACATCGTCTTTGTCATCCGCAAAGGTGAGGCCGTCCCCGTGCACGTTCGCACGGGCATCACCGACATGGATTACTCGGAAGTTGTCGCAGGTCTTAACCAAGGCGAAAAGGTCCTCATTCTTCCTAGTCAATCGTTGGTGCAATCGAACGAGACCTGGCAGAACCGGGCCAGCAGAATGAGCCCGATCCCAGGCCTGGGTCGTGGCCGGCGAAGCTAAACGCTTTGTCGCTCCTTGAATCCATTCGTATTGCGCTGAATGCAATCCGTGGTAACGCGCTTCGGTCGGCGTTAACGATTTTGATGATTGTGATCGGGGTTGGTTGCGTGATCATCGGTGCAGCCTTCGGTTCGGGCACGCAAGCCGCCGTGAAAGAACAAATGAGCACGCTTGGCGCGAACGTTCTTTCCATTTACCCAGGCCAATCCTTTGGGCGCGGTGGCGTCGCGTCGTCAAACCGAGTCTCACTAACTATCGACGATTACGACGCGTTACGCCGAGACAGTCAGTTCCTTTCGGCCGTCGTTCCTGAATTACGGAGCGGTCGTCAGGTCAAATTCGGCAACAAGAATATCTACGGCACAGTCACCGGGACGACGCCTAATTACATGGAGGTCAACAAACGCGAACTGACCCATGGGCGCATGATCACTCAGTCTGACCTCGCGGCGCGCAGACGCGTCGCCGTGCTCGGCTACAGCATCCCGACCAGTCTTGAATTCCTACCGACCAGTCTTCTGGGCCGAGATATTTCGATAGGCCGTATCATCTTCAAAGTCGTCGGTGTCTTCGCGGAGGTCGGATCAAGCGGCTATGGTCCGAGTGTCGACGACGCGATATACATTCCGCTGACCACGGCCCGCTTTCGTGTCTTTGGCTCGGATCGTCTCGGATCCCTCTCCGCTGAAGTCAAAGAAAACATCGGAGTCGACATGGCCATGGTCGACATCGAGCGTGTGTTACGTCGCGAACACAAAATCCGTCCCGGCGACCCAAACGACTTTCAGATCATGAATCGAAGCGTGTTTAGCGACATGATGCAATCGATTACTAGCACCTTGTCGACGTATGTCATCGGTATCCTCGCGATAAGCCTTCTCATCGGAGCCATCGGTATCCTAAGCATCATGCTGGTCTCCGTAACCGAGCGAACCCGAGAAATCGGCGTCCGCAAAGCACTTGGCGCCACCCGCGGAAACATCCTTACTCAGTTCATTGTGGAAGCAATTACCTTAGGCGCGCTGGGCGGATTGTTTGGCATTATTCTCGGATGGCTCGGAAGTGAGGGCATCTCGTCCCAATTTGATATGCCTTTGATCGTCGAGATGCAAACGGTTCTTATTGCAGTTGCTGTCAGTGTGTCCGTGGGTTTCCTAGCCGGTGTTTGGCCCGCCTACCTTGCGTCAAAACTAGACCCCATCGAAGCTCTCCGACACGACTGATTCGAGCCCATTCTTTTTCCCATCGCTCGAACCACCATGCGCCCAATCGGGTAAGCTCTTGGGTTCGCGCGATCGGGGGAGACCCACGCAATGGCCACCGAAAACTTAATTCGCACTATCGAGGCGTTTGAAGAGGAATACAAAAAAGGCATTGGCAAGGTGCTGCCATCCCGTCCCACGAAAGAGGCGAGCCTCGACAACATTCGACGATTCGGCGACGGTGTCGGTGACTACAATCCGCTCTGGCGAGATCCTGATCACGCCGCGAATTCACCGTATCAAATGATTACGGCACCACCTCCTTTCATCTACGGCGTAAGTCTTGGTGTGGTTGCCGGCGAAACAGGAGCGATCGATCGAAAACGAGTGTCGACCGCGTACCTTCCAGTGAACTACGCGGGTGCGGAAATTGAATTTCACCGGCCAATTTGGCTAGGCGATCGCATCACAGCGCGGGAGCAAGTGGGCCCCACAATGCGCAAGGAAAGCAAACGCATCGGCGCGATCGCTTTTAACACTGGCTTTGTCACTTATTCGAACCAGCGTCAAGAAGTCGTGACGACCGTCAAAACGCTGATGGCTCGTTATCAAAATACTGGCTCAACCCTGGAATACGATCGCGAGCCAAAAGAAAGTAAAGAGACCCAGCACGAAGCTGCCGATCCTTTGGTTTACGAACGTGAACGGCGCGGTGCCGAACCCAGATACTGGGAAGACGTCGTTGAAGGCGATGATATTCCGACCCTGAAGAAGGGAACGTATACCGTCACCGAACTCTTTCTTTTTACCCACGGCGTCCTGGGCACGGGTCGAAGTCCAAGAGCCGCTCTAGAAGCCGAAGGGTCTGGAGATCTGGGGGGTGGGGGCCGATTTGACGAGGAACACGCTCGAAAACGTCGAAACATGCCGGGCCAGTTCGACTTTGGCCCACAACGCGTTTGCTGGCTCAGTCAAATCGTGACCGATTGGATGGGCGATGCCGCAGCGCTTAAGCAGCTTGACGCCTCCATTCGACATCCCAACGTCGTCGGTGATACGAATACCGTGTCCGGAAAAGTAGCTCGAACCTACATCGAAAACGACGAACACAGGATCGAATTGCAAGTGCAAAACCAAAATCAATCCGGTCTGGTCACGGCATTTGGAACGGCCACCGTGACCTTGCCCTCAAGGGACTAGGATTCAATGAATATTACGAAGACAACGCCAGCCTCATCGCTTTTCAAACTGGCAAGGTTTGCCCCGTTTATCGCCTTGCTAGCTTTATGTTCAACACTCGAAAGCGCAGGGAACGAGACAGCCACCGTTTTAGGTCCCATCGCCGAGGGTACCAAGGGAGGGCCTTTTTCCGCACCGCAGATCGACCTTGCTAGTCGGGGTTACGTCATGGAAGAGTTCTTCTTGGACGGCAGCACGAGCGCGTATAAATTCGCCGATGGCAGGTCGTCAACCCCGGACGGCCGATGGGTAACGGAACGTGAACAAGAATCAACACCGTTCCGGACCCGTATTCTCGTGGTGCGCCCTCAGAAACAATCCAACTTCAACGGTACCGTGATCGTGCATTGGCAGAATGTCACGGCGGGCTATGAGCTCGGCTCGGTGGGCGACGACGAATACCTGCGCGGCTATGCTTGGGTTGGCGTTTCGGCGCAAGCCGTGGGAGTTGATGGTTTTCCGGGACCCCAAGCCGCTGGACTTCGTCAATGGGATCCAAGTCGTTACGAATCGCTCAATCACCCCGGCGACGCCTATTCCTACGACATATTCAGCCAAGCGGGCAAAGCCGTGGGGACCTCGCGAAGCAAACTGGGAGTCGATCCGATGGGTGGACTGGTTGTCCGTCATCTAATTGCCGCCGGCGCTTCACAATCCGCAGCTCGTCTACGCACTTACATTAACGGAGTCCATCTCCTTGAAAATGTATTCGACGGGTTTATTCCATACATCGACTTTTCGTCGACAATTCCTTTCGACGTGGATAAGGGAAGAGATAGAAGAGGTATGGGCCAACGCACTCCGATCCGAAACGATATCAATGTACCCGTTTTTGTCGTCAACTCCGAGACCGAAGCCGAAGCCTATCTACCGGCAAGACAACCTGATTCAACAACCTTTCGATTGTGGGAAGTCGCGGGCACCTCGCACGTCAACGTACCCCGATCCATGGCAGCCTCGGGCACCAACGAGGGACCCAACTGGATGTCCTACCAACCTGCCTATCAAGCAGCCATACGACACACGCACAATTGGATCGTGTCTGGTGCGGAGCCTCCGCGGATGCCACGAATTACCATGACCAACGCCCAATCGGGTCGAAGAACGATCCAACGTGATGCCAACGGTAACGCCATGGGCGGCATTCGATTACCTGACTTGGCCGTCCCTACCGCACGCCATCGTGGGGCCGGTCGATTTGGAGGCGGTGGTGATAATCGCTTCTCCTTTCTCTACGGCCTATCTCAAAACTTCGATGACGAAAAACTCGCTCATTTGTATTCGAACCGTACCGTGTTCCTCGAAAAATACGAGCGCGAACTTGAGCGGTGTGTCCAAGCAGGAGTCATCCTGACAGAGGACGTCCGGTCCATGAGAAACCGCGCTACACAATGGGCTCAGAGGTTACCGGCTGGTTAACCTTCGCTAGTTCTACCCCACGTGACCATGGAAAAACAATCGCGCAAACGGTTAATCGACGTCCTCTTTAGCGAAAGCTTGATCGCTCTAATCGCGGTATTCGTATTTAGTCTGTCGGTTTCCGCCATTTTTATTGTTCTTTCTTGGATTACCTACCGCGACAGATACGGTATTTCGTTGTTGGAGTTCTTGGGATTCACGTTCTGACCAAAACGTCTAACGTGTAATTCCGATCTCGTAAAGCTTCGCAGCTGCCGGCCTGGATTAAAGTTCTACACCCAGCTTTAGCCCAAGCACCCTGGGGCATTCCGGTCGGACAAACCGGTGCGTCTCTAGACCGGGCTCTGATTCTCGGAAAATAATTCGTCCAAGAAGGAGCGTAGATGTTCCGACCGGCTCGGATGGCGAAGTTTCCGCAACGCTTTGGCCTCGATTTGGCGAATCCGCTCACGCGTTACATCGAACTGTTTACCCACTTCCTCGAGGGTGTGGTCCGTATTCATGTCGATACCAAAACGCATTCGCAAGACTTTGGCCTCTCGCGTCGTCAGGCCGCCGAGAACCTCTCGAGTCGCTTCTTTCAAACCTTCACCAGTGGCCAACTCGATGGGGGAGCCAATAGTTGCGTCTTCAATGAAATCACCGAGGTGAGAATCCTCATCATCACCAATGGGCGTTTCCATAGAGATCGGTTCCTTCGCAATCTTCAACACGCGACGGACCTTGTCCTCCGGCATTTCCATCCGTTCACCCAATTCTTCCGGTGTCGGTTCCCTCCCCATTTCTTGCAGCATTTGGCGCGACACCCGGTTCAATTTGTTAATGGTTTCGATCATATGAACGGGAATCCGAATGGTTCGGGCCTGATCCGCAATGGATCGAGTAATCGCTTGACGAATCCACCAAGTGGCGTACGTCGAAAACTTGTATCCACGGCGGTATTCAAACTTATCAACGGCCTTCATTAGGCCAATATTTCCTTCTTGAATGAGGTCTAGAAACTGTAAGCCGCGGTTGGTGTATTTCTTTGCAATCGAAATGACGAGGCGCAAATTGGCCTCAACCATATCCTTCTTTGCACGCCTCGCTTTGGCTTCTCCAACAGACATACGACGATTAATATCCTTGATTTCAGCCACGCTCAGTTCGCAATCCTCCGTGATCAGCTTGAGTTTTCTCTGCGCACGAGCGATGTCGTCCTTTACCGCGTCTAATCCCTTACTGTAGTCATGCTTGCCCTTGATGTGGCGAGTCACCCAAGCATCCGAAAGTTCCCCTCCCCCTTGAAACTCTTTCAGGAAGACTTTCCGCGGCATGCGTGCTTCCCGCACACAAAGGGACATGATTGCGCGCTCATGATGACGTACACGCTGCAGGGTTCCACGTGCCAGCATGACAATCAAATCAAAATGTCTTGGAACCAGTTTGAAGAATGCAAAGGCGTGACTCAGCTTGTCGAGATCAGCTTTTGCTGCCTTCGTGGTTCTTCCGTTTTCAGCTTTTACAGTCTTCTGAGACTTGTTGTAAGCGCGTTTAAGAGCGGTAAACCGCCTCTTGGCTTCCACGGGGTCGGGTCCCTTGGGCCCTTCCTCCTCGTCATCCGTCGCATTCTTATCTTTCGTCGTTGGATCTACCTGCGGAGCCGCCGCGACGACATCCGTCGGATCCAGATAACCGATTAACAAATCGCTGAGTTGATCTTCCGCACGCACCTCATCGTACGTATCTAGAATGTACTCCACCGGACCCGGGAAGAGCGAAAGCG
>ENA-UPTF01001672-UPTF01001672.1-marine-metagenome-genome-assembly--contig:-NODE-1672-length-13710-cov-32.086701_pt1 | contig 13710 bp, 9 predicted proteins | sample MGYA00238166_ERZ767019 | MGnify/ENA primary metagenome ERZ767019 (study PRJEB28930, sample SAMN06266391) | marine metagenome | isolation source: Sea water from 250 m depth | place: Atlantic Ocean...
AAATGGTGGGCCTGCCAGGATTTGAACCTGGGTCGCGCGACCCCCAGCCGCGAAGTATAGGCCAAACTAACCTACAGGCCCCTTGGGCTCTCGAAGCGAGATGGGAATCGGTCAAAGCCCTGTCGGAGGGCTATTGCTCTCTGGCGATGCTGAACGGAGCGATGTCGTCAATGAGGTCCACTTGTCCCACGAACATCCTCCTGCAGCAGTACCTCTTGATGCCTAGGTCATCGAGAGTGCTCTGAGGATCCTCGCCGCCGTCGACTGCCTGCTTGTACTGCTCGTAGACGTGTGCGATCACCTTGCCGCAACTCCAACATCTAACTGGAATCAACATGTTTCATCACCTGTACGACTTCTGCCACTTCTTTCGAGCACCGCGCCCCATTTGATGCTTCGGTTCCTTGCGGCGTGGGTCATTGACGAGAAGACTGCGGTCGAACCTGAGGTACTCGTCGCGCAGTTCCTCGTCATCGCCCTCGGCGCCGCCATTCCACTTGACCAGCCCTCGGGCGATGGCAGTGCGAATCGCATCGACCTGTCCCATCTGACCGCCGCCTCGGACGTCGACTACCACGTCCACGTCCACTAGACGGTTCATGGCCTCGGCAATCTGGACCGGTTCCAGAGCCTTCCTGCGTGCGAGCTCGGGCTCTATGATGTGGATTGGCTTACTGTTGATTCGGACGCGTCCCTTGCCCTTGCGCACTGTGGCTCGGGCGATGGCCGTCTTGCGCTTGCCGCTCATGTTGACCGAGTTCTTCTTCTTGGATTTCTTAGCCATGTCACTCACCCTCCCATCGAGAGGCGTCGACGCCCAGTGACGAGCTAATCTCGCCGAGTCGGACGAACTTGAGCGGTAGGGGCCTCTCTATTGCCCCGGTATCACCCCAGTCGTGTCCATCAGGAAGCTCTTCGCCCGCTAGGTTGGCCGGCTTGCCTATCATGACTCTGAGGTCACGCAGAGCGGCGCGGCCGCTGCTGTTCTTCTGGTAGGGCAGCATGCCGCGGACAGTCCTCTTGAGAATCTGGTCGGGCATCCTCGGATAGAACGGACCCTTCCTAGGGTGATTGAGTTTGTACTTACTGTCGTAGTCGGCCAGAACTTTCGTCCTCGGCCCTGAAACAACTGCGTGCTCGGCGTTGTAGATGATGACTCGTTGCTCGTTGCCGGCCTTTCGAGCCGCCATCAGCTGCTTTGCCACTTGGCTGGCTAGGCGGCCCAGTATCTTGTCCGTGGCGTCGTAGACGAGTGTTGCTGCCTCAGCCAAGAATCCTCACCCCCTTGCCATTGGGATTCTCGTCCATCAATTCGCGGATCGTCATGACGCGTCCGCCGGCTGCTTCTATCTTCGAGCGGGCGCCGGAACTGACCCTGTAGGCGGCGACGCTGGGCTTGCCCGACACGTCCCCACTGCCCAGCAACTTTCCGGGGACGAGGACGGTGTCCTCGTCGGCGGCATGTCGCGACAGGCGGCTAAGGTTCGGTTCGGCCCAGTTGCTGCGGCTCCTCTCGAGCCTAGCAGCGACGTCTCGCCACAGTGCAGAACCAGTCGACCTGCTGTGGTCCTTCAAATCACCGATTAGGGTGACTAGGGCCTGATTGGTCTTCCTCGTGTCCTTACTCATATGACTCCCTCGACGTTGCTCGGGTAGCGCGGCCACCCGAGGCGCTGTTATGAATGCTACGGGGCGCCCCGAAGGGGCGAAGGCTGCGCCTAGTAGTATGGTGGCCTCCTACCCAATCATATCCGGAAGCCGTCGTTCGGGTTGTCCTCGTCGAGGCCGGCGATTCGGGTCTCGCCCTCGGAGTCCACAAACTCGCCCGCCTTGGTGACAGTCCCATAGATGTCGGACTCGTCCGAGTAGGTCCTGTTGAGCATCGAGTCGCCCAATGCGGTGGTCAGATGGTTAACTATCGACTGCAGAGTCGAAATGGCCCTGTCACGCTGGTCGGCGCCGATCTCGTGGTCGGAGTAGCGAGCCTCCTCGAAGATCGAGAAGAACTCGTCCAAATCCTCCGGCGGAGCTACCCCTCCGAGCATCGAGTTGATTGCGTCCTCGAATTCTCTGGTGGTCTCGTAGACCTTCTTCATCGCCCCTCTTGACCTGAAGAACCTCACTAGATCCTTGTAGCAGTTGAAGATGGTCTGGATGTAGTCGTTAGAGGCCTTGAGGGACATCAAGGAGTCGGTCAGTATGCCGCGGATAATCTCGATACGCCTGCGCTCGGCGTAGTTGCGATACATGATCGCGCCAATCATCAGAGCGAACGACAAGGCGACGAGGAGCACCACGGTCACCCTTGCTGTGAAGAAGCTGGTCTGCTGTTTTACCGGCTCGTCACCGAGTTTGATAATTGGTGTGCTGTTAAGGAACTCCTCGACGTAGAACGGCGATTCCTGGAAGTGCACGAGCACCCTCCATCTGCCATCTACCACACATGGCCCTAGGGCTTCGCAGTCTATCTCACCGGGCACATTCTCCCCCGAGTAACCCTCTCCAGGCCAGCTGAAGTTGGCTGTGCCCTGCTCGTTGGTCACCGCGTACACGGGCGGGAAGCCCGTGACCCAACCAGTGCCGTTCCAGTACTGGAAGGTGAAAATCACCGTCTCACCCTCCACTGAGAGATCAAGCCGGTCACGCAGTATGGTCACTGCGCCGTCGATGGGATCACCTGGCTGGTAGCCCACCGAGCTGGCCCAGTGGTCCTTCAGTAGGATATCGACTCGGCTGCGCACCAGCACCTCGATGTCCATGTGAGAACCGTTGACCACAGGCGTGGTCTCGGCGCGGCAGCCTCCTGGGAGCTCCTTGTCCGGCTCGTATGCCACTCGCACCGTCCTGAAGCCCTCTAGCTGCTCGCCATTGGGCTCGACCCCTCGTCTGCTGGGGTTATCCTCAGGGTCGCCTGAGAACCACTCTATCTCACCAGTTCCGTCCATCGTGGTGGCGGTTGCGACCGGTCGTGTGTTGGTCTGTGGGTCGAGGTAGATGTTGAGGCACTTGCCGCCAATCGGGTTGCCGTTGGTCTGGGTGAGCAGGGCCTCGACGTGGAACGACTCCTTGAGGTACAGGACCGGGAAGACCGAGCCGTTGGCGAAGGTGTAGGTGTCCACGTCCGTCCTGAATGGGCCAACCTCCTGCACCAGCATGGTCGAGTTTGAGAAAACTGGGAATATCTTGGTGATGTTCGTGGGCTTGTAGCGCCAGTTGTCGAGACTCTCGTAGGGATCGTACGATATCGTCACCATCGCCTGCCCGGCCTCGACGCCGGTCATTGGGCAGATGATCTCAAAGAAGCCGTCATTGTCCGTCGCGCCCGGTATGCAGACTTGACTTCCCATATCCATGTTGAGCATCTGATACTCGATGCGGATGGCCCTGTGTGAGAGGTTGGCTCCCAGCTCGTCGAGCAACTGGCCGGTGACTATCATCGGCTTGTCGATAGCTTGGCCTGTGGTCTGGTCAATCTCTGAGGTGTAGACAATCTGGTCGTCGACCACGAGGTTGGTTCGACCGATGAGGTAGAATCCCTGTGCGTTGAACTGTAGCACCTTGCGGAAGTGCTCGCTGTTGAGGATCTGGGTGCATGGGTCCCACGCTCCCGAGGTCCTCAGCATGTCGTCCTCGAGGGGTTCGCAGCCCTCGTGTGGGAGGTTCTCGCCGAATCGCAGAATGACGTTGACCGGCCCGAAACCATCGGGCAGGAACGACTCGGGGTCGTCCCTCAGCAACTGCGGGTCCAGTGTGATGTCATGGTGGATGGAGCCTGCACTGGGGCAGGTGGTCTCCACTATCTGACGATGGGTGCGGTCCTCGAAATCGGTGCCCTCGAAGATGATGAGGACCTCGCCGCCGTTGACGCCGCACCCATCGAGAGCCTGTCCTGAGTCGAACACTGTTGGGTTAGGCGTGCGATTGTCGTCGGTGACCTGTGCCGAGAACTGCCAGATGTCACCGCTGCTCATAGCACCCGATGTGGTACTCTGCAGCGAAATCAGAGTCCTCGAAACCACCCATAGGTGAACCTCAGAGGAACTGCCCTGCCGTATCGGGTCACCAGGGTAGGAATAGCTCAGCGTGAAGTTGCCGAGCTCGTGCTGTTCATCGATGGTCAGATTGACCGAGAAGACCCCGTTGTGATCGGTCACGGCGAGGTCGTTCGTGCCATCGGCGGACCAAGTGAAGTTGATTGGAGCGTCGCGGACCGGTTGGTACGCGTTGTCAATCAGCCTCGCCTCGATCGTGGTGTTCTGCCCACGGTACAGGCGCGGGATGTTGTTCAGCTGGAAGTCGGTGGTTCCAATCACGGAGACGTTGACGTACGCTCCGGTCGGGGCCAGTACGGAAGTCTGGTTTCCAGTGAAGTAGTAGTTCGAGTTAGTGAAGTCAGCGCGGATGCCGAAGACCCCGGCCGAGTACTGCGAGTACCAAGTCCAGTTGTAGTCGAACGTGGCCTCACCATTGACCATCTGAGGCACTCGTGCGAAGCCGGTCTCCTGCGAACCTGCGAATACGCCGTTGCGATCGACGTCGACCTGGAGCGCCATCGGGTCGTGGGGCCAAGCGGTCATGGTTCGGTTCCACACGGTTCCGATTATCCTGAACTCCTCGCCAGTGAACATCTCAGGCACTATCTCGCAGCGAACGCCGCTGTCGGGATCCAATGGGTCTACCGGACCGCATGGTGGCACGTTGAAGTCGCCTCCGTTCTGCATCGAGATGAACCAGTGGGTGCCGTTCGAGTTCAGGAACGGGCGCAGGGAGGCGGCCTGTCCGGTCAGCCCCTCTGGCGTTCCATCCCACAACATGGCGTACGGCTTGCCCAAGCTGACGTCGGCGTAGTCTATGCCGGCGTTGACTAGGGATGGGGCGTGGAAGAGTGCCCTCCAAGCCCCGAAGCTCGAGCCGGTGAACTGGGTCGAGTCCCAGAAGTAGATCGGTCGGATTGATGGCGTGATAATCTCCGCCTCGACGTACATCCTGTGCATCGAGCGTATGGCGAAGCTGTCCGTGTTGTCCCCCTCGAGGAAGGGCCACGGCCACTCGGCGCCCATGTCGGGCCTAGAGTAGCCGACGAATGCGTAGTCTCCTATGGGCAAGCTGGTGTTGGTGTAGTTGTAGCGTCCGATGACGTTGTGGGTCTTGGAGAAGTTGTCCCACACTATCTCCTCGTAGCCACCGGGGACCTTGCCGATCCCGTTGTCCATGGTCGAGTTCCACTGCACCTGCTTCCAAACACCCTGTGAGCCGCTCGACTGCACGAACGTGAGCGACACCCAGCCTCCTGGATCCGCCCTGTAGCCGTAGCCGTAGCCGTCGAACACAGTTGGGTGCGTGGAGTTGCCAAAGATGCCGCCGCTTATGGTGAACGAAACCGGGGCGTGTGAGAGCCTGTTTCCGAAGATGCCACGCTCCCAGTCAGCGGTGTAATGAACCTTGTAATCGACGAAGAGCGGTTGCTCGTCGCTGCGGAAGAAGGTCCAAGCGACGTAGTCGATGGTCGTGTTCGCCCGCACTTCGACCGGTACCGGCTCAGTAGTGGAGCCGTCGTGCACGAACATCTCCGTGACCTCGGCGTAGACCTGATAGGTCGTGTTGTCACCCACGTGGATGTCCTCGGGGAAGAGGAACTGCCCGACTACGAAGTCGCCGTCCTGATTGGTCAACACGTTCACCGTCTCGACCGCAGTGGTTCCGTTCCTCGACCAAACGATGTGGACCTGCACCGGAAGGTCCGATGCTGGCATGAAGACGCCCTGAACCGGATCGAGCCAGTTCACGGTCCCGTTGAACTTGGCGGGGTAGCGGTTGTCGAGCCACAGGATCTCAGGTACGGTCATGGATATCCTAGTGGGTATCTTGTCGTCCTCATCGAGGATGCAATCATTGTCGTGATCCCAGTCGCTGGATTCGGCACCATTGGTGCAGTTGTCAGAGGTCCAGCCCTCCTCGAGGTGGTCCCAGTCCAGATCGGTTCGGTTGTCGGCATCGTCGTCCTGATCTCTAGCGTCTGGACCGGTGTTGGGGTCCGAGGGATTCGATATGCCCGTACCGTCGCCGAAGTCGTCGTGGTCCCATGGGTTCGTCGACTCGCTGTCGAATCGTGAGGGCCACAGCATGACTTCGTCCTCGTCGAGCATGCCGTCGGAGTCGTCGTCGAGGTCGACGTCGTCCCTCAGTCCGTCGTTGTCGTGGTCCCATGGCGTGATCCACGGAGTGGCGGTTGCCAGCTCAAGGATGTTGACTAGTCCGTCGTTGTCCCAGTCGTCGTCGGACCAGTCGAGAATGCCGTCGTCGTCGTGGTCCCAAGGCGACTGCTCCTCGCCGACGAAGCAGAGCAGTTCCTGCTCCGAGTCAATGAGTCCGTTGTTGTCGTCGTCCGGGTCTTCCCCGTCAGGGACCCCGTCGTTGTCGTTGTCGACGTCGTAGTACTTCGGATGCAGCAGCCCCTGGCCCAGAACTCCTTTGTCCCAGACCGCTTGGAACCAGCCATCGTCGTCTGGGTCCGTATCGGTGCCGTCGTCGTCGTTGTCCTCGCAGTTGGTGCCGATGAAGAACGAACCCTCCGGTTCCGTGTTTGCGTCATCGTCCCAGTCGTCGTTGGAATCGATCTCGAAGTAGTCCCAGATGCCGTCGTTGTCGTCATCTATGTCCCAGTGATCGTAAATTCCATCGAAGTCGTCATCGAGGTCGGCGGTGTCATTGAACATACACTGGGGGTTCATGTTGCCCGCAATTGGGGCGCCACAGTCGTCATCGGGGTCGACGTCGTTGTTCAGCAGATCGGCAACCTCGTCGGGGAACATGTTGGCGTTGCCGTCGGAGTTCCATGAGAACAAGCCGTTGTTCACGCCGACGTACGCCACCCACAAGTCGCGGTTGTCCTTGATCTGGTTGTAGGTGACTGCGGAACTCGGACCTACGTCTTGGTTCCCAAAGAAGTCGAACCAGAAGCAGTTCTTGTTGCACGTCCACTGGCCTTGCGAATTGCTGCCGTTGTACGCACCCTGATCAAACTCGGAATCGGGTCTGGTGCTGTACGGCGAGGTGTAGATGGTCTGCTGGGTTTGAGTTGCTCCCTGTAGGGGGTATCCATAGAGCCACGCATAGGCGAGTCCACAGGCATGGTCATTGGCTACGTTTTGGAGAATAGCCCATACCAAGGTTGCTCCACAGGTGCTGTCATCGACGGTTCCACCCATCTTGATGTCGTCGACATCGAGGACGCCGTCGTTGCCCTCGTCCTGGTCCCACCAGTCCGGTAGGCCGTCGCCATCTTGGTCGGTGTCGATGCCGTTCACCAGTGAGTCGCCGTCCAAGTCGATATCGAAGTAGTTGCCACCATTGTAGGGGCTCCACTTCATGATGACGTACCAGTACATCTCGGGGACCTTGCCGTTGGTGATGGTCCCGTTGTTGTTGACGTAGCCATTGTAGTCGAGGACGAAGTTGTTGTTCATGTTGAACGGGTTGAACATCCAAGTCAGGTTCCAATACAACGGGTAGCCGAGGTCGGCCGCGTAGATCTGCCCGTCGTCGGAGCCGTCAATCGGGTCGCCGTCGCCGTGAGAGTAGGACCAGCTGTTGAATGGGTCGGTCTGGTCGGAGTCGACGATTCCGCAGTTGCCATCATCGGGGTCGTAGTAGTCCGAGATTCCGTCGTTGTCGTCGTCCCAGTCGGTGTCGTTAGGCAGTCCGTCGCCGTCGATGTCCGTGTCCAGATCGTTGGGGCCGTCATCACGGAACATCGAGCCGTTCAGCAGGTGGAGGTCGTTATCGTCGTCGAAGTCGCAGTCCTCGTCGATGTCCAGCCAGTCGAGTATGCCGTCGTTGTCGTCATCGACGTCCTCCCAGTTGTTGATGCCGTCGCCGTCCCAGTCGTTGTTTCCGGTGTACGACTTACGCATCAGGACGCAGTTCTCGTGGGAGTTGACCGGGTTCGGGTTGGTGAGGCTTGGGCAGTTCCAGTTCTGAACCTCGTCGTAGGTCGAGGTCATGTACGGATCCTCCTCGTTGGGTATGCCATCATCATCTAGGTCGAACGGGATGTCGTCGGGGTTCATCGAAGGGCCCCCGAGGGGGTTGTCGGGCAGAGCCGTTCCCCCCATGTCCGTATCCAGCCAGTCCCAAACCAAATCGTAGTCCTGATCGATCGGTCGGTACCTGTCATCGTCGATGTCCCGGTCGTAGTCCATCTCGCAATCCACTCCGGGGACCTCAATCCGAGTGTATGGCACAGGGTAGTCGCCCTGTCCATCGCCGTTGGTGTCAATCTGGTAGCAGGTGTCAGGGATTCCGTCGTTGTCGTCATCGACGTCGTACATGTCCATCAGGCCGTCGTTGTCGTCATCGGTGTCGGCTGAGTCGGGAGTACCGTCGTTGTCGTTGTCCGGGTCGATGAAGTTGGGTATCCCGTCGTTGTCAAGGTCGCCGTCGAAGATCATATCGAAGGTCTGGTTTCTTGGGTGCCAGGCGGCTTCTCGCTCCACGTAATCGACGCCGCCGACGAAGTTGGAGTAGGTGCTGGTGGTAGACCCCGAGGAGGCCGCCACGGTGACCATTCCGGTCATCGTAGGGTGTAGCATGCAGGAGTAATTGTAAGTCCCTGCGGTTGTGAATGTGAAGCTCCACGAAGAGCCAGGTTGGATGGGTAGGCTATCGAAGGTGGGGCCGTCGTGAGTGACTGTGTGATCGGTCGTATCCATGTTGGACCAGACTACTGTGTCACCGGCCTTGATGCTGAGATTTGCCGGCACGTATCCGGTGCTGACGATGTTTACGTTGTGTGTGGTGGCGCCTGCGGTCCATTCCCTAGGAGAACTCCACAACGCAGCGGTGGAAGTGATGTTGCTGGTCATCGTGCTGTCCCAGGGGTGCTCGTCCCAGAGGTCGGGTACGCCATCATTGTCGTCGTCAAGGTCGAAGTAGTCCTGGAAGCCGTCGCCGTCGAAGTCGCACGGCCACTTGAACTGGTCAATGCGACCGTCGTTGTCATCGTCCTCGTCGTACGAGTCCGGCCCGATTCCATCAGTGTCCTCATCGGTGATTCCGTCGTTGTCGTGGTCCATCGGGTTCTGGTCGACGCGATAACCGATGCCCACTGGGGTACCTGTCCACGGATGAACCGCATCTGGGTCCACGTATCGATCTGCGCTGACGTTCCTAGGGTCGGCCCCCTGCGAGTAGTCGATCGGTCCCTCTAGGATACCGTCGTTGTCGTCGTCCCAGTCGAACTCGTCGAGGGTGCCGTCGTTGTCGTGGTCGAAGGGGTCGGTGCCGTAGCACCCGTCGAAGCGCTCTATCAGGTCCACGATACCGTCGTTGTCGTCGTCGAGGTCGTTCAGGTCGTCGATGCCGTCGTTGTCGTGGTCCTCGGTCCGGGTCTCCTCGAGGAAGAAGCCGTAACCGGGATCAAGGGCTAGGGCGGCCGGGTCGGAGACTTGGCCGTAGATAGTCGCGGGGTCGTGGTAGGAGGGGTCGGTGAAGCTAGCCTCGTAGAAGGAGAACTCGGCGGCCGGTTGACCCTGGCTGCCGCCTGCCATGGGGCCTGATGCTTGGTTCATCTGCTGGTAGGCTGTCCTTTGCGGAACGGCGCCCCAGACTGACTCGTCCGGGTCATCCCGCTCAAAGTCCATCAGACTGTACATCTGGGAGCTGAGTAGCATCAGCACCACCATCGCAATCGCAGAGTTCCTGCTCTTCCTGTCACCTATCGTTACCTTGCTCTCGTCCATCTTTCGACCCCCGAAGTGCCCCGTCAAATCCGCCCTGCTTATCAACAGCACCCCACGCGTGCGCGCGAGCGTATCAGAGGACTGTTTTCGTATCACACCCCAAAATGGGGGTCAGGCCCTGTGATACGGCCCCCCGTCAAGTATCGTGGTGGCCCGATAGAGTTGCTCCAGCAGCACAACCGCAGCGAGTTCGTGCTGCATGGTCATCGGACCCAGTGAGATCGCCTTCCGGTCCACGCCGGCGTCGCCGAACCCGTCTGCCGGACCGACCACCAGATGGGTCTCATCTGATTCCAAGCGCCAGCGGCCGACCATCGAGGCGAAGGACTCGCTGTCATGCATCTCGCCTGACTCCTGCAAGAGCACAACAGATCGGCTGTTTGCCGCTCTGGACACCTCCTCTAGGTATCCTTGGACAGTTGTCCGATCGCTGTGCTCGATGAGCCTAACACCGCCCGCCCTGAGTCTCGTCGAATAATCCGATATCGATGCTCGGTGTGAAGGGTTCTTCGCAGCGCCATGGAGGTGTACGACTATGCGACCCATGGCGCTTCGGGCTCGCTCTTCGACTTGAGCGGTTCGCAAAGCATCAAGATAGTCGGACGGGGCGGGAGTACCGATAGCGATGGGGTGGTGGCCATTCAAGCGCAAGGAGAGGGTTCTCGATGAGGAGCCTCACATGCGCGGTGCAAGAATGTGGATTCAGGACCTTCGAGAGGTCTGTGAGCGCTGTTACGACGACCACGAAGAGGGGCAGCGCCTGATTGGCGAGTTGCGGGCGGAGTGGAACGAGGCCAGCGACAGGTTGGAGGTCGAGGCTTCGTTGCTGGACGGGCTAGAACGTCGCGCCGATAAGCTGCTTCAAGCTGACGCAGTGGCTTGGCTGGGGTGGTTGGACGACGAGGAGTTCTGGAAGCCCGGGTGGCGAGAAGAGGTCCCGGAGGAGTGATCCCATGATGTTCTGGATTGTCTTGTTCTTGGGTCTCGGCCTAGTTGTGCTATACTACTCCCGGCACCAGCCGTTCCCTGAGATTAGTGGGAGGTTCGCGCTCCTGCTGCTCGTCGCGGGTGGCATGCTGTGGCTTTCAACCACCGCTCCGAGGGAGACTGGCGAGTCTGTCCCTGCGGTGGTTGCCACTGTGGTCGGAGGTGCTGCCGTGGTCATCGGGGTGATTCAGATGTCGATGCTCAAGAACGACGTGATAGTCGCCCCCTTCGGAGGCGTCCTGCTTTGCATGGGCGCAATCAGCCTGATGGTGGAGCGTTGGGCGGGGATGGAGCAGACAGAGCAGATTGGTTCATTCGCCATAGCCTCACTTCTGGTCATGCTGGAAATCTACCTTGCATTCAGGGGCCTAGTGATTGGGGTGCAGGGGATCTCATGGTCGAAATCCGGCTTGAGACAGGTCCGGCGCGGCCTGATTCATGGGCCTAACGGAGCGATTTCTCACTTCGAGAGGTCTTGGGACATGGAGAACCCGTGGATCGATGCGATGAGTCATGCCGCGCTGATTCTCATCCACAGGCACGCAGGCGATAGCGAGGCGGAGGCAGAGCACGTAGTCGAACTCGAGAAGGTCGGCGGGTGGGAGTCCGTAGACCAGTCCTGGATTGAGACGATAGAGGAAGCCCTAGGCCAAATCCGAGCAGCGTAGATTCGGGACGGTTGATATTCCATAGCCGAATCCGAGGTCAGCATGGTCAGAATCACCAAGGTCCACACCGGAGCCGGCGACGGCGGTAAGACCCGTCTGTTGGATGGCACGGAGGTCGGCAAGGAAGATCCCCGTGTCAGGCTCTACGGGACCATAGACGAGGTCAACTCGCAGCTCGGCGTGGTCAGGATGGAACTCAACAGGATGCCGGGCGTCCCCGTCGAGGCGCGCAACTCCGCCGACGAAGCCATGGGCCGGGTGCAGCAAGAGCTCTTCGACATCGGTGGCGAGTGCTCGTGCACTCCCGGGAAGCTTCCCGAGCAGATGGTCCTCATCGGCTCTGACGCCGGTGACCGCTTGGTCGCCGAGATGGATTCGTGGCTCGAGGAGTTGGAGCCGCTGGAGTCCTTCATAATGCCCACCGGATCGCCGCCAGTGGCGACCCTGCATGTCTCCCGAACCGTGGCACGTAGAGCCGAGAGGCATGCGTGCTCGCTGCGCGAGACGGATGGCGATGATGCGGTGCGAGGCGAGGTCGTATCCTATCTGAACAGGCTCTCGGACTGGATGTTCGTGCTGGGCAGATGGATCTCGAGGATGGCTGGCGAGGAAGAGGTTCTCTGGACTCCCCTGGGCAAGCGAGAGGACTGATTAAAGCGCCCTGCCGGCCAATCTCAGGTGCTCTCGGGCGGAGCGTAGGATGTCCTTCTCCTGCTCGAAGGTGAGTTGTGCCTCGGCCTCTTCGAAGTCGAGCCATAGGTAGTTGGTGTGCTCGTGCGACAACGTCACGTCGAGTTCGCTGGTCTCGGCAATGTACCAGTAGACCTGCTTGGGCACGACGCTGCCCTTGCGACGGAATGTGTACTCTGTACGAGTTACCCAGTCTTCGTGGATGCTGATCTCGACTATCCCTGTCTCCTCGGCCAGTTCGCGCGAGGCAGTGGCGTGATGGTTGGTCTCGCCCTGTTCGATGTGCCCCTTTGGGAAGCTCCAGTGGCCCTGCGGGTACTGCAGCAGGAGGATGCTGTCGTAATTGAAGAGGATGAAGCCGCAGGAAGTCTCCATAGCGCGCGCATAGCGGTCATGCATATCTCAATTGCCACCATGAGGGTCGAATCATACGGATGTTCGGCAAGATAGACGCCTTGGAAACGAAAGAGGAATAATTAGTAGAGACAGGAGGCGAACCCCCTGTCTCTCTCTTCTCCTACAGAACTTATTCTAATGGACAGCCCCGTGTCCTATCCGATTTCTCGGCTAGGTACTTCGGTTGTAGGTAATACCTTCAGCTGTTTTTATTTTTCACCAATAGATAGCGGTTCATAGGAGGTTGACGCCTAGTTCTCGTGGCTATGACGTCTCATGTCCTGATGTGGCGAACTTAGTCGCGAACGCGGCGGCGAACCACGCCGGAGCCGTTGCAGGTTCTGCAAAGGCCGGCGTTTTGTTCTCCGTCGCCATCACACGCAGGGCATGTTTTTTCTATAACTGGCATAGTTAACACATCCTTTGAGGGGTGATTTACGGTTCACCCAAACCGGGCCCTTGAGGGGGCCAACCTCTCCAGCCAAGCTGGTGGAGTGTGGTTCCGTTCCAAAGTAGTCTATCTTGCCCGGAAGAGCCATGCTCCCCCGGGGGCACTAATCCCCCATGGTGGGACTCGCCGGCCGAAGCCGGCAGTGTATAATGATAATCATTAGAGAGGGTTTCACCAAAACTTCTTTTTCTCAAAAACCGTTGTACTGCGTCTGGAAAATTGGCTCCTTTATAAGTATGGGAAAAATTCGAAATGAATTCGCCGGCGAATCGAAATCTCTGCGCAAGGACAATGTGGGGGAGGCTGGGGTTGTTGCTGAGATGGAGAGCGAAGCACTGTCTCTGGATATCCGCAGGATAGTCACTGACAGCGACCTCGACGGGGTTGTGACCGGAGCCATCCTGAGGCGCTGGTGGCCTGATGCGGAGGTCGTCTTCGGCCATCCCGGTGAACTGCGTGCGGGTCTGCTGGACGACTGCATCGACAGGCACACTGCGGTGTGCGACCTCCCCCGTCACCCGAACTGCGGGCTCAGCATCGACCATCACCAGTCCAACGCCCCCACCGAAAGTGATGATGATGGCGTGGTCGTGGTCTGGAGGCAGGCCCCTTCGGCTGCTCGTATTGCCTACGACCTACTGTCGACTGACGTCGATCTGGGCGATCTGTCGCAGATGCTCAACTGGGTCGACAAGTTGGATGGAGGTGGAATAACCCGCGAGGAATTTCGCTCCGACCACCCGGTAATCTGGCTGGGACGCATTATCGATGTGGAATC
>ENA-UPTF01001675-UPTF01001675.1-marine-metagenome-genome-assembly--contig:-NODE-1675-length-13689-cov-25.571995_pt1 | contig 13689 bp, 13 predicted proteins | sample MGYA00238166_ERZ767019 | MGnify/ENA primary metagenome ERZ767019 (study PRJEB28930, sample SAMN06266391) | marine metagenome | isolation source: Sea water from 250 m depth | place: Atlantic Ocean...
ATTGGCGTGGCGTTGATGTTCTTCACCATCTTCTTCGGATACTCGGGCTACCTGCTGCCATGGGACAGTCTGGCCTTCGGCGCAGCTACCATAGGCATCAACATGGCCAACTCGACCCCATTGGTAGGCGGTTGGATGGCCAAGGCACTATTCGCGGGAACCACCCTTTCCGGCCAGACGGTCACTAGAATGTACTTCTTGCATGTCTTCATCCTCCCTGTAGTGGTGACCGGTCTGATTCTGGCTCACTTGTTCATTGTCTGGGTACAAGGCATCGCGGAGCCGCATTGAGGTAATAACATGGGAATGATCGACAGGTTCGGAAGGATTGCTGACACTTACATGAGTGAAAGGGACCAGTTGCTCGAGGCCGATGAGGAGAGGCGTCGAGTCTTCGTGGGTCACGGCTTCTGGCCGACGGAAATCATCAGGGACAGCATAATCCTAGCCGCGATGATGGCGGTGATTTCGTTCTACTCTTGGATTATCCCACCACCGCTGCACAGTGCGGCGGACCCTTTCGCACAAGCCGGTTTCGTGTTTCCGGACTGGTACGTCCTGTTCTCGTACGGATACCTGAGGTGGGGTGAATACCTTCCTCAGTTCATCATCCCAGCAGGTCCGATTGGGGACTTCTTCGGCACACCGGTAATCGCTTGGAACGCCGGTTGGTGGGGAGCGGCCCTGACTGGGATTCCTGTCGGCATCCTCGCGCTCCCTCCCTTCATCATCGGCAAGAGGGAGAAGCGAGGTGTGGAGGACCCTTGGTTCGCCACCGCCGGTGCTGTCTATCTTGCCCATGTCTGGTTTATCTCGGTGTTCTCGATTAACATCTTCCTAGAGCTATACTCCAAGGACCTCTCCAACTACTGCTGGTCAGACTCTCATAACTACCTGTTCTGCGGCCGACAGGCTCCTTGGACCGCTGACGTGTTCAATGCCATACCATGGGTATTGACAGGGATTTTCTTATTCGCCGTAATCTACTTCGGCGTCAGGTGGTTCGTCCTCAATTCTATCGGCGCCAGACTCAGACCAATCATTGGGAGGCAGATTGCCATCGGCTCTCTTGCTGCCGCTGTGATTATCTCGGCGGTCACGTGGCCAATCTACGACAGTGGGTTCTGGGACTACGGTGGCCTTGGTGCAATGGACGAATTGGACGACCTCGATGCAATGCGGGGGCAGCCCTCAGACACCCTAGTGCACACTGGGAAGGGGAATGTTTGGTCGGAATGGGAGGACGAATGTCTTCCTTACGAAGAAACGGCAGGACTTGCGCTGTGGGACCCAATGTTTGAAATGGAATTCCAGGATGTTGAAGCCCCCCAACCAATGCCTGAAGGAACTGAAATTACAACGGATGGCACGGTTCTCAACGCCTCGTATCTCGACTGGGGCGGGCTCCAGGTCGATTTGGACAGTCCAACTGTATATACGACTACGACGATTGTTTCCACACCCTCACAATACGAATGGAGTTTCTCAAGTGTTCCAAACGGATCGGTAATTGACAATAACGATTTAATCGGAAGCAATACATCTTCTGCATCATTCCTCCCTGATGTATTCGGAACATACAATCTGACTGTTCTAGGGGTGCAGTGGGGGCTCTACCCCTTGTCATCAGAAGATTCGGTATATTTGATGACGCAGATAGAAACCACACATGAGGTAACTGTTGAAGTCGCCCCGCCGAATACGGATGATTGGTGTGTGATACCAGCTTCTAACTGGGTCAACTGGGGAATCCACCAACCAACCCGGGCCACGATAATTGACTTCGCGGGCGACAATGGTCATGCTGACTCCGAGATAGGCAGGAACGTTGGCGGTTCCACCGATACTTACCTAGGTAATTCTGACGAGTCGCTAATCACTGTCTCCGATAGCAGCACGTTCGAAGTGGAGGACCTCGGAATCTCCAGAGTACCTGCTGATGTAGGTTGCTCGTTCCGGACGGTCTACAGTGATACGGGTGACTCCGCCCGGAACATGGGGGTGCACTCCCAGAGCATCAGGCTGCTGGACTCGTCTGGCTCGGTACTGTGGGAGAACGAGGGAGGTACGTGCGAGTCCACCGAGATCTACCTGTCAGCCGGAGCGAGCTATACGGTGAGTTTCTTGTTCACCTCGGAGGGCGTCAACGAGTCGATTACCATGGCCACCAGCTTCTCTGCGGTAGCCTACCAGCCCCTCCTGCTGGGCGATGACGGCACGGCCATTCTCAGGTCTGGATCCACCCTGAGCCTCGATGATTTGACAGCGCTCTCGCTTGAAAACCCGACATACCACAAGAACCCCAAGGGACTCGATGCCAAGCTCATCTACAGCATGTTCATCCCATGCCTGGGCGTAGGGGCAATCGTGTTCTTGGTCATGCGTAGCATGGCACGAGGATACGAGTGGGAGATGAACAAGTGCTACGGCTGTGACCTGTGCGACGACGCCTGCCCGGTCAGGCTGTTCACCGCCGGTGACAAGCTCAACATAATCTACAACACCTGGAACAACGAGGATGACGGGGTTCCCCTGTACTCGTGCCTGACGTGCACTGCGTGCACCAATGCCTGCCCCCAGTTGGTGGACTACGACTCCTACGTCGACATCCGCCGGAACCTGATAGTCGGCGGCCCCCCGGCCACCGAAATCCCGCACACACTACTCCAAGCTGTTCTGGCCGCCGAGGCCGAGGAGGATGCTGACGACGCCTTCGTGGCAGTTGAGGACTACCCGATAGACTCCAACGTGGGTTACTACCCCGGGTGCGTCGACTACATCGATCAGGAGATGATATTCAGTCACGTTAACGAGGGCGAGATGAATCTGGGTGAGACCACAACCGCTGCATTCACGCTGTTCGAGGAGATGGGGGATGACGTCACCTACCTCGGTCGTGACTTCCTGAAGTGCTGCGGCCATGACCAGAAGTGGCAGGGTCTTTCCGAGGTCTTCGAGAAGCTAAAGGCGTACAACCAGAAGAAGCTGGGCGACAGTGGGATAGACACGCTAGTGACGTCTTGCGCCGAGTGCTTCCGGACCTTCGCACTCGACTACGAGTTGGATGGGATGAAGGTAATGCACACCACCGAGTATCTAGTCGAGAAGGGTTTCGACATGGACCTGACGGTTGAGGACGACGTCACCGTCACCTACCACGACCCATGCCGCCTCGGACGTCAGATGGACCTGTACGACAAGCCCCGAGATTTGGTGGAATCGGTCGACGGGGTCAGCCTTGTCGAGATGGAGCACCACGGCGAGGACGCGTTGTGCTGCGGCGTCTCCAGCATGATGGCCTGCAACGAGAACAGTAGGGCTCTGCGCCTGCAGCGATTCGATGAAGTGAAGGCGACCGGGGCGGAAGTAATGCTGACTACCTGTCCGAAGTGCGTAGCCCACTTCGAGTGCCTGAAGTTCGAGGGAGACCCCCGTCACGACTTCGAGATCCTCGACGTGGTCAGCTTCCTAGCTCGGCAGGTTAACTCGAGGTAATGAGGCGAAGGCTCGGCAAGCATACATTGAGAATGTGTGCCACCAGTTGCCGGGCGTGACGGAGATACCGGACCTGCTGGCCCGGCGGGCCGCTGAGCAGAAGCGCATCCGCATGATGCTCGATTCGATGAGAGCCGAGGAGGAAGCCATGATCAAAGGAGGAGAGGATGCTGTCGCGTGGGTGAAGGAGGAGCTGTGTATAGGCTGCGACCAATGCACCATAGTGTGTGATGACGACGCCATAGAGTTGTACGACACCCCTCTGGCAAGCCCCATCATGGAGGTAGAGGTTAATCGCAAGGCCAGAATACTCAGAGATGAGTGCACGGGATGCAAACTGTGCGTCCTCGGCTGCCCCACCGATGCGATAATCATGATTGACAGGTAGGGATTATCGTGGATGACAAGGAGCCTGTGAGATTCGGAGCGGAGTTTGGCCCCAAGAGGAGTAGTCGCTCAAGTGGCGTCTCCCTATCTACCTTCAAGACCCTGGTATGGGTTTCCAATCTGGGTGGACTGGTCCTGTTCGCGATTGGTCTCGAGTTGATGGTGGTCCAGCAGGCGTTCTATCTGGGCCTCGGGTGTATGGTGGCCGGGGTCATTATCGCACTATTCCCCTCCAACTACGAGATTGTGGGAATGGACGAGATGACATTGGGGGATGACGAGGTGGACTCCGATTCCACTGACTCGCCCGGAGCTGAAAGTCAAGGTGACTAGTGAATGGACTTGGGCAGGGGGGCAATCGATACCCCCTTGGGTAGGATGGTGGTAACCGCTAGCGAGGAGGGAGTTCGTAGGCTCGAGTGGGGTGACGGGCCCGAGAACGACTTGCAGATTGGCAGGAAGCACGTCGAGGCGACCAGAGAGTGGGTGAGGGCCTTCTTCCAGAGACGTGAGGTCCCTACTCCAGTGCTCGACAGAAGCGGCCTCACGGCATTCCAGGGGAAGGTCCTAGGGGCCCTCTCGGAGGTCGCGCGGTTCGGCGAGGTCGTCAGTTACGGCGAGCTCGCGACAGCCGCCGGCTGCGAGAACTCAAGCAGGGCAGTGGGCTCTACTATGGCAGGAAATCCATGGGTCCTGCTGATACCTTGTCACAGGGTAATCCGCCAAGATGGGGGGATTGGGAACTACAGCGGCTGCAACGGCCCTGAGACCAAGGCGTGGCTGCTCGAGCACGAGAGCAGGGGGCTGAGGGCTGGGGTGCGTCTCGCCAGATAATCACCCGGGCCATTCACTGACGTCCTCGAGAAGATCCATCATCGGCTTCGAGGCCCTGCTGCGTGGGTCTCCGGTCAGGTGTATCGAGTGGAACAGTCTCATCCCTATGGCCATGTCCGGCTGTTCGGCGAGCTGCTGGCTCAGTCTGCCGTACTCTTTGGCCCACTCCATGGCGTGGGGAGTCAGCTCCTCAATAAGGGATGAAACTAGATCCGGAGCGGTTGCGGTTCCAGCCGGGAGCTTCGGGCGCCTGACGGTGCTTTCAGGAAGGTCGGTCAGAGCCGCCGCCTCACGCAGAGCCAGCTTCTCGGTGTCCGCCGAGAGTTTCCAGCTCATCGGCAGCCGGTTGGACTCTGCCCTGTGCTGGGAGCTGAGGAAGGGCACCCTTGCCTCCATGCCATGCGCCATGCTGTGCCTGTCTGCAAGTCGCAGTTGGAAGTTAGACAGTTGGCCCCTCTCGAGCTCGAATTGCAGGGCGGTTCGGAGGTCCTTGAAATGACTTTTCGGATGGATTTCATTGTCGGTCCAAGGCTCACCCGGACCGGCCGACAGACGACTTGGGTCGAAACCCTCGACGAGCGAGAGTCTTCTCGACACCAATCCCGAGTGCCTGTCCAAATCCCGATACCGAGCATATCCCGCATGGAGCTCGTCCGCCCCCTGTCCGCATAGGCCCACTCGCACTCGCTTCGTCATCTCCTCGAACAGGGACTGCCAGAACAGCACCGTGATGTCGAGGTCCTCGCCGCTGCAGACGAATCTAGGCAGCCCCTTCCAGAACGCCTCCTCCTCGATAATCTTGGCATGGTGGGCAAGATCGTGATGCTGTGCCACCATCACTGAGGCTACGTAATCCGGATTGTCCTCGCTGCTGGCGACGGTCCAGCACTCCGGAACCGGTTTCCCGGAGCTTTGGGAGACCTCGCGAGCCAGAGCGGCGACCAAGCTGGAGTCCAGTCCTCCTGAGAGGACTATTCCGATTGGCACATCCGACATCATCCTGGCCTCGAGGCCCTCACGGAAGCTGTCGAGCAGGATACGGGCTTGCACCGAGGGGTCCCAGCGGCCCTCAGGCGAGACAATGATTCTCGAGTACCTGCAGACTCCGTTCAGAACCGCTCTGCCCTGTTCGTCCAAAGACCATGACTCGACTGTCCCGGGGGCCACTTGAGTGACGTCTCGGAATAGAGTAGTCATGTCCAAGGGATACTCGTACGCGAGCCTGACTGCCAAAGCGTCGATATCCGGCCTAGGGTAGAATTCTGGATGAGCGTGGAACGCCTTCACTTCCGATGCGAACAGCAGAGTGCCATCCGGCAGCAGCGTCCTCATCAGCGGCTTAACGCCCATGGAGTCCCTGCAAAGCAGCAATTCCCGCCTCCTTGAGTCCCATATCGCGAAGCCCCACATCCCATCGAGCGCGGAGACCCATTCTGCGTGGTCATCGGCCGGGTTGTCTCTCGGGGCCCCATCTGCCGACGTGCCCTGCCTGTGCATGGCCAGGATGGTCTCGCTGTCACCCGAGGTGCGCCACGGGTAGGTATTGCATCGCGAGCGTAGTTCGGACTGGTTGTATATCTCCCCGTTCTGAACCAACACCGCCCCGTGGTCGGACCCGATGGGCTGCGGGGAACCCTCGAGATCGACTATCGACAGTCTAGCGTGCCCGAAAGCCACCGAGCCGCTTTCGACCTCGTCGTAGAACCCGCCGAGTCCATCGGGGCCCCTGTGGCTGATGCAGGCGGCCATCGCCAAGGCGGTTTCCGCGTCGGCGCTTCCGAGCATGCCAGAGATGCCACACACAAAGGTTCCAGAATACGACCCGTCATTAAACTAGGTAGGGGGTAATCAGAAGTAGACTACGAAGATGACGAACGAAACCAGCGAGGCCACGGTCCAAATTAGGACGTACGCGTTCTGCGACAGCGGCGATTCCACGATATCCCTGCTTGAATCCCCCTCGGACATGCTATCAGCGGCCAGAGGAAACCGGATTGTAAAGATGACGGGTTCGTATTCACAAGAAGGGGCTGAGCAGCAGCAGGGCAGACAGGGGGAACAGGATCATTGTGGCATTGTCGTCGATGTACTTGACCCTCGGCAGCTCACCCAACACCGTCAGGGGAGCTAGGAGAAAGCAGACCCAAAGAGGGGTTCCCAGCCAGAAGCTGCATCCCACCCAAATTGCGTACGACGCTGCCGTGCCGGCCGCAATAGCCAACCTTATGTCCTGCTTCTGCCGCTTAATCTCACCCATCAGGGGGTCCACGAAGGTCAGGCCGAAAATGAGGGGAATGCCGTAGATTCCCGCCTCAAGCCCGGTACCCGTCGCGAACGGGGCCATCCCGGTCACCAGTAAAGCTAGGCACACAGCGAAGGCACCCCACGCCAAGGCGGATATCTGGCTCGACTCGTACTCTCTCTGGCCGACGATAATTATGCCGAAGCGAAGCCTGATGGCTTCGATGATTAGAATCAGGAGGAAGACGTAACTGACGAACGCATCCGGATTGAGCGAGAATACGCCAGCAATCTCTTCCCCACGGGTGTAGTACAGAATTGGAATTGCTGCCATGGAAACGTGTGTCAGACGCCTGAACGCGTGGCCACCGAACCCTCCTACCGAGTGTTCGACGTGGTCGATGTCGAATCTGGCCTCAGACTCATCCATGCCAAATCTCCTCCTAGCCCCTATCTCAGAGATTCCACGGCCTCATCGAGCGTTATACTTCCGGTTTCCAAGGAATCGAGCACCTCGTTTAGACCGGGGTGGTCGAGCAGCCGGGAATCCCATGCCGAGAGCAATTGCTCCCTTGCCCTGAGACGATTCCTCCCGACCGAGAACGAGCAGGACTCTATCTCCTCCAGCAAATCATCGACACCCGATCCGTCATGCGCCGACACTAGATGCACAGGGGTGTCCGAGCCATTGACCAGCCTCATAGCAGTGCGAACGGAATCCGCAGCCTGTTCGGAATTGGGGAGGTCGGACTTGTTGATGGCAATGATGTCCGCAAGTTCCAGAATGCCTGCCTTCTCGGCTTGAATCACGTCCCCCCGGTCCGGCCCATCAACCAGAAGCACCCGATCTGCGAATGCCACTATTCGAATCTCGGATTGGCCTGAGCCCACCGTCTCGATAACTATCCTGCTCCAACCACATGCATGCAGGCAGTCGATCATCGGGGAGATGCGGGAGGCCAGCCCGCCGGGATGGTTCCTAGTTGCCAGCGACCTGACGAAGACCGAGTCGGCCGAGTCGGCCGCCTGCATCCTCATCCTATCGGCTAGCAGTGCGCCGCCGCTGTTGGGCGAAGATGGATCTACGGCTAGGACAGCGACTCTCTCTCCTCTGTCGGCCCACTTTGAAATCAGGCTTCCAATCAACGAAGACTTGCCGACCCCAGGGGGGCCTGTGACTCCCAGCGTCCACGGGTCTGCAGCGGCGAAATCGAAGCTGGCACCGTTCTCGATAGCCGTTAACGCCCTCGATAGGTCTCTGCGACTGCCCGATAGGGCGGAACTCATGGTTTCGGAGTCACTCAACGCCATCGCCATCCCGAGTTCTCCCCGACTCCCACAGGCTCGCCGGACTCGATTCTTCCGGATGCCGCCTCGAGGAACTCGAGAATCTCGGAGGTGCGAGCACCCGGTCCGAAAATAGCCCTGACCCCTTGATTGTGGAGTGAATCGCGCTCATCGGACGGAATTATGCCGCCAGCGAAGACGATGACCTCTGAGAGTCCTTCCTCCCTGAGGCCGTCACACACGGCTGGGACCAGGACGTCATGAGCCCCGGACAGCGTGGAGAGTCCCAAGGCTGCTGCGTCCTCGTCCATCACTATCCTGACTATCTCCCCGGGAGTCTTGCGCAAACCCGTGTACACGACCTCGTGGCCACCGTCCCTGAGGGCACGGGCTACGACTTTCGCCCCTCTGTCATGGCCGTCGAGCCCCGGTTTAGCAATCACGATGCGCATTTCGACGAAACTGGGAGTTGGCGGACAGACTTCAAGCAACCGATGACGCGTGAGCATGGCAGCATTCCCGACGGGAATGCTCATTGGCGGGGTTTCCCTACCTTCGCGCACCATGGCTGAGTCTGATGAGCGCGTCGAGGAGCTCCGCCGCAGGAAAGCGCAAGCAGAGGGCGGTGGTGGGCAGGCCCGTGTCTCGGCTCAACATGCCAAGGGAAAGATGACCGCTAGGGAGAGAATTGAGCTGCTGCTCGACGAGGACTCGTTCATGGAGGTGGACACGTTGGTTGAGCACAGATGTAGAGACTTCGAGATGGACCGCAACGTCATCCCGGGTGACGGAGTCGTCTGCGGACACGGGACCATAGGGGGCAGGACCGTGTACTGCTTCGCTCAGGACTTCACTGTCTACGGCGGTTCCCTAGGTGAGATGCACGGGCTCAAGATATGCAAGATACTGGACATGGCGCTCAAGACCGGTTCACCTGTCATCGGCTTGAATGACAGCGGTGGCGCTAGGATTCAGGAAGGAGTTGCCAGCCTGGGTTCGTATGCCGAGATTTTCTTCAGGAACGTGCGGGCCAGCGGAGTCATCCCCCAGATCTCCGTGATAATGGGGCCATGCGCGGGCGGAGCGGTCTACTCCCCGGCAATCACGGACTTCGTAGTAATGGTCGATCAGACGGCTCACATGTTCATCACCGGGCCCGAGGTAATCAAGACGGTGACCAACGAGGAGGTGACCTTTGAGGACCTAGGCGGCGCTTCGACACACGCTACTAAGTCTGGGGTGACGCATTTCACGGCGGGTGATGACGAGGAGGCGTTGGACATAGTCAGGGAACTAGTCGGCCTGATTCCGTCCAACAACCTCGAGAGTCCCCCTGTCGTTCCAACCTCAGACCCACATGACAGGGGGTGCGAGAACCTCGACTCCCTCGTCCCGGAAGATCCTAGTCAGCCGTATGACATAGTCACGGCCGTCGAGGCCGTTCTGGATGATGGGGGTTTCTTGGAGGTGCAGGCGGACTTCGCTGGCAACATAGTCGTCGGGTTCGGGCGTCTGGGCGGGCAAACTGTGGGAGTGGTAGCGAATCAGCCCAAGGTGCTGGCAGGGTGCCTCGACATCGATGCCTCAATCAAGGGTGCGAGGTTCGTGCGCTTCTGTGACGCGTTCAACGTACCGCTGCTGACCTTCGTGGACGTTCCCGGATTCCTGCCCGGCGCGAGCCAAGAGTGGGGCGGCATCATCAGACACGGTGCCAAGTTGCTATATGCGTATGCCGAAGCCACCGTCCCGAAGCTCACTGTAATCACTAGGAAGGCGTACGGAGGGGCTTACGATGTGATGTCCTCCAAGCACATCAGAGGGGACTACAACATAGCTTGGCCTACTGCCCAACTGGCAGTGATGGGGGCGGACGGGGCAGTCCAGATAATCCATAGACGCAGAATCGGCACCTCGGGAAACCCCGAGCAGGAGAGGGAGAGGCTAGTCGACGACTACGAGGAGACGTTTGCCAACCCATACAGGGCAGCGGCCCTGGGCTATCTCGATGACGTCATACAGCCGCATCAGAGCAGAACGGTTCTAATTCGCGCCTTGGGAGCACTACTCGAGAAGGAGGAGATTCGTCCTGCTAGGAAGCATGGCAACATCCCACTATGAGGCGGAGTATGGCGAAGGGATCCGATGACGAAGCCAGACTGCTGGCTGCTGCCCTGGCTGCAGTGCTGCTAGTTTCCGAACAGGGTGAGGCCATGGGTCCCACAGGACAGAGGAAGTCCGGAGATCCGTGGTCACGAGACCACAGGAGAGTCCTGATTGGGAGGAGGAACTTGTTCCGCGCACGCACGCGAAGGAGCACCCCGAGGTGAACCGATGGGAGAGAAGAGGAGGGTCACCGTCGACGGGGAGGAGTTCGAGGTCGACGTCGAACGCGAAGGCGATGCCTGGAGGGTTTTGGTCGGAGGCAAGGAGTACTCGATCCAAGTGGATGGTGGGGCGCACAGCGAGGCAGGCAGGGGCTCCACAGAAAGGAGCAGGAGGAGGAAGCGGTCGGGGACCATCTCCTCACCCATCCCCGGCAAGGTGGTAACGATGCACGTAGCGGTGGGCGACCAAGTGGAGGAGGGAGAAGTGCTGCTCATCCTCGAGGCCATGAAAATGCAGAATGAAATTCAAGCCCCGATTCAAGGGACTGTCAGCGAGGTCAATTGCGAGTCAGGGGACAGCGTCGAGGCCAATGTACCCCTCGTCATTATCGAACCTCCTGAAGAGTCGCAATCATGATTCACAGAGTTCAAGAGTGGTGATTAGCAGGCCTGCCTATGCCCGGATGCGACTACCCGAAGTGCGCTAGTGAGGGCGAGCAGATTAGCCGCCTGTCACCAGAGGGATTCCTAGTGGCGACTGGTAGCAAGGCGTACTCTTTCAGGGAGGCCTACAAGCGCTTCCACTACTGCAAGGAGCATCATGACGAGCTGATGACCTCGGTCTGGAATCGCGTAAGAGACTCGGAGGACAAGGGCGACGATCACGTCGCTCCCACTGCGATATGATGCGGTAGGTTCATCGAATCGGCATTGGAAGGATGGTCGTGGTTTCCTACGTCACCCATCTTGAGTGCTCTTACACTGGCAAGCACTACTCGTCCGATGGGCTTCACTCGGTCTCGGATGCGGGTAAGCCGCTAATGGTAAGATACGATTTGGGCAGATTGGGCAGAGAGGTCAGCAGGGCTGACATAGAAGCCTCCTCGGAGCCAGGTTTCTGGAGATACTCGCCCCTGCTCCCAGTAGCGGAGTCGGAGGACCGGGTCTCGCTGGGTGAGGTAATCACTCCCTTAGTAAGTCTCGAGAGGTCGGCCCAGTTAATTGGAGCCGCTCCCGGTAAGGTGATTGTCAAGGACGAATCCAGATTGCCGACGGGCTCGTTCAAGGCCAGAGGTCTGGGACTCGCTGTATCTATGGCAAAGCAGTTGGGTGTCGAGCACCTCGCTGTTCCGACTAACGGCAATGCGGGTTCTGCGCTTGCCGCTTATGCTAGCAGGGCTGGCATCAGGGCGACTGTGCTGTGCCCGGACAACACTCCGGAAATCAACACTAGAGAGACTGAGGCACAGGGGGGCGACACTCACCTCGTCAACGGACTTATTGGGGACTGCGGTAGGATAATCGCAGAGGGATCTGACGATGTCGGTTGGTTCGCCGTATCAACCCTGAAGGAGCCTTATCGGATTGAGGGCAAGAAGACCATGGGGCTTGAGTTGGCCGAGCAGATGGGATGGGAGCTGCCTGACGTCATATTCTACCCGACCGGGGGTGGGACGGGGCTCATCGGAATGTGGAAGGCGTTCGCAGAACTAATCGAATTGGGCTGGATAGAATGTGATCTCCCGAGGATGGTCGCAGTACAGTCGACTGGGTGTGCACCGATGGTCAAGGCCTGGGAGCAAGGTCTGGAATTCGCCGAGTTCTGGGAGAACGCCGAGACTGATGCTTCGGGAATCAGAGTTCCTGCTGCCCTCGGTGACTTCTTGATTCTGAGGGCTGTGCGTGAGTCGGGTGGCTTCGCCATCGCGGTCAGCGACGAAGACATACACCGCATGGCAGAGGGCATAGGTCGCGAGGAGGGTTTGCTGATGTGTCCCGAAGGGGCCGCTACTGCAGCGGCCTGCAAAGTGGCGCTTGAGAGGGGCTTGATTGGTCTTGACGACACCGTGGTCCTGTTCAACACCGCTACCGGGCTGAAGTACCCGATGCCAGAGGTGGCCTCGGCCATCGACAAGGATTCAGAGATCGACTACCAGATGTTCGGCTAGATTAGGCCGAGTGCGTCTTCGATTCGGTTCAGCTCCGGACCGGTGGAACCAGAGCCCACCAGAGCATGGGTATCGCTAGCAGCGCATCCGGCGCCGACGTATGGTGAGCCAAACGTGACTGTGCCAACCATCACTTGGACCTTCATCACCGACTCAATGGATTCGGCCTCCGACCTGGAGACGTCCGGGTGCGCCAGCACTCCGTTTCCATTGGCGACCAGCATGCTGCCGACGGTGTCATGTCCGGCGACCTTGCTTCGGATAGCATCCACACCGAGGACCTCTGAAATCATCTCCACCCCATCTTGGGGGACCACGGGGCTGACTACTGCACCGTGAGCATTGCACTCCATCAGATTGCCCGCGGCATTCACACCACTCTCCATTACGACCACGTCGCTGAAGCTCGTCAGTTCGTCGAGGTCATCCTCGGTGGCGATGTCGGCGACGGCTATGCCTTTGTCGTTCCCAGTAAGTAGGCTTCCGAGCAGCGATGAACCGCCGACGAGGAAGGGATACATCTCCAGATCGAACGCTGATTGCAACTCCTCTATTGCCGCATCGTGGAGGGACCTAGGGTGGAACAGGACCTTGTCGACCACTGACAGATAGACGCCGACTTGGGCGTGGCCTAGAATGTCTCCAGTGCTGATTGCCATTTCCTCACCTGCCGTTTCGCTATGGCTCCGCCAGTAATCTAGTATTTGTGCGGGGGTGAAGGAGAGTGGCACAGCGACGAACTTTCCCGTGGGCTTTCGCGCCACAGTACAGGAATCGACGCAGGAGGGCTTGACTTCCGGGTTCGGTATGGGACCGGGTAGAACCCCTCCGCTGTGGCCGTGCACAACTCTTCCTTCGAATGTGAATTGATATGCTCTTTGGACAGAGGCCCACAAAGGGCCTTGGTGTTGTAGATTTTATTTGGATGCTCGGGGGGTTAGTGCAGCTGGGCTGAAGACCTCGGCGAACCTCGGTCCTTACACCCGCTGTCTATCAAACTCGTCTTCTACGAGTCCCCTGAGGTGCCTCGTCTTTCGGGCGACTTCGAGCTTAGATGCTTTCAGCTCTTATCCGCTGGAGCGTGGCTACCCAGCGTTGCCCTGCCGGACAACTGGTAAACTAGTGGCTCCGAGCCCTCGTTCCTCTCGTACTAAAGGGCCCTTCCGATCAGG
>ENA-UPTF01001676-UPTF01001676.1-marine-metagenome-genome-assembly--contig:-NODE-1676-length-13688-cov-2.476379_pt1 | contig 13688 bp, 10 predicted proteins | sample MGYA00238166_ERZ767019 | MGnify/ENA primary metagenome ERZ767019 (study PRJEB28930, sample SAMN06266391) | marine metagenome | isolation source: Sea water from 250 m depth | place: Atlantic Ocean...
GGAATTTCCCCCAATCCCAGAATTTAAGGAGGAGAACACAATAAGAATGGAGCAAGCTAAAATAAAATCAATGCTTCGTAAAACAGCTTACGCTGTATCAATAGACGAAAACAGGTATGTATTAAACGGACTATTTTTGAGCTTTAAGGATAAAAAACTAACAATGGTTGCGACAGACGGGCGAAGATTGGCGTTAGCAGAAGAGGAAGTTGAACAATCACAGGAGAGTCCAATAGAAGTCATAGTGCCAACCAAAGCAATTCAAGAACTAAGCAGGCAACTTGAGGAAGAAGGAGATTTGGATATAAAAATAACGGAAAACCAAGCTTCCTTCAGTCTGGGAAAAGAAAAAGAGACCGTAGTGGTAACAAAGCTGGTTGAAGGAGCATATCCAAACTACAAGCAAGTTATTCCGGCAGAGTCAAAGTACAGGGTGACTATGGATAAGGAAGAACTTCTTCACGCCGTTAAAAGAGCAGAGATAATGACCAGCGACAAGGCAAACTCAGTAAAAATGACATTTACAGAGAACACACTGACGTTAACAGCAAACACGCCAGAAGTGGGAGAAAGCCAAGAAACAATGGCAATTAACTATTCAGGAGAAGAAACAGCTATTGCATTTAACCCGCAATATTTTATAGACCCGCTGAAATCTTTGGAAGAGGAAGAGATTAACTTCGAGTTTACAGATCAACTAAGCCCGGGAGTAATAAAAGTGAACAAACCCTTTCTGTATGTGATAATGCCAATGCGAACATCATAGGCAAAAACAATTTAAGAGACCATCTAAGTAGAACTTCTTACTTCAGCTTTTTCCGGCTTTTTCCACCTGTCATGTACCCAGAACCAGTTCGCGGGGTCTTCAAGGATAAAAGACTCAAATTGGGAGTTTATATCTGACATAATATCCTCAATGGGCCGAGCTTGATCATGGTAATGAGTTGGAATCTCAGGACCGACGTCAATCTCCCATCGGCCCAACCCCAAACGTCGGCAAAAGCAGCCGTGCAGGCTCAGATTATAGCGCAGAGCAAAGAGAGCAGGTGCAGGGGTCACTGAGCAAGGACGACCAAAAAAAGGAAGTCTCATGCCGCTTCTGCCCGCACTCTGGTCAGCCAGCAACCCAGTGATTGTTCCAGGACGGTTCATGAAAGCACGTAGTTTTTCACCATCCCAACGACGGTCAAAAAAAGACACGCCCGATTTTCTCCTTAGCGACAGGATTAATTGCTCGAGCCACGGCTGCCGGAAACCGCGATATGTAGTTGAAAGCTCAAAACCCGGAACAAACACACCAGATTTGGCATAAAGTTCAAAATTGCCAAAATGGCCCATCGCAAACAGAAAACTGGGTAGTGAGCCGTCCTTCTGCTTCGCCAAGCTTATGTTTTCTCGCCCCTTCGAAGACAATACAGACCCGATTTTTTCGGTCGGGATGGCAGCAGTCTTCAGGGCGGAAAAGTACACTTCTCCAATACGGCAAAAGTTTTCACGGGCAATGGAAATAATCTCCATCTTCGAATGTGAATTACCCAGGCTGGCCAACAGGTTATTCACAGCGACCCGGCGGTGCCTCACATCCAGGAAATAAAACAGATACCCTCCAACCCGGCCGGCCAGCGCCACCAATTTCAGGGGCATCAACTGTATCACGGCAATAAAAAACCTAGCTAGGTAGTAAAAGAGGGGATTCACCGGATCAGTGGAAGCAAATTTGCCGGACACAATCCTGAAAATTCTTTGCTCCCTTTAGAATCTTGATTTCCACCCGCATGAAATAAATGGGAAGGTCGCGCCGGTCTATTTTGGGGAACCGGACGGCGTCCTTTTGTGTGGTGACAATGAAGTTCGCCAGTCGTGTTTTACCACGATTGATCACATTCAGGATTTCCTGTTGGGTGAAGCGGTGATGATCCACAAATCGCTTGGTGTAAACAAGATCACCGCCCAGCGCAATCAGGCTTTCCTCGAAGCTGACAGGCAAGGCAATGCCGCTGAGAGCCGCAATTTTCTTACCCTTCAAGAGGTGAAGTCCGACCCGGTCGCCGGTGAAAACATCCTCAAAATAAAGAGGGCTATGCACGCACTCAATGACGCTCGCCTTAGGATTGTATTTGGCAATCTTGCCCCGCAATTCCTCTGTATCTCCGTCGCTTTTTGTGATGAACACAATATGTGCACGAGAGAGGTGTGAGGGAGGCTCGCGAAGGGTGCCTCGGGGCAAAAGCTTGCCGTTGTTGCCGAACGGCTGCTGGCGGTCAATTAACACCACGTCACGCCGCCGACCCTTAAGTTTCCAGTACTGGAAACCGTCGTCAAGCAGCAGGGTGTCGCATCCGTATTTATCAATGGCATAACGCCCCGCCTTGACCCGGTCCTTGTCGACCAGCACGACCACATCCCGAAGGTTTGAGGCAAGCATGTAAGGCTCATCCCCCGCCTTTTCCGAGTCGAGCAACAGGGATTTTCCGTCCGACACAATTTTCGGGGGTATGATATCCTCGCGAAGCAGAATCTTGTTCACGAGCCGCTCGTGTATGGGTGCCGGCTTCGAGCGATAGCCGCGGCTGAGGATGGCCACCTTGCGGCCGGCGTCCTGAAGCTCCCGTGCGAACTTTTCCACCACAGGCGTCTTTCCGGTACCGCCGGCGGTGAGATTGCCAATCGCAATCACCTGCACACCAAGGGTAGAGTCTCGGAGGATGCGAAAGTTGTATAAGAACCGCCGCGCTTTGACGGCGACAGTGAACACTTTCGACAACGAATAGAGAACGGCGCGGAGCAGGGCGGCGCGCTTCCCTTTGCGCTGTCCATAAATCACGTCCAGGACAAACTGCTCAAGCGACTCTGTCCATGCCAGGAAGTATTCCCTCATGCGCGGCGGAGTGTGCCAACGCGATTAAAGCGCGGCAACGTTTTCAATGCTTTCGATGGATTAAGCAGCCTCCTGCCTCGCATTTGAGCCCCCGGCTTATTTTATATCGGTTTGTGCTTGTTTTTTTGTAAGCCCACTTGGCCAAGCGCAGCACAAAGCCAAGCCGCATAGCCACAGCCAACGGAAACAGTAGCGGCATACGTAGGCCGAACTCCCGCACAGCCTCTGCTCCGACGTACACCTTGCCTTGGCGCGTCACGAAATGCATCGCGGCCATCATGGCGTCCAGCGATATGAAATGCCTGGCCATAAGATCGTCAGCCGCGGACATCGGGATCGGCTCGATGGTGTTAAACCAGTCCAATCTCCGGAGGAGGCCAATGCTCCGTTGGCAAAAGCCGCAGCTGTCGTCGTAAATCAACTGATGCCCTGCCGTGTTCATAAAAATGGTGGGCCCAGAGGGATTTGAACCCCCGACCAAACGATTATGAGTCGTCTGCTCTAACCACTGAGCTATGGGCCCGTAAAAGCTCGGTTGCCGAGCGACCGGCATTTTGCGTGATGCCAATCACACGGCAAGGCAAATTCAACTCAGAGCAGACTCAAAACCGTCGTTGAGCATTCCAGAGATCTCGTCAAGGGCCTCCTCGCCAGCCGCACGCAATCCCAGTTCGTCTTCACCGTGCAGCATCATCTCAAAGCGAGTGGCCATGGCATTGCGGGCGAGCGAGACCGTTTTCATTGGGGGCGCATGGTTAGGCAACAGCTAAGATGTCGGCAGTGGCCCACCGATATTGATGCCGTGCGTCAGACAGTAGGCGGCGTTTTTCACATACTTCGTCGCCCAGTTTTTCAAGCCTGCGCGCTCCTCGTCTGTGAGCTTGCGAATTACCCTGGCTGGACTGCCTACTGCCATCGAGCCATCAGCGATTTCCTGACCCTGCTTAACCAGAGCATTGGCCCCTACGATGCACTGGCTGCCGACCACCGCACCATCGAGAATTGTCGCTCCCATCCCGACAAGCGTCTCATCACCGACACGGCAGGCGTGCACCACAGCCGAGTGGCCTACGGTCACATAATCGCCAATATAACAACCGAAGTCGTCGGCGATGTGCAACACAGCGTTGTCTTGAATATTGGTACCTTCACCGACAACAATCTCATTAATGTCGCCTCGCAGCACGGCATTGTACCAGACGCTCGACTGCTTCCCGAGTGTCACCGCGCCAAACACAACCGCCGATTTGGCGATGTACACCTCCTCGCCGATTGTCGGTTCCTGGTTGAGATATTTTTCGAGTCGTTGATTGATTGAAAGATCAGATTCCATGGCCCGCCCGTAAGCTAAGCTGCATACTCATAGGGGTCAACGGCAGCTTGAGCAGGTGATCCTGGCGGGGATTTGCTGGGTGTCGTTCTGTTTGGTCAAACGGTCGCGGCGTTGGGGGAAGCAGGCCGTGCAGCTTGAGAAGCGTTCCAGATCCCAGAGGTCAGCGAAGACGCGTCCGCGCGCCTGGCCAACACCGTAGTCCATCGTATCCTCCAGTTGGACAAGCGTAGGCTCGATAAATTGCCCGACTGCGGCCAGGCGATCCATCGCGCCGTTGCCGGTGCGGGTGGGGATCAGCGTGGTGACCGTCGCGCCGCAGTCCAGCGAAAAATCAATGGAACGCCTGGCCCACTCGACGGATTCGTCTACCGGGATGAATGGCGGTTGCAGTAGCACGAAGGTGCGCAAGGCTATTTCATGCCGGGTGATGAAGTCTGCGGCATCACGGAACTGCTCGAGAGACACACGCTTGTTGAGTTTTACCAGCGCCTCGGGATGGACAGTCTCTAGGCCAAGTGCGATTTCAAGCTGGCCGTTTAGACGGTCGCGAAAGCGTAGACAACGATCCCCGATCAGGGCCGGGTGGCTCTCCACGATGACACGGCTGAACTTCGTCAAGCGCGTTGAAATTACGGCCTCTTCATCCTCGGGGATGGCTTGGGCATCAAAGAAACTACCGGCATTATAAAGTTTGATTTGCTGGAGCTTGGTCAGGTCGCTGCATTCGCGTTCCGTTTGGCCAAGCGCGAAATCGATTTGCTCGGAGAGCGCGCCTGAGGGGACGGTTTCATCGAGAGTATTCTGCCAGAGATCGCACATCAGGCAGCGCCACGGACATTCCTTGTTGGTAAGAAAAATAGTCAGGCCATCGACAAGGCTGCCGTCGGCAGCGCGCTCCTTTTCCAGCAGCCAAGCGTAGGGGCGGTGTGGGTCAAGTGGATTTTTTGGGCCGCGCTGCCCGATGATCCAGCGGCTGCGTGCTGCGTGCGTTTCCGGATAATCCACGCCGGACTCTGCGAGGGCGTCAGGAATAAAGCTCGAGGAATTTTTTGCGAAGTTGCCCCTCGCGCGCCGGGATGTTTTCGCGGAGCGAACTGACCGAGGTTGCACCGTGCTGGAATCGGCGTTTTCCAAAAACCGGCATGTCGAAACCGAGCGCAGACCTGACGCCTCGAGCGACGATGTCGCCCTTGAGTGCGTACAGCTTGTCGACATCGTAGCCGGTCAACTCGACGAACGGGATGCCTTCGGCTACCTCGACAACATCCGGCCTGGTGAACGGACTGAAGCCTTTGAAGCCGAAGTGATGACCAGGTGCGTAAGTCCTTGCATACGAACGGCTCAAACCACCGGAGTAGGTGAGCGAATGCTTGATCGTGCCGACGCCCCAGCCTTCCTGATACAGCATCTGGTTGTTGACGACACTGCGGATCGTCAGCTCCGGATTTTCCTCAATAGGATAGTCCTTCAGGTTTTCATCGCCGCCATCGCCGTCGATAAGGTATTTCCAGTCAGGATATTTTTTGCGGATGCCCCGGCAAAGCCCGACGGCCATAGAGGCGGACTCGATGTCGAGGATCTTGTAATCCTCGACGATCTGAATGGTCTCGGCGACATCGATGTCCTCGAGGCAGGATTCGATCGGCTCGAGAAACATTCCCATGTCCAGCTTCCCGAGGAAATCCTTGCATTGTTGAAGGTCAGGGCCATCGCCGAAGCTCAACGTGAACGCCTTAAGTCGGCCGAGGTCGAAGCCCAGTTCGCGCATCACCGCGTAAGTGGATAGAAAGACTGCACCACTGTCGATGCCACCGGAGAAGCAGCAGCCGATCGGTTCCGTTTCAGGGATGCGCTCGAGCCATTTTCGGACTTCGTTTTTCAGCGCGGCTATGTAGTCATGGCCGATCGGGTCGAGATCGGTTGAGTAGTGGTTGCGGCGCGGGTTGAAGAACCGTTCGTACGTCGGGTCAGGATCCGGGCAGCCGACGAGCTGGATCGTGACGAGATAATGCGCCGGAACCATTCGTGTGTAATAGGGATGAAACTGATCCCCAAAACCCTGTTCCTCGAGCCATTGACGGATGGCATCAATGCGGTGTGCAACGATGAGTGCTGGTCCCTCAATTTGCTTGGCTAAAAAGTAGCGCAGCGGACGGTCGAGCGAGCGGGCCAGCTTAACTGACTTGCCGTCCTTGGCTACCAATGCGAAAGAACCGTCAAAGTCGCGGATGGTTTGCGGTGAGCCGGTGAGCATACGCCGGCGTGCCTCGTCTGGGGAGAGGTTGAGCAGCTCGGTTTGGTTGGGATCGGTCAGGTCAACGACTCGTTCAATGTACTCGTGCATGTCAGAAGAATTAAATTCGTACCATCAAATAAATTGCTTAAAAACCGCGCCGATTGTCTGCACTTCGACCTTAAACGTCAACCTAACGAACAAAAATATACTATCACCTCAATGATACCAAATAGGCCAGGAGATCGGCGGCTTCCTGTGGGGCGAGATTTTGTAAGAGGCCGGCCGGCATGGCAGAGACCGGTAGGTCGGTGAAGCGCAGTACACTTTGAGTGGGCATCGTCAATTCCTCGCCGGACAGTAGTCGGAAACGGGTATTCTCCTTTGCCCGCTCAAGCAGGAAACCAGTTTGGATCTCGCCGGATTTCATCTCCAACGAATAGAGGCGGTAGCCTTCGGTGATCGTCTTTGCCGGTTCAAGCAAGCTTTCAAGCAGTTGTTCGCGGTTTAGTCGGCTGCCGACTTGGCTCAAATCAGGGCCGATATTTTTGCCGCTGCCTTGCACCCGGTGGCAAGTGATGCAGAGAGTGCGGCCGGTTTGCAGGAAAAGACTTCTCCCTTTCACCGTGCTGCCGTCCAGGGTGAGTAACATGGTTGTGTCCGGCTTCGGGCCTAGTTTCTTTATTTGTTCGCTGTCTGGTAGGAATTGCTCAAATAACTCGCGCACTCGGAAGTCGTCATGCCCGGCGGCAACTCGCGAAATCGTGTCGCGTTTTCGGGCGACCGCCAGATCAAGAGGATTGTTGCCCAACACCGACTGCTGAAGCATTAACGCGCCGCTTGGCTTGGCCAATAACTTGGCCAAGTAACCTTTTTTCTCATCGCCATTTGCCAAGCCGAACGAGTGAATCTGTTTCTGCTGTGTGCTTACTTGGCCGAGCCGCTCGGGGGACCGGCCGGTTTCGTCAAGTGGCATGTTAGCGATCCAGTCATGGATCAACTTCAGCCCAGCGCTATCGATACGGCGCGAGCCTAAATGTGGCATTCTGCCGTTGCCCTGCTTGGCCATTCGGTAAAGCAAAACCGACCTGTACGGATCGCCCGGGGCAACCACACGTGCATTTTCAAGATCAAAGTCGCCTTGGGCAGGAGGCAGACCAAGTAACTTTGTTCGCTTGAGCGGCAGGTGAAAGGAAAGGTCAAATACCGTCGCTCCTCCTCCTCCTTGATGATGGCAGTGAGCGCAATTGACATGTAGGTAAGAGCGGGCACGCTTGGTCAGCGATTCATCAATATCGTCGACTCTGGTCAGGTTGGGCCGTTGGGGAGGAGGAAGACTAGCCACAATACGGAGTTGCTTAAGTTGATCGGCAGTTTCTTCGCCGAGTTGCTCCGGTGTGAAGCCGATGACCGTACCGAAGCGCTGGCCATGGCAGAGTTGGCACTCTGCGCGGCTGGCAAAGTGCCAGCTCAAATTCCGGCGGCCACCTGGAACAAGCGTGTCAGGAATCAGTAGGTCGATGTCGCTACCTTTGCCATCCGACAACTCAGCGTCGGTACCTTCCTTGTTCCAAATAAAACTGTACGCCTGCCAAAAACCATCCACGAGCTGCAACACCTGTGTCTCTAGTCTTCGCGGCTTAGGCTGACTGTTTTCAGGAGAATCGAACACATCCATCGTGATCGTCTTTGCCAAAACGGTTTTATTGGGGAATCTCAACGAACCTTCAAAATTTCCCAGTCGAGAGTCATTGCTTGGGTGCAGATCGATGATTCCGTCACCAGGTACTGCAATGACTCGCGAATAACGGGCGCCGTCCTGCCACGGTTCGGCATTGATTGTATAAGGCATCACGCCGGCTGCGGGAGTGAGACTGGTCAGGTTGGAGTACAAACCGGTCCCACTGAGTTGGGTTGGGAATGGTATGGCTGGAGTGTTCGCTGGATTTGGCACCAGCTTATTGAGCGTGCCCAAGTGGTCGACCACGATTAATTCCTCATCGGGATCAATGCCAAAACAAATAATTTGGTGCGGGGTATTGGCCAGTTCGAGGTGTTCGGTGACCTCTTTGCCGTCGTAGCGCAGCCCCCAGATTCGGCCAGTGGTGTAATCCCCGTAAATATAAGTGCCCTTGAGACCGGACAGCCGGGAACCGTGGTAAACATGGCCACCAGTCATCGATCGGGCTTCCGAGTGGGAGTGCTGCACAACGGGCGAGGTGATGGGGCTTGGCCCGGAATTATCATCAGGGTGGATCGGCTGGCTCCCCTCCATAATGCTCCAGCCGTAGTTGCCTCCGCGCTCTACCTTGAATACCAGTTCCCACAGATCCCAACCGACATCGCCCACCCAAAGGTTGCCAGTTGCTTTGTCGAAGCTCATGCGCCACGGGTTGCGAAACCCATACGCCCACACTTCCGGTCGTGCTCCTTCGACCCCGACGAACGGATTATCTGGAGGCACACTATAAGCTTGGCCGGGATCGCGGTGGTCGACGTCGATGCGAAGAATGGACGCCAAAAGGTCACTGATGTCTTGGCCGGTTTTAAGGCCGTCAGGCGGGTACGGGGCCTCGGCGTCGCCGGTGGAAATATAGAGCATCCCATCCTTGCCAAAGTTCAGCGAACCACCATTGTGGCCGCCAGACAACCAGGTGATCAACACCTCGCGGGAGCCCGGATCGAAACGGGGAGGGCCATCCTCTTTTGGGATCCGGTACCGAGCCACATGAGTTCCATCCTTGGTTTTCCTTCCCAAAACATAACACAAAAAGACCTCACCTGTTTCGGCAAAATCGGGATGAAACTCTAGCCCATATGCCCGTGACGCCTCCGGAACATTAGCACGAAGGTCATAAACCAAATCTGCCTTTTCAACCAATTCGTCGGGAGGGAAAGAATAAACCAACCCCTCAAGTTCAAGTACGAAAAATCGGTTGAGCGCTTCGTTGTAACGGATCTCAACCGGCTGCCGAAACTTGAGGTTTGGGAATGCCCTAGCCGTCACCAGTGGTGGAGCAGGAATCGGCGATGAAGCCATTCGAGACCCATCCCAAGGTACACGCTTGGCCGCCTGACATTTCGCTAAAGAAAAAAATAGTAGACAAACAATCAGCAGGCATGGATTGCAAAGAAAACGCATATGAAGGCGGGAAAGTCTGGCCAATGCGTGGCGATTGGCCAAGTCAGAAACTAACAATCCGGCTTGGGATGTGTCGTGAGATGAAGACTCTATTTTGCCCTAGTGGGAGTGGGCGTGGCCGTGCTCGTGGGAATGGCCGTGTTCCTCCTCCGGCTTGGGGTCGATCTCGGTCACCTTGGCTTTTTCCTCAAGCAAATCGATGACCTTGGCGTTCAAGATTTCCTCCTGAACCTGGTAAATGGTACCGTTGTCCTTGAGTTGCTGGGCCAGTTTCTGCGGCTTGACCTTCTGCTGTGTCGCCATGGCGGCGACTTGCCGGCTAAGTTCCTGATCAGTGACCTTGATGCCTTCCTTTTCGGCTATTTTAGATAGGATGTAGTTGGCTTTAACGCGCACCTCGGCGTCGGCCTTGGCGTTGGCGTAAATCCGGTCCTTGTTTTCATCGATGACCTCCTTGCCAACGCCGCGCTGGTGGTTTTGTTGAACGATGTTATGCACGCCAAGCCGGGTGGCCTCGTTGACGATCGTCTCGGGCAGGTCGCAGTTCACGGCGTCGAGCAGTTTATCCACGCACTGGTTGCGGACCGATTTTTTTAGTGAATACTCAAGCTCATTTTTGAGGTCGTTCTCCACGCCCTCTCGGAGTTTATCCATGCTCTCGGCGCCGAACCCCTTGGCGAATTTGTCGTCGAGTTCGGGCAGGGATTTTTCCTTCACCTGCACAATCTCGATCTCGTACCTGGCCTCTTTGCCGACGAGTTCCTCGTAGATGAAATCGTTGGGGATGGTGACGGTAACTGTTTTTTTGTCATCCTTGCCGGAACCAATGAGGGCCTCGACAATGCCCGGGATCAGTGGATTATGTTTGGCATTCAGCCAGTAGTTTTTTTGCTCAGTGAGCCCGCGGGCAACCTTGACAAGGTCGGTGATCGGCTTGTCATCAATGGTGCCGGTGAAGTTGACCACGATGAAATCATCCTCGCCGGCGGGGCGATCCACGTCGGTGTAGCTGACCCGCTGCTCGCGCAGGGCGTCCAGCGCCTTGTCGATGTCTGCACCGGTGACGGTGCGACGTTCCTTATCGACTTCAAGGCCGTTGTACTCCGGTAGCTCGAAGGCAGGGGTGACCTCGAGCGTGGCGAGGTACTGGAACGGTTTGCCGTGGCCGAACTGCAGCTCCTCGACTTCCGGCATGATCACCGGCCGGAGCCCATTTTCCTTGAGGGCTTTGGAATAGCTGTCGGACATGAGGGTACGCTTGGCCTCCTCGCCTATTTTGTCGCCGTAGGAGCGCATGACGTTGGCCAGGGGCGCCTTTCCGGGCCGGAAACCGGGCAGGTGGGCATGCCGCCGGAAGTCCTTTGCCACGCTGTCAAACTTGGCGTTTACCGTCTCGGCATCGATCTCAATGCGGAGTTGTTTCTTGCACGGGGACAGGTCTGTAATGGTTACTTCCACGGGAGTCTTTCGTTAAAACTGGGGATTCGGGCCACCGGAAATCGGCTTGGCCAGAGCGGCGTAAGTGTAGGTTTGCCCCTGGATTGCGTCAAGCCTGTCGCTTGGCCAAGCGCTCGACATTGAACGGGTGCATCGCAATACTCGCTGCCCATGAGAAACCCATCATCCGCTCTCTCCCGTCGGAGTTTTATCGGGACCACCGCAGCGCTTGGCACCATGGCGGCCACTACCGGCGTCCCGCGCTTGGCCAGGGCGGCTGCGCCGTCGGCCAAGCGCATCAAGCTCGGCATCTCGTCCTATTCCTACTGGCACTTCCGAGATCCAAAGGTGTCTATCGAGGCGGTGATCGACAAGACAGCCCGGCTCGGTGTCGAGGGGGTGGATATCCTCCACCGGCAGATGGACTCGGAGGACAACGGTTATCTGCAGAAACTCAAGCGACACGCATTTACCAACGGTGTCGATTTGATCTGCCTGTCGATCCACCAGGATTTCGTTGATCCCGACCCCGTCGTGCGCAACAAACACATCGAGCACACGAAGAAATGCATCGACCTGGCCTACCGCATGGGAATCCCGTGCATCCGGCTCAACTCCGGCCGCTGGGGCACGGTGAAATCGTTCAACGAGCTGATGGAGCTGCGTGGTAAGGAGCCGCTACTGCCTGGCTACACGCTGGACGACGGCTTCAAGTGGTGCATCGACTCCATCGAAAAATGTCTGCCAAAGGCGGCCGAGTGTGGCGTGATGTTGGCGCTGGAAAACCACTGGGGACTCACCCGCACGCCGGAGGGGCTGCTACGTATCGTCAACGCCATCGACTCGCCGTGGCTGGGCCTGCTGATGGACACCGGCAATTTCCTAGAAGATCCTTATACCAAGCTGGAGAAGGTCGCGCCCAAGGCGGATTTCGTCCAAGCCAAGACCTACTACGGAGGAGGCGAGTGGTACACGCTGGATCTGGATTACGAGCGCGTGGCCCGGATCCTGCGCAGCGTGAACTACACCGGCTACGTGTCGCTGGAGTTCGAGGGAAAAGCACCGGCAGATGAAGGTGTGGCCAAAAGCATTGAGCTATTCCGGCGGGTGTTTAGTTGAGTCAGCCATAGAACTATGGAAATGTTTTCTCGGTTTACTCAAGGGCTATTGGCTGGTAACACTCCGGCCCCGTTTGAATATCTCAATGGATTGAGCGTCTGTCTTACTGCAAGGCGGACGGGACCATTACTAAATATTTCTGGCGGATTTAAACCAAAATTACACTTTTGAGATAATGAACATACTAATCAATAACGCTAAAAAAATTCGGCTGTTCAGCTTGGCTGCCGCGGTCTGTCTTGGCACTGCAACCTCCGGCATGGCACTGGAGTTCAACAAGGGTGATCATGTTGTACTCATCGGAAACGCACTCGCCGAGCGCATGCAACATCACGGCTGGCTAGAAAGCTATATTCAGGCCACTACGGCCGACAAGGAACTGGTGTTCCGCAACCATGGCTTCGGCGGCGACAAGGTGAACAATCGACCACGCAACAACGGTTTCCCGAGCGCCGACGCGTACCTCGAGATTTCCAAGGCCGACGTTATTCTGGCGTTCTGGGGTTACAACGAGTCCTTCGACAACAGCCCGGACTCCTTCCGTGCCGATTTGGCCAAGTGGATTGATGAAACAAAGGGCAAGAAATACAACGGAAAAGGTGCCCCGCGCATTGTGCTCCTCTCGCCGATTGCCCACGAGAATCTTGGCCAACCCAACCTCCCAGACGGCTCCGCCAACAACGAGCGCCTGGCCAAATACACAGACGCCACCCGCCAGGTAGCCAATGAAAAGGGAGTTGAATTTGTTGATTTATTCAACCTTTCACAAGATCTCTACAAGCGCAGCAAATTGCCGCTGACGATCAATGGCATCCACCTGACTAGCAGAGGCAACAATCAACTTGCACGGGGCATCCACAAAAACCTGTTCGGAAAATCACCGAGAGCAAGCGGACGCAAGCTGGCTAGGATCCGGGGTGCCGTGCTCGACAAGAACTGGCACTGGTACAACCGTTACCGCGCTACTGACGGCAATGATGTCTGGGGAGGCCGATCCGGTTTGTCATTCGTCAACAAGCAGACCAACCGCGTGGTATTACAGCATGAGTTGAAAATGATCGACGTAATGACCGCCAACCGCGACAAGGTTGTTCATGCTGCTGCCAACGGCAAAACCATCAAGGCCGATGACAGCAATGTACCGGCACCGGTCAAGGTCATTTCCAACGTGGGTGGCGGTTCGGCGAGCAGCAATGCCAACAAGGAGGGCTCGGTGAAATATGACAAGCCGGAGGAAACGCTGGCCAAGCTCAAGCTTGCGCCGAACATGAAAGCCAATCTCTTTGCCTCCGAGGAGATGTTCGACAACATGATCAATCCGGTGCAGATGGGAGTTGACACCAAGGGACGTCTCTGGGCCGCCGTCTGGCCGACCTATCCCAAATGGGAGCCGATCAAGAACGGTGCCAACAAGCAGATGCAGGATTCACTCGTCATTTTGCCGGACAAGAATCGCGACGGTGTGGCCGACAAGATGATTACCTTCGCGCGCGTGCACAATCCCACCGGCTTCGAGTTCTGGAACGGCGGCGTCGTCGTCGCCAGC
>ENA-UPTF01001677-UPTF01001677.1-marine-metagenome-genome-assembly--contig:-NODE-1677-length-13683-cov-2.316919_pt1 | contig 13683 bp, 10 predicted proteins | sample MGYA00238166_ERZ767019 | MGnify/ENA primary metagenome ERZ767019 (study PRJEB28930, sample SAMN06266391) | marine metagenome | isolation source: Sea water from 250 m depth | place: Atlantic Ocean...
GTGCTTCGATTATCAGAAACAATTTTTCACCGGCAAAAATGACAAGGTGTCTCAGTACCCCTACCTGTTGCGTTACGACGTGGAGGTGAGCGGCTTCGGTTCACATCGATCTGGTCACCTTTGCCTGTTGCGTCTCAAGACGCAGATCTATCCCGGCGGCCCGTCCAAGCACCACTGGCCGACGCTTTGTCTTAACACGCTGCGCTGGGCCAAGAAACAGGGCGCCCTCGTTGGGCCGGCACATTCGGGATGGGGCCTCAACCTGCCTACCGATGATTTGCCGAATTACAACATTCCGCCGTTCGATAGCATCGGCGCCAACGAATACATCGCCGATGTCACCCATAAGGTTCCTGGCCCGGATGGAAAGCTGGTGCCTGCCGTTGACTTCCTCTCGACGGTCGATACGCCGTCGGTTTGGGAACTCAATATTTGGTACCACACGCTCAACTGTGGATTCCGGACACGCATCAGCGGCGAGACCGACTTCCCGTGCATCTACGGCGAGCGTGTCGGCCTAGGCCGCTCGTACGTGAAACTCGACGGCAGACTCACTTACAACGACTGGTGCGAAGGCATCCGCGCCGGGCGCAACTACGTCGGTGACGGACGCAGTCACCTGATCGACTTCCAAGTCAACAACGTGCAGATGGGAGTTGAGGGTAGCGAACTCCACTTGACCAAGCCGGACACCGTGCTTGTTACGGCCAAGGTCGCTGCACGACTCAACCAGGAACCAATCCCCGGCTTGGCCAAGCGCGACTACAAGCAGAAGCCGTATTGGCACATTGAACGCGCACGAATTGAAGACACCCGAAAAGTCCCAGTCGAGGTGATCGTCAATGGCTATCCGATTGCGAAAAAGGAGATCGTCGCAGACGGCGATTTGCAGGACATCGCCTTTGAGGTGCCGATCGAGTTCAGCAGCTGGGTGGCGTTGCGCATCCTTCCCTCGTCACACACCAACCCGGTATTCGTACTCGTCGATGGCAAGCCGATCCGCTCCTCCAAACGCAGTGCCGAATGGTGCCTTGCCGGAGTGAAAAAATGTCGCCTGCAAAAACAACGCTTTATGGGCGCAGATGAAATCGCCGACTTCAACGCAGCCTACGATCACGCTGAAAGAACCTACCGCCGCATCATCGTCGAAAGCGTCACCGACTAACCGAGGAACAGGTTCGTCGGGGGGCCGCTCACGCCCGCCTTGCAGCGGAATACTCCGCCTGCAAGTGGTTGTTCCGCCCTGCCAGTCCTGTCGAGATCGCGGCTGGAGGTGGTGATGTAAAGTTCGTCCCAGTTTTCGCCGCCAAAACAGCAGGATGTCACGCACTCGACCGGCACCTCTACCTTGGCCAAGAGCGTCCCATCCGGCTCGAACCGAGCCACACCCCAACCCTGCCACAATGCCACCCAAAGCATACCCTCGTTGTCGATACACATGCCGTCCGGATAGCCCATCCCGCTCGGCAACTCGAACGCCGTCCGCCGATTAGACACCGAGCCGTCGGCCATGTCGCAGTCGAACACATCCACACGGCGCGTCGGCGAGTCGATGTAGTAAAAGGTCTTATGATCGGATGTCCAAGCCATGCCGTTTGAGATGCTGACCTGGTCGAACAACTTGTCTGCGGAGAGATTGCGGTTGAGTCGGTACAGGCTGCCGACGTTCGGTGCCTCATTCATCCCCATCGTGCCTGCCCAAAGCCGCCCCTCTGGATCGACCTTGCCGTCGTTGAAACGGTTGTTTGGCAAATCCTGCTCTGGATCAATAATCGGCGACAACTCGCCGCTGGCTAAGTCGAGCCGCACGAAGCCGGCGCTCGTGCCAAGAATCAAGTCGCCTTTCTCCGCCGGTACGGCCAAACCGGGTTTTTCGCCGACGTCCCAGGTTTTATTTTCGCCTGTGGCTGGATAGAAGCAGCAGACGCGGGCACTCTCGATGTCCACCCAGACCAAGTCCTGCGTCTCCTCTCGCCAGACGGGGCCCCCACCGAGAACCGCTTTCGCGTCCAAAACACAATCCGCCATCAACGTTTGCACGGACGTAGCTTGGCCAAGCACCTGGCCACGTGGCAAGTTTCGAGTGCGCTTGGCGAGGCAGCGGCTCAGCGAGCGACCATCGAGACATCAAGCGTGCCACTGATCGATTCCTTACCGGTGGAATTCTGGAACGGCGCCAGGCCGAACTCCGGAATAACCGCTAGCAAATGATCAAAAATATCGGCTTGGATCGCCTCGTACTCGGCCCAGACCGTCGTGTCGGTGAAGATGTAAATCTCGATCGGCAACCCGTTATCACCAGGCTCAAGCTGGCGAATGAGGAACGTGCGATCCTGCCTTATCTGCGGATGGTTTTTTAAGTATGCCATGATATAGGCGCGGAAGGTGCCAATGTTGGTCAAGCGACGGCCGTTGACGAGTTCCGACAAGTCCGTGTTGACCGTTTGGTTATGCGCGTTGACCTCGTCGAGTCTGGATTGCAGATAACCTTTAAGCAGGTCGAATCGCTGGAACTTCTCGAGCAGCCCCTCGTCGGCAAATCGGATCGAGCGCATGTCGATGTGGATAGGACGCTTGATTCGGCGCCCGCCGGAGTCCTTCATGCCGCGCCAGTTGCGGCACGATTCGGTGATCAATTTCGACGCCGGGATGCTCACCACGGTCTTGTCAAAATTCTGCACCTTCACCGTCGTGAGCGACACGTCGATCACGTCGCCGTCGACACCGTGCCCCTTCATCTCGATCCAGTCGCCCTTGCGCACAGTGTCATTGGTGGCGATCTGAATCCCCGCCACCAGACCCATGATCGCGTCCTTGAACACGAACAAGAACCCCATCACCATTGCGCCCAAGCCGGCCATCAGCGTGCCAATCTCGCGGCCCATCACGATCGAGATGATGAACACACCCCCGACAAAGCAGACCGCCAGCATCACCGCCTGCAGCAGTCCCTTGATCGGGATGCGCTTTGAAATATCGTAACGCTGATAAATCGAAAGCAACCCGTTAAGTAGCGCCTGCAGGGTGAACAACAGCACCACCACTAGGTACACCTTGGCCAATCCCTGCACAAAACCGACCAAGCTCTCCACTCCCTCGAACAGTATCGGCGCCAGCACGTGCGCCACGAGAGCGGGAACGACATTGGACAGGCGGGCGAACACCTTGTACTCGATGAGGACCTTGTCCCAGTCGGTGCTGGTCTTACTCGACAGGAACCGGATGGCCCTCAACACCACTCGTTTGGCCAAGAGATAGGCGAGCCAACTCAGGAACACCAACGCCACGGCACCAACCACATTGACCAACAGACCGGCCCAAACCGAATCGATGCCGAATCCTTCGAATTGCCCTTTCAGCCAGTCGAGCAGGCTACGCAGGCTCTCAATTGTCTCGCCCTGGGCACTGTTACCCTGGCCGCTCAAGCTCTCCACTCTGTTGGTCTCGTTCATCGAAGCAGTCGTTTATTGCCGAGGCAGTAAGCTAGTCAAATTGTTCTCACGATGAAACCCCTTTTCCGCCCTTGGCCAAGCGCTTAGCCACAAAAAAAACGGGAGCCTGCTGGCCCCCGCCTGGTTAATTCGTTGCCGCCTCCGCTCAGAAACTCTCGCCAACCTGAAAGCGTAGGAAATTGCTCACGGTGATCTCGTCACCCAGCGCCTGCCCAACGGCAGCCACGTGGTCCTTGATGCTCACGTCCGGGTTCTTCACGAAGCCCTGCTCGAGCAGGCAATTGGTAGCGAAGAACTTATTGAGCTTGCCGTTGACGATGTTCTCGATGGCCTGAGGTGGTTTGCCCTCGGCTTGCTCCTCTGCGATAGCTTTCTCCTTAGCTACCAGTTCAGGATCGACCTCGTCGCGGCTAACGGAGACCGGCGCAGAGGCGGCGATGTGCAGGGTGATGTCCTTCACCAGCGCCTTGAAGTCGTCGTTGCCAAGGATGTCCTCCTTGCCGGCACCGATCTGGAGCAGCACGCCGACCTTGGCGCCGGTGTGAATGTACGCTGCCACCAGCCCAATACCCTCCACATCAAGCTTTGCATCGCGTGAGAGAAGAATGTTCTCACCGATCTTGGCCACCTGCGCGGTGCGTAGCTCTTCAAAATCGGTGTCAGTGGCTGTCAACTTCAGCTTGGCAACTTCACTGGTGAACTCCAGGAACTGTTCGTTCTTGGCGACGAAGTCGGTCTCGCAGTTGATCTCGACCAACACGCCCGACTTGGAGTCAGGCTGGATGTAGTGGGCGATGACACCCTCGTTTGCCTCGCGACCGGCTTTCTTGGCGGCCTTAATCGTGCCCTGCGCGCGCAGCACATCGACGGCGGCCTCTACATCGCCATCAGTCTCGGTGAGCGCGTTTTTGCAGTCCATTAGGCCTGCGCTGGTCATACCGCGAAGTTGCGCAACAAGTTTTGCTGTTATTTCTGCCATAATATTATTTACTAAATGAGCTTCGCTCCCAAGTTGGTTCAACCTGGGAAGAAAGGTTTTTGAGTAGCGACCGGCTCAGGCTTCGACCGGCTCGGTCGGCGCCCCTGGAGCATCCCCAGCCGAGGCTTGCTCGGCAGCGGATGCAGGAACCTCTGCGGGTGCCGCTGCCTCCCCTGCGGGTGCCGGTTCAGTCGTAGTTGTTTCCGCCTCCAGCTCAGCCGGGGCTGGTTCTTGTTTTTCAGCTTTCGCCTCAGCGTCTGCCTTCATTTTTGCGGATGCCGCCTCGTAGGCCGCACGGGCCTCTAACATCGGCCGCGCGACCGAACCGAGCACCGCCTTGATCGAGCGGATGGCATCGTCGTTACCGGCAATCGGGTAATCGACCAGAGTCGGATCGGTGTTGGTGTCGACGATGGCGACGATCGGCACACGCAACCGGCGCGCCTCGGCCAGTGCATTATGCTCGCGCTTGATATCGACGATGAAAATTGCGTCCGGCTTGGTGGCAAGGTCACGAATGCCGTTGAGTCGGATGTGCAGCCGGTTCAACTCGCGGCGTAGCATCGACTGCTCCTGCTTAACGAACTCCGCCATTCTGCCGTCGGTCTCCATTGTTTCCAATTCCACCATACGGTTGATGGAGCGCTTGATAGTTTTAAGGTTGGTCATCATGCCACCCAGCCAACGTTCGCACGCGTATGGTTGGCCGGTGGCTTCCGCTGTTTCCCTGATGGTAAGCTGGGCCTGCTTCTTGGTGCCGACGAAGAGTACCTTGCCTCCCTTGGCCACGATGCCCTTGAGGAATTCGGCCGCCGCCTCGATTTGCGACGCCGTTTGCACGAGGTCGATGATGTGGATGCCGTTCCGAGCTTCGAAGATGAATTCCCTCATCTTCGGATTCCACTTGCGCGTCTGGTGACCAAAATGGACACCCGCGTCCAACAGTTCTTTTACGTTGCTCATTCTTTAGTTTTCCATTGGTTGTCGGCTGAATCCCTTGTACAGCCGTCCCGCGGAAAAACGGGATTCGGTTCGTTGTTGTTAGTGCCTCCTCGAGCGGCCATGCCCAAGGTTGTGGTTTAAAGGCGGTTCCAATTGGCTCCCAAAAGAGCCTCAAAAGCTCCTCCCTGCCAAAAAAGGGCGCGCACCTTAGCAAAACCATCCCGAGCCGCAACCCCCAATTTTTCCCGTTTCCCAGGGCTCGCCGCTTGGCCAAGTGCCCGAACGGCCAAACAATGGCTGGTCAAGCGCTGGTTCCGGCCTTAAGAATGGCTCCTTCAAGGGGGCAGACAGCGTTTCATGCTGACATTTTTGGCCAAGGGAAAAAGGCAAACCGGCCGCATCCTAGCGGTGATGGTAGTGGTGTGGCTTGGCCAGGCGCTCGGCCAAGCGGCCATCCACATCGTCAAACGTGGCGAGACGCTTGGAGTGATCGCCAAGAAATACGGCCTCAACACCTCCTCCCTCGCCACCCACAACGGCATTGCCAACCCCAACCGCGTCAAGATTGGCCAGAAACTCACCATCCCGTCCAAAACCGAGACTCTCACCTACACCATCCGCAAGGGCGACACGCTAAGCACGATCGCCAAAAAATACAAAACCACCGCAGCAGCGATCGCCAAGGCCAACGGCATTAAAAAACCCAATGCCATCCAGCAGGGCCAGAAACTCAAGATCACAATTGGAACGGCCAAAAAAACAACCAGGCCCGGACCAGCCGCCATCGCCGGGGCGACCCTGCGCGAGATCAACCGACCTCGCATCCGGCGCAACCGCTGGAAGCACATCGTCGTTCACCACAGCGCCGACAGCAACAATAGCATCCGGGGTATGGAGCATTACCACCGGCGTGTACGCCGAATGGAGAACGGGCTCGCCTACCACTTCGTTATCGGGAATGGTGTCAAGACGACGGACGGAAAAATATACGTCGCCGATCGGTGGAAACGCCAAATTCGGGGCGGCCACTTGGCCAGTACCGCGCTCAACGAGATTGCCATCGGCATTTGTCTCATTGGTAACTTTGAAAAAACCCTCCCGACCGCCAAGCAGCGCACCAGCCTCAAGACGCTCGTTTCACATTTGCGCAAACGCACCGGGGTGCCCTTCAGCCAAGTGCGCACACACCGTCACATCAATCCCAAGCCGACCATCTGCCCCGGCCGCCGCTTCAACCTACAGAGCATCCTCAGCACCTGAGCCCCCATCGTGGTTGATCCCGGTTTATAACAACTGCTGTTCCAAGCCGCCGAACAAAACGAGGCGGGATGCTCGAGCGCTCGCCGCTGAAATTAGGTGGAATGCTTCAACACTGATGGGCCAAGCGCTATGCGGAACTTTGAAGTTACCGGGTTCGAACTGAAATTTAGCCGACTTGGTTGGCCTCGAGCCAATCGAGTGCCTGACCAAGTGCCTCATCCGGGCTACACAGGATCATCTCCCCCACCCTTGGCTTGATCTCGACACTGCCCTTGGCCAACGAACGCTCACCGATACCGATACGCAGCGGGAAGCCGGCCAACTCCGAATCCTTGAACTTGATACCAGGCCGCGCCGGGCGATCGTCGAGGATCACGTCCACTCCCTTGGCCTGCAACTCGTCGTAAAGCCGGTTGGCAAGTTTCATCACTTTCGACTCCGGTTCAACGTCCAGCGCGGTGATGCAAACCTCGTACGGCGCAACCGACGTTGGCCATATAACGCCGTTCTCGTCGTGGCACTGCTCGATCACCGCCTGCAGCGTACGCGTCACGCCGATGCCGTAGCAGCCCATAATGCTCGGAAGACTTTTGCCGTTTTCGTCGAGAAATGTCGCACCGAGCGCTTCACTGTATTTGGTTCCGAGCTTGAATACATGCCCGACCTCGATGGCGCGGCGAATCTTGAGTGGCTGGCCAGTCTCGATGCACAACTCGCAGGCCTGAACCTTGCGCAGATTTGCCCACTCGCTGACCACGATGTCGCGCTCGATGTTGACGTTGCGCAAGTGGTGGTCATCGTCGTTCGCGCCGGTGACCATACCGGAACCGCCGCGCAAAACCTCGTCGGCATAGACCGGGATGCCCTCGATACCGACTGCGCCCAGGCTTCCCGGTTTCGCGCCAAGCAACTTGACGATCTCGGCATCACCCGCCGTGCGAAAAGTCGCCGTGCCCAGCACGCCGCCAAGCTTGGCCTCCTCAAGCTGGTCGTCACCGCGCAGTAGCACGATCACCGGCTTGTCTTCGGCGATGTAAACGAGTGTCTTAATTTGCCGCTCCGCCGCGACGTCGAAGCTCTTGGCCAGATCCTCGATCGTCTTCACGCCTGGCGTCTCGAATTTCTCCGCGGGACCACAGTCATCCGACGGCGTGGTAGCGGCCGGGCCTTGGCTGATCGCCTTCTCGATGTTCGCCGCATAGTCGCCGCTCTCGCAGTACACCACTTCGTTTTCGCCGGTCTCGGCCGGCACCATGAACTCGTGCGAGTGAGCGCCGCCCATGACGCCGGTGTCGGCCTGCACGGGGATGGCACGCAGGCCGCAGCGCTTAAAAATCCGCGCGTAGGCATCGTACATCCGCTGGTAACTGGCGTTGGCCGACTCATCGTCGGCATCGAAGCTGTAAGCGTCCTTCATGATGAACTCCTTGGCGCGCATAAGGCCGAAGCGCGGGCGGATTTCGTCACGGAACTTGGTCTGGATCTGGTAAAAGTTCACCGGCAACTGGCGGTAGGAGTTGAACTCATCAGCAACGAGCGTCGTGATAACCTCCTCGTGTGTCGGGCCGAGCACCCACTCTTTTTGAGCGCGATCCTTCACGTGAAAGAGAACTTCCTTCGCCGTCTCGAGCCGGCCGCTCCTGGCCCAAATGTCGGGCGGCTGCAGCGCCGGCATGAATACCTCCAGCGCCCCGGCACGGTTCATCTCCTCTCGAACGATGTTCTCGACCTTCCTGAGAGCCCGCAGGCCAAGCGGCAGAAACGTATACAGCCCGCCGGTGAGTCTTCGCACCAGGCCAGCACGCAGCAACAGCTTGTGTGAGATGATCTCCGCCTCGGCGGGCGTCTCCTTCATTGTCGGGATAAATGTCTGAGACCAGCGCATGTGTAAAAATGGAATCCGCCGACCAACCGGCCGGCGCTAGACGAAGCGAACAGGAAAAATCGAGCGAAGTCGAACCGAAACGGTGACCGACTATTTGACGGAATTAACCAGGGGGGCCAAGCCTTGGATGCGCACCTCGAGTGTGTCGTCCGACTCGATCGAGCCAACGCCAGACGGCGTGCCGGTGAGGATAACATCGCCCGGCAGCAGAGTCATGTTCGTCGAGATGAAGCTGACCAGCTCCGAGCAACTGAAGATCATCTGCGCCGTGGAGGAGTTTTGGCAAAGCTGCCCGTTTTTGAACAACTGAATCGTCAGGCAGTCGGGATCGATCTTCGTCTCGATGTACGGGCCAAGCGGCGTGAAGGTGTCGAACGACTTGGCCCGCGCCCATTGGCTCTCGGCGTTCTGGATCGTCCGATCGCTGATGTCCTGTGCCGCCGTATAACCGAGGATGTAACGGCTGGCCGCCTTCGGGGTGACATTGCGAATGCTGCGGCCGATCACGATGGCCAACTCGGCCTCGTAGTCGGTTCGATGCTTCTCGAACGGGATTTCGATTTTTCCGCCATCGGGCAGGATCGACTTGGGGGATTTCAGCCAGAAAAGCGGCGTCTTCGGTGTCTCTAGGCCGGACTCAGCGGCGTGGTCGACGTAGTTGAGCCCCACGGCAATGATCTTCGAAGGCTGAACCGGAACGAGCGTCCGAAACCCCTTTTTCGGAATCGGCGTCTTTTGGTAGGATGGCGCGCCAAAAATGTCGCCCTTGAGTTTATACAACTCTCCATCCTCGACCTTGGCGTAGAAGATATTTTCTCCCTTTTGAAAAAGGCCGATTGCTGCCATTGTACGGCTTTGTTAGCAAGCAAATCAGGCCAACGCAAGGAAAAAGGCGATTTTGGGCTATTTTGCCGGCTGCATCGTTAATGGGTCACGCATCGGTAACTCTATCACCCCGCCCTTGACCAAGCGGCCCAATTTCACCGGATGATCCGGGTGTCCCTTCAAAATCTCCTCTTTTTGCCCGACAATCAGGATGATCATTTGGTCAAGCTTGAGCCGCTGCTTAGCCACGTGCTGCACCGCAGCGATGTCCACCGACTCGATGTTGTCGCGGTAGTTCGCCCAGTAATGCGGCTGCTTGGCGTAGCGGCCGATCATCTCGTCGCTGGCAAACGCCGAGACCACCTGTGCCGCCGAGGAAAAGTTGTTCGGGAATGTGTCAATGAACGACTTTTTCGTCGTGAGCAGTTCCTCCTTAGTCACCGGCTCCCGGATGATGCGCTCGATCTCCTCGAGCACGATCGACGTCGCATAGGCGACCGTACGCGACTTGGACTGGAACCCAGCGCGAAACACCACCGGGTAATACACCCCCCCGGGGAATGCCGAACGCGCCGAGTAAGCCAGGCCCTCATCGGAGCGCACGCGGTTGGTGATGCGCGATGTGAAACCGCCGCCACCGAGCACATCGTTCATCACCTGGATCGCGTAGTAGTCCGGGGCGTCCCAGCGTATGCCCGGCAACATGATCGACACGCGACCCTGATTGACATCCTTGTTGACGATGTACACGCCCGGCTTGCCATACTTTTGCTCCTGCGACACCGGTGGCGCCTTTTTGCCGGGGTGTGGCCAGGCGGCGAACACGCCGTCCAGTCGCTTAAGCATCTCGTTGCGATCGAAGTCGCCGCTCACCGATACGATGAAATTTTTCGGATGCACCCACTCGTGGTGGAACGCCAGCAAATCCTCCCGGCGGATGCTCTCGAGCGACGCTGCCGTCGTGTGGCGGTTGAACCAAAAGCGCTCGCCGTACGCGAGAAAGTTGCGCTCACGTGACTCGATATTTTTCGAATCGTCATTGCGCTGCTTGAGCCCCTGTAACGTCTGCGTCTTACGCAGCGCCAGCTTATCCTCCTGAAAACTCGGCGCGGCCAGTACGGCACGCAAAATCTCGAAGCCTCGATCGGCGTCCTTGGACAACAGGTTCAAACCTACGCTACCGCTCAACCCTCCGAAACTGCTCGAGAGCCTTGCCGCAAGAAACTCCAGTTCCTCGTCTAGTTTGTCTGCAGGTGAGGACGGAATACCACCGCGCGCCATCAGGTAGCCGGTTAGGCTGGCTAAGCCCTCCTTACCCTTCGGGTCGAGGTAGCTGCCGCCGCGGACGTTTACCGACAGGTCAATCAGCGGCCGTTCGCGATCAGGATAAATGTAAACAATCACCCCTGATTCCAACTCCACGCGGTAGTCGGCCGGGTTTGGAGCATCATAAATCAGTGGCGGGAATGTCAACTTCTCCGGTCGATCCGGAATCTCCTGTGCCTGGCCAAGCGCCAGCCCAAAGACCGCAACTAAGCCGAACGCCATATTTTGCTTCATCGATAAATTCATTTTTGTTACTCCATGATTACTTGCTCAATTCAGCGATTCGCTCCGCCACTTTCACCATGATGATTTTTATCAGGCCCTGCTGCTTTCCATCCGCTTGACCAAGCTGGGCCTCCATCGTCTGCAACTGTTGCTGTAACCGCTCGAGATTTATCTCCGACTTGATCTGGCTGGCGATGCGACGCACGACCGCCTGCTGCTCACCACTCAACCCGGCCAGCGCGGGGTCGTCCGGCACCTTCGTTCCTGCCTTCCGCGTGAATGTCGCTACGGTGCGATTTTCCTTTGTAAGATATTTTTGGGCCACGCGCCGAATGTCCTCCGCCGTGACCTCGAGAATACTCGGGATTTCGGTATTGATCGATTTCCAGTCGCCACCTCCTTCGTACTGAATCAATTGCACCAGTAGATGAAAGTTCGACGAAGCACGGCGCACTGCCATCGCGGCGAAATTGTTTTTAACCTTCTGTAACTCCCGCGCGGAGACCGGCTCGTTCTTCAGCCGCTCTACCTCTACGTAAATCGCCGCCTCAACATCACCCGGTGTTTTCGGTTCCTTTGCCTCACCGCCGATGTTGAACATACCGGCATACTTTCGCGCCATTTGATGGGCGAACGCCGATGTGGCCACTTCGTCGCCAAGCACGAGCGCCTTGTGCAACCGACCGGAGCGTCCGGACAACACTGCCGCGAGTACCTCCAGGGCGTAGGAGTCGGGATGCCCCGCCGCCGGTGTGTGCCACAGGATGTCCACCTGAGGATTAGCCTCCGCCTCGGCGTTCATTCGCTTCTCAACTTTCTGTGCCACTTCCTCGGTGACGACCTCGGGCGGATTGCGTTTACCACGCGGTATGCGCTCGAAGTAGCGCTCGCACAGCTTAGCTGCCTCGTCGGCCTTGAAGTCGCCGACCAAAATCAGCGTGATATTTTGCGGCGCATAGTGCAGTGCGTAAAACTCGTCGGCCTGCGCCTTGGTGATCGCCGGGATGTCCGACGGCCAGCCGATCACTGGCCAGCCGTACGGGTGCGACTCCCAGAACATCGCCTCGAGCGATTCCTGAAATTTTCCAAGCGGCGTGGACTCGGTACGCATGCGCCGCTCCTCAAACACCACGTCGCGCTCAGCATAAAACTCGCGGAACACCGGCCGCAGCAACCGCTCTGATTCCATCCATGCCCAAAGTTCGAGCTTGTTCGCCGGCACGGTGATGAAGTAGCCGGTCATGTCATTGGATGTAAAGGCATTCATGCCAGAAGCGCCGGCGGTCGTGTACACGCGGTCGAACTCGTTCTTGACTAGCACCTCGCGCTGCGCAGCGATCAGTTCCTTGAACTTGGCCTCGAGTTCGCGGTAGCGCTCAGTTTTGTTTTCCGGCTTGGCCAAGTCTTCGATCTCGCCACGCCGCAGGGCCAGGCGCATCTTGGCCTCCTCCTGTCGCATGGCATCACGCACAGTCTCCTGTTGCTCTATGATCTCGGCGTCACGCTTGGCATTACTCGTCCCGATGGTTGGTGTGCCCTTGAACATCATGTGCTCAAAGAGGTGAGCGATTCCAGTGATACCAGGCCGCTCGTTCACGCTGCCGACGCGAGCCACCCAGCCGCCGGCGATCGCCGGCGAGTGGTGCCGCTCAAGCATGAGCAGTTTCATGCCGTTGGAGAGCGTGCGCTCATCGACCGGCACTTGTTGCGCCTGGCCAGGCACCAAGCCTGCCAGGGCGATCGTCAGGCCAAGCACTTGGCCAAGCGTCCTGCAGCGGGATCGTTGAATACTTGTTTTCGAGTTCACGGTTAAAATGGGTATAAAATGACAACGGGCCGTCCCGGCGAATCAATCCCAAGCCCTCAATTCGCAGCCGCATCCGGGATACCGAACACCGTCAGGCCAAGCACGATCAGCAAAATCCCGAAACCCAGCCGAAACCAGCCCTTGACTAAAAGCCGGCCAGGCTTGGCCAGCATCCACTCGATCATGTCGCGCATGCGCCACGGCGAAATCACCAGCCACATGGACATGACGATGATCATGTATGCCCACACGGCGAAGACCAGTCGCCACTCCGACATGTACGCCTCTGGTGTGGCCAACATATAATTGCGCTGGGTATCGAGCATTAGCTTGGCTAGTAGCAACATGAAAACCGCCAGGCCGCGCACCGCCAAAAAGTCCCTCAGAAAAATGCACGAGCCGATCCCCACCGCGCCAAAGCCGATGTAAAACCAATGCTTTATTTCACGGTAGTCCGCCATGTCCTCAATCCTGATATTCCAAAGAAACCAGGCGGTGGCGGCAAGCATCAGCATGTAGCCGGGTGTATTGGCTCGAGGGAACGCCCGCAGCGCACGGGCAACTGCATCCGGCTTGGCCAGGCTGTAGCCGGAGACTGCCGCCAAGAATACGCCGAGCAAGACCGACAAGTTGGCCAAGCTCACCTCGCTGTTCATCCTAATGCCAATGTAAAGAAACATGCCTACAAACACTAGCAGAAAACCGAACAGCGGTATCGATGCCGGCGACTCTTTACTTTGCTCATTCATACGTCAGTTCACATTCACGATGGCCGGATCACCGTACAGGGTGAACGAACCGTTGCGGGTGTAGCGTTCTCCCTCCGGAGTCTGCACCACCAAAAACCCCTCGCCCATCACAGCAACGTCGAGCGCGCTGTGAGTTTGCCTAAGGCCCCCTTGGGAAAAGTCCGTGTACGTCGAATCCAACTCCACATGACGCTGCGTCTCATTTTTCATGCCCATCGCATCGCCATAAACCT
>ENA-UPTF01001678-UPTF01001678.1-marine-metagenome-genome-assembly--contig:-NODE-1678-length-13681-cov-6.825125_pt1 | contig 13681 bp, 14 predicted proteins | sample MGYA00238166_ERZ767019 | MGnify/ENA primary metagenome ERZ767019 (study PRJEB28930, sample SAMN06266391) | marine metagenome | isolation source: Sea water from 250 m depth | place: Atlantic Ocean...
ACCGGATCCGGAGTGGCCGAGGAGAGCCACGTTTCTCAAGTCTTTTGCATCCATGTTTGGCATCGCTCCCTTTCTTTGTGGTGATGGCGAGTAGGCCAACTGGCCTCCGAGGCGCAGTAGACGGAGGAATCTGGGTGCCTTGCTATTGTTAAAACCTGCGGACACAACTATGGCGCTCCGCAATTTGTGGCCCCATTCTATGGGTTTTAGGTCGGTCGTGCAATACGAAGGAAGGGGATTGAACAAACAAGTTCTGAGGACGTCTCATTGACACTTAAGAGACCAAAGATATAATGGTCAGCTACCTGAGGCGAGATCGCTTAAAAACAAGCTTACAGACTTTGAGTCTGGGAAGCCGTAGAAGTGATAATCAAAGTTTAAAGGTGGGTTTCCATGCCTAAAAAAGAGATTGTGTCGACTGAGAAAGTAACTGCTGGAACAGCACCGCTGTCTCAAGCTACCAAGCTTGGGAACTTGGTGTTTGTTGCCGGTAATACTGGTCGGCATCCTACCAACGGAGAGGTCGGAAACGGTATAAAGGAACAGACAAAATACGCGTTAGAGCGGATCTCTTTGATATTGGACGCAGCTGGATCTTCTATGGACAATGTGCTGACCAATACCTGCTACGTTTCGAACAGGGACGACCTGCAGGGCTTTAACGAAGTTTATGCAGAATTTTTTACCAAAGACTGGCCAGCCCGGACAACAGTAGTGGTAAATTTCGGCGATCCCAACAACCTTGTAGAGGTGACAAGTACCGCCTACATCTCGGACTGACACTAGAGAGGTATACGATGGTGGCTAGGGCATATATTTTGATCGAAACTCAGGTCGGCAAATCTCGTGATGTGATTGCGGCACTTCGAGCTCTTTCCAATGTGTCGTCCGTGGATATAATTACCGGAGAGTTCGATATGATTGCCCTAGTGGAAGCTTCAGACATGGTGGCTATGGCCGACCTAGTGACAGGCCTGGTCCAGTCGACCCCGGGGGTGACCCGGACCATTACCTGTGTCGCCGCATAGAGAGATTTCTCACTCTAACGAAGGTCGAATAATAAGTGGACGGGTGTCTATCAGACCTTCCTGTATATGGTGTGCGAGCGGTTTGTGGTATGGGGTCTGATAGCTGTAGGCCAGTCTCCTTTTTCTGATTCTGCTAACCATCCGTCTGAAGTCGGGATCTCTGGTGAATCGATGTCATATAGTGCGGCGTAACGAGCCATTTTTTCGGCGTTGGTTGACTCGACCTTATAACGTGTGCAGCTATTTACTCCAGGTGCGTTCACTATGTTTGGAACGTGTTGAGTGTCGTAGACCCGGTTGAATTCGTATTCCATCTCTGCGGGGATGTCCATCATTACTAGATAAGCGTAGTCACCCATGGATATTCACCTTGCTATATTTTGCCAACTGGCTTTAATACTTGACTGAAACCAAGCATAATCGTAGAATCCGAGGCTCAGCGACCGGTAGTGTGCCGCTCCTCCAGCGGTTCCTTCGCCTTGGCGGACCGGCCGCTCTTTTATTTGACCCGCAAGCTTAATAAGTTAGGGCAGATGGTGTGCCTTCTGGAAGATCGACATCCAAAGCTTGAAGGGAGTGCGCGAGGGTGTGATAGTAGCCGCTAACGACCAAGACGTCTACTACCCCATCGTCTCCAATCATGGCTTGCAACGCTTGGAACGTGCTATCTGATACCCGGTGTTGTCGGAGAATCTCCAGAACGAACTGTACTACTGCTGCGTCATTGGCATCGAATCCGGCGGGCGCTCTGTATTCATGGATGGCGGCGATGGTTTCGTCGGACAATCCCGCGGCTTTTGCAGCAGGTTGGTTGACCGTCCACACATACTTTCCGCAGGCCTCGCGGGCCGCAGTGAGTACTGCCAGCGCTTTGATTCTAGGGTCTAGTGGTGTGTTGTAACGAGCGTAGGTTCCCAGGCCGATCATGGCAGCTGAAGCATCTGGATTGTTCAATAAGGCTGCGTAATTGCGGGCAACTCCACCACGACTGGTTTCGATGTCGTCCCATATCTCTTGACCGTGGGCGTCCATTTTTTCTCTCGTAGCGTAAGGCACTCTGGTCATGGTTCACCTCTTAGATGGATACATTGTTAGAAATAAATGAAAATAGGCCAGTCCTTGTTCAAGGACTGGCCTATTTTAGGTCACTTTGGGTTAGTCGGCAGATTGCAAACCTGCTGGTTCGCCGCCTTCTGCCCACATGGCTTCTAGCATGGCACCAGGAGACATGGGTAGGTGCCCCATCCGGATGCCGGTAGCTCGAGCTATGGCGTTGGCTATTGCTGCCATAGGAGGCACAATCGGTACCTCCCCAACGCCACGGACTCCGTAAGGATGGCCTGGGTTGGCCACCTCTACGATTATGGTATTTATCATGGGCAGGTCCAAACTTGTGGGCATGCGGTAGTCTAGGAATGACGAGTTTGCCATCCGTCCGTCTTCGTCGAATGTGTATTCTTCATTCAAAGCCCAGCCTATGCCTTGCACTACCCCGCCCTGCATCTGACCTTCTACGTAGCTTGGATGAATTGCTTTGCCTGCGTCTTGCACGATGGTGTAGTCCAGAATCGTGACTTTGCCGGTATCCGGGTCTACTTCGAGATCAACTATGTGGGTTCCAAACGCGCCACCAGCCCCGGAAGGGTCAACGGTGGTCTGACTGGAGATCCCGCCGCCCGACCCGGCTAGTTGTCCGGCTAGCTCTTTAAATGTCAGCTTTAGCTCAGGGTCGTCCTTGTGTTGGAATACACCTTCGGATAGTTCGATGTCTTCCTCGGACACATCCCAGATGGATGCTGCCCGTGCAATCATCTTTTTCTTGATGTCTTGGGCTGTTTCATATGCGGCCCATCCGGTAGCGAAGGTTGTGCGGCTACCGCCCGTCATTGCTGTGTAGCCGATGGAATCGGTGTCGGCCACGCTGGGATGTACGTCTTCTGCTGGTATCCCCAACACCTCAGCTGCCTGCATAGCAATGGAAGCCCTGGTGCCTCCGATATCAGTTGAACCTTCAACTAGACTTATAGTCCCGTCGGCGTTCACTGAAATCGCTGCGCTGGATTGGAACCCTATGTTGAACCAGAACCCGGTCGCGACTCCGCGTCCACGATATGGACCAGCTATTTCGGACTTGTATTGTGCCGAATCCTTTGCTGCTTCCAGGCACTCTACGTTTCCGATCACTGGATAAATAGGTCCATCGATGCGACGGGTGCCTTCCTTGGCAGCGTTCATCAGCCGGAATTCCAATGGATCTATGTTCAGTTTCTGGGCTAACTCGTCTACTACCTGCTCTCCAGCAAAGGCTGCATTTGGGGCCGCAGGCGCCCTGTAGGGTGCGACCTTCGGCTTGTTGACTAGAACGTCATATCCGTCGGCCAGCATGTTTTCGATGTTGTAAGGGGCGAATATGCACTGGGTGCCGGCCCCTACCATGGAACCTGGGAATCCACCAGCTTCATAAGCCATCTCGGTCTGGGCGGCTGTGATCCTTCCGTCGTGAGTGGCTCCCATCTTGACCTTCATGTAGGTGCCGGATGTAGGGCCTGTGCTTTCGAACGTCTCAGCCCTGGTCATGGTCATTTTGACTGTCCGTCCGGTCTTTTGTGATAGCAGTGCAGCAAGGGGTTCCAGGTAGACGGGAATTTTGCCGCCGAATCCGCCACCGATCTCCAAGGGCACAACTTTGATCTTGGAGACAGGCACGTCCAATATGGGTGCGATGGAATCTCGGGCTGTGAACGCGCCTTGGGTGCTGCACCAGATGGTGATCTCTCCGTTCATATTCCACATGGCAGAGGCGGAGTGTGGTTCAATATAACCCTGGTGTACGGTTTCGTTACTGAACTCGCGCTCGACTATGATGTCTGCTGCTGCAAAGCCTTTTTCGATATCGCCTTGGGAATGCTGAATGTGGGTGGCGATGTTGCTCTTCTTGTCTGTGCGCTCTCCGAGTTCTGTCGTCGTAAGGTGTTCTTGAATCAAGGGGGCGCCGTCTACCATCGCCTGATGGACGTTCATAAGTGGCTGCAAAATTTCGTAGTCGACCTCGATTAGGTCGAGTGCGGTTTCTGCGATATGCTGATTCACTGCCGCCACGGCTGCTACAGCGTGGCCTTTGTAAACAACCTTGCTCCGGGCTAAGAGGTTATCGCTGGACATCTGCACGCTGCGAGAAGCGCCGTCCTTATTGGCTCCGGGCATATCGGAACCTGTTATCACTGCTGACACGCCATCCAATTGCAAAGCCTTACTGACGTCGATGGATTTTATGCGGGCGTGGGCATGGGGGCTCCTTAAGACTCTCCCAGATAACATCCCAGCTGCTTGAAAGTCTGCACCATATTTGGCTCTCCCGGTTACTTTGTCGGTTCCGTCGTGGCGAATAGGTCGGGTCCCTACAACTTTGTACTCTGTGTTGGACAAGACAATGTTATCTGCCATCGAGTCTACCTCACACGTAATCTAGCGACTGCTTGGAGCCTGAAAATTGTACCACAGCGGTGTGATTATGTGAGAAAATGGCTGTCGAACAAAATCGCGCCGCGCACGTACAGATTTTTAGCCGAAAGGGAAAGAGTAGAGAAATAATGGAACCGTTGAAAGGTTTGAAAGTTCTGGCAGTTACCGTTTACCTAGCCGGTCCTTTTTGCTCGATGAACTTGGCGCGTATGGGCGCAGAAGTGATTAAAGTCGAAATACCCGGTAAGGGCGATCCTGTTAGGGGAAATGGACCCTTTGCAGGTCCTGATGGAGTACATGTACGGCCTACTACAGATCAAGATATTTCTACACGGTTCCTAAAACGCACTCAAGGTGTAAAAAGCGTTACGGTTGATCTTAAAAACCCCAAGGGAAAGCAGATGTTCTTGGATATGGCAGAAAAATGTGACGTGGTCTTGGAGAATCTGGCTCCGGGATCGTTGCGCCGCATTGGTCTGGGCTATGAAGACGTCGCCAAGGTTAATCCTGGTATTGTCTACTGTTCCATCTCAGGTTACGGGCAGACTGGACCTTATGCCGACAAGCCGGCCCATGACCCTCAGATACAGGGCATGAGTGGCTTGATGGATATCAATGGTGAGGAAGAGAGGCCGCCGGTCAAAGTCGGGTTTTATATTGGAGATTTGGTCACACCTATGTTCGCTTGCTATTCGATTTTGTCGGCGTTGCGTGAAAAGGACCGAACGGGGCAAGGTCAATATTTAGACGTTTCCATGATGGACACGTTGGTATCGATGATGTTTATGGAGAACCTCGAAGAAGCGATCGCCGATGGTACGCCGTTGCGCACTGGCAACATCAGCCGTAGTGGCCCCACTGGGCTGTATGAGACCAAAAATGGTGACTTGTCTTTGACCGTGACCAGTGATGACCAATGGGGGCGTCTATCCCGGGCACTCAATGCCCCAGAATTGCTAGAAGACTTGCGGTTCAGCGACTACGTAGCTCGTACCACAAATGTGGAAGATGCACGGAAAGAGGTTCAGCGATTGATCGGTGAATTCACACTTGAAGACGCACTGAAGCGACTGGAGGAATTTGATGTCCCATGTGCGCCTGTACGCACGGCCAAGGAGGTCATGGAAGACCAGCATTTCTGGGACCGAGGTAGTTTGCTTCCGATGTTGAACGCAGCGACCGGAGGTCAAGTAGATGGCGTGGCTTCAGGATTCCCGGTCAAATTTTCTGGCGGAGAGTTGCCTGAAATTCCAGGTGCACCAACATTGGGTATGCATAACAAAGAAATATTCAGTAAATATCTCGGCTTGTCCGAACAAGATTTGAAAAAGCTGAAGGACGAAAAAGTAATATAGACTCGGTGGCTAATTACTGTCTTCGAAGGAGAGACCTATATGGCAACCCCCAGACCGCTACGTACATCGATGTACGTCCCAGGTAATAAAGAGGACTGGATGCGTAAAGCTCCACAATACGGCTCCGATGCCTTGATATTAGACCTTGAAGACTCGGTGCCCATTCCCAACAAAGAAGAAGCCCGAGAGTTGGTTCGTAAGATGTTGGAAGAACTAGGTGGGGAGAAACCGACCTTAACAGTCCGGGTCAATCGTCTTGAAACTGGTCTAACCGGCGGAGACTTAGAGGCTGTGACCTGTCCGCAACTTTATTGCGTCTTGCTACCTAAGGTCGAAAGCCCGGCTGACGTCGTCGAAGTCGATAATTTGCTTTCCCATTTCGAGCGTAAAGCGGGCATGGAAATTGGAAGCATTTACATAGATCCGGGAATGGAGACCGCCACCAGCATTCGACTGGCCTATGAGATTGCGTCTTCATCACCCAGAGTTGCGCACATGGGTGGCAGCGGCGGTAAAGGTGGAGACACAGCCAGGTCCATTGGTTTCGAGTGGACACCCGAAGGTCTGGAGACCCTGTTCTTGAAGTCCAAGGTGCTGATCGATGCCCGTTCTGCTGGCGTTCCATATCCTATGAGCGGTGGTTGGATGGATATCCATAACTTGGATGGCCTCCGAGCCTTGGCAGTCCAGTTGAAGCAATTAGGCTACACCGGGATGCACTTGATCCATCCGTCCCATGTCCCGGTGGTGAACGAAGTATTCTCTCCTTCACCGGAAGAGGTGAAACATTGGCAAGGGCTGGTTGCGGCGATGGAAGAGATGCGGAAAACAGGCGGAGCAGCAGTAACATTCAATGGGGACATGGTTGACATCGCTCATGAAGCCACTGCTCGTGCCATGTTGGCTATCGCCAAAGAGATGAGAGTGGAGGGGGCCTGACCCACGGCTGATGACTCAAGAGATAGAACGACGAATACCCTTAGACGGGGCAGTAAATTTCAGAGACCAGGGCGGTTATCCTACTGATTCAGGAATGGTCGTGAGGTGGCGGCGTATATTTCGAAGCGATTCGCCTCAGACCCTGACCGAATCGGATGTGAAAATGATTACGGAGACCCTTGGTATCAAGTCTGTAGTTGACCTTCGCAGCAGCAACAGCGTCTTGAACGATGGGCGTGGTCCTCTAGCGCTCTCCGGACTCGCCTACCATAACTATCCGTTCCTAGAGCGCAGGGGTATCGACCCTCCTACCTCAGGCGAGCAATCAGCCGACCGGCTGTCGGCGATTTATCAGTGGATGATTCACAATTCTGGCCAGCTAATCGCCCAAGCCTTTACCGCGTTAGCACAGAACTTGAACCAACCGGCCATGTTTCATTGCAGCGCGGGCAAAGACCGCACAGGCATACTCGGCGCGACCATTCTGATGGTACTTGGTGTCAGCCGGGAGAATGTTGTCGCAGATTTCCTTATGACCAATGAGGTAATCGACGGCATCTTGGCTCGGATTAAGATGATGCCTGGCTTCGAGGCTTCCACCCGGGAAGGAATCATGGCTCCACAATCCGCTATCGAGAAATTTTTGGACACGACGCAAAGTGAATTTGGTGGTTCAGAAGCATACCTGATCCATCACGGTGTCCAACAGAGTGTTATTGACGACTTTCGGGAGTCGATGCTCGAGTAGCACGATGTATCTAACGGTCTCCATATACCAAATTTTGAAGGTCAAAGTATGACCAGTCTTGAACGGGAAGTTGATCAGTTATTCGTTGATTACTTTCGGGATTTTAGTGCCCTTGATCTTCGTGCGATAGTCTCTTATTTCCACTTGCCGTGTGCTTTCATAACGCCTCAGGCGGTTTTTGTATATTCTACGGCGAACGAAGTTGAGAATTTTTGGTCTCCTCGCTTCAGCGACCTGAAGGAATCTGGCTTTGACCATACCGAGCGGTCGAGAGCGAGTATCAAGATCTTGAACGACAACACGGCGATGGCTAGCAGCTTGGCTACCAGATACACCAAAGATGGAAACGAGTTGGAGCGCAGAGGGGCTTCATTTTTATGCCGGAACACACCGAATGGCTGGAAGATAGCCACAGTGATTCACCATTCGCCTGACAGCGTAATCCAGATGAGTTGACCGAAGGAGCTCTTTTATGACCACATTCGTTCTTGTTCACGGCGCATCGCACGGCTCTTGGTGCTGGGACAAGGTCGTTCCCTTGCTTGCGGCTCAAGGCCACGAAGCAATCGCAGTTGACTTGCCTGGCAACACCTATGGCGAGTTTGATATTCCGGTTGGAGAAGTGACCCTTCAATCTTACGCCGACCACGTGTGCAAAGTGCTCGACGAGCTAGACGAACCTGTGGTCCTAGTGGGGCACAGCCTTGGTGGATTGACCATCACTCAGAGCGCGGAGTGTCGTCCGGACAAGGTATCGACTTTGGTGTATCTGACGGCATTGCTGCTCGGGGACGGGCAGGCCATGCGACCTACGGAGTCACGTGACCCGGGGGCGGTCATGTCTGCATTGGAGCGAGACTCATGGACGGTCTCGGAAGATCTAGCCACTATTGTGTTCAATGAAGATACACTCCGGAAAAGGTTCTACAACGATTGCACTGACGACGATTTTGCTTGGGCCAAAACCATGTTGGTTCCGCAGCCATCCGGTCCTCTGATGGACACTATCTCCACAACTTTGGGGAAATACGGAACGGTGAATAAGGTCTACATCGAATGCGTTTTGGACGGCGCACTTAGCCTCCCCTATCAAAGAGAAATGCAGGCTAATGTCTTTTGCGAGCGCATCATAACCATGAATACCGGCCACTCTCCGTTTTTGTCGGCACCGAAAGAACTCGCGATGCATCTGATGTCAGTTTGATTTGACTGTGTAGCCAAATTCGGATGCCTTGGTTATTATGGCGACAATTGGCAAATTGAAGCCATCGGTGTGCGGGTATCTGTAACCCACGATATACTATGTCGAGAACGAGGATGTCTTTCCTATCAACGTTGTAGCTAGCCGGCTGACAGCCCGTTCCGGGAATGACCTGACAGGGAGATTAGTTACTTAGGTTTAGGATTTCTCTATATAGTCGAGAAGGATGAATTAGCTTTAATTGATCTGCATTGGTAAACAGTACCGGAAAAATCTGAATAGGAAACTTCGGAGGAGCAATGGCAAACAAGAAAGGAACGGGCCTAATGTTGGTCGGGGCCGATATCCCTGCCGACAAAGAAAGTGATTTCAACAAGTGGTACCAAGAGGAGCATCTCCAAGAACTGTTGAGTGTACCTGGCATACTCAATGCAGCCCGCTATGAGGCCACTAAAAGCGGCCCTAAGCACTTGGCAGTCTATGAACTAGAGAGTGTGGATGTTATTGAGACTGACGCCTTCAAGAACAGACCACGTACTGATTGGGGTTCGAGAGTGTCACCTAACCTCATAGGGACCAATTTTTTTAATATAGTTTTGGACATGATTCATCCCACGTCCCTTACGAATGAGATTGCAAACAGTGACATGGCTCCGGCTCTGCAAATTGGCCGCATGGATGTTGCGCCTGATGACCAAGACGAATGGAACGAGTGGTACAGTGGCGTTTACGTGCCTAATTATGAGAAGTGTCCTGGTGTCATTCGAGGTCGACGTTGGAAGTCCGTTCGCGGCGAACCGCAATTTGCCACAGTTTATGAGTTTGAAAACGAGAACGTCTCAGAGACAGACGAGTGGCTCAAGCAGAGGGAAATTCATCCAGATAACGTCCGCATGCGTGACATTATGACTCACGCTTCAGGATCTCCAGGAATCTGGAAAAAAACCTTTCAACTGTAGGTCGGAAGAACATACTGAGTAACAAGACTATGAATTGTCTCGCTTGTAGAACTTACGGGCGTGAGATAATTTAATAATGGGCTATACACACCATTCCTCCTTGCTTCGGCAACCGGCCGAAGCAAGGTAGGTCTTAATTTGTATCAATGGACATCTCCGCTATCAGACTCGCAAATATCTCCCTCATCTTTTTCGTAGCCGCACTATTATTACTAACCCCTTTGCCTTCCGTAAGCGCTCAATCTGGAGAACCGGTTGAAGCAGATCAGGTGGCAGATATTATCGCAGGGCCTCACGCTGTAAAAGTTGTCTTGATCAACTCCAACTTGGCCGCCGGGTTTATCCATATGGGATTTCTCGTTACCGACGCTAGCACCGGAGAGGCGGTCTCTGATGCTAGGGTGGTAATCAAGGCCATCAATGATAAAGAAGAATACGAAGGATGGGGCTCGGCCCATAAAGTACCACCAGATCCTAGACGGTACGACGGACGGATGAATCTGGGTTCTACGGGTGAGTGGGTCATCAATGTCCATGTCTCAAGTCCTTTGGGTCAAGGAGGTGCCACAGCTCTGACTCTGGAAGTTCCCGCATTAAACAGGTATACGGAGGGTAGTCTGGTCTACTTTGCGGTATTTGGGGCTTTGATGCTCGGTGTGGCCTATCTGTTTTGGAGCGTTAAACGTGAGAACCGCCGTAAGTCGGATCAAGAGGAGGGATGACTCATGAAACGAAGTAGGCTTTTCGTACTGCTCGCACTGCCAATTTTATCCCTCTTATATCTGACGTGGGATGTGCCTGCAGCTTACGCCCACAACGGCATAGAGAACGGACAGAATCCATTCACGGCTTGGAACTGGAACCCTCTTACAACTCTACTATTGTTGATGGTCGCCTATGTGTATCTGAATGGTTTGAGCAATTGGACCAGGCCAAGCCACCCAATAAGCCGATGGCAACGGGTATCATTTTTTTCCGGACTGTTTGTGATTTTCATCGCCTTGCAGTCACCACTAGATAATTTGTCGGAACACATGCTGTCTTTTCACCAATTGCAGCACTTTATGCTTCGTATGTTAGCGCCCTTGTTGATTCTGCTGGGCGCTCCTCTGACGCCGATGCTCAGAGGCTTGCCGCCTTGGATGCTTCGAGGAGTTGTTCGACCTGTAGTACGGAATGATTTGGCAAGGGCTGCTTACGACAAGCTCACTAACCCTGTGATCTCAACGTTGATCTTTATGGGTACTCTTTATCTGTGGCAGATTCCAGGCGGATTTAATTTGGCCTTACGGAACGAGTTTGTCCACGCTTTGATGCACATGACGATGATGTCGTCTGGTTTTATATTTTATTGGGCAGTCATCGACCCAGCCCCCCGGCGCTCTCGCGTACATTATGGTTTGAGAGTTCTTTACCTAGGGCTGATCGTTCTCCCAAACACGATATTAGGTGCGGTTATAACTTTTTCCAAGAGCCTCGTTTATACCGGATACGCAGATGTGTATAGGCCATTCGATATGTCGCTTATTACTGATCAACAGATCGGCGGTCTTCTACTGTGGGTACCTGGTGATATGATGAGTGTTCTAGCGGCTGGCATAGTGATGATCATGTGGTATCAGCGCGAAGAGGCGATTAATCCCTCGGTTCCGCCTTCGCCTCCGAGGCAACGTACTAACACTGATCAGTCATAAAATCAGCGATTATTCTGTCACTCGTTTGGTTGAATGGATTGGGCGATGGTCGGTCGTTGCTCCGTGTAGATATTGAGAATTTTCAGGCTCTGTCACGCTTTACAATGAACATGGTAGAGTGAATACAGGATCGTGGTTTATTGGAGTTAACTATCAGTCTATTGATTCTTGTCGGCCTTTGACTATGATCAACTCTTAAAGTCTAGCTTGGAGAAAGAACGTGACCGACGGCAACCAAAACACTTTGTTCAGTTGGTTCATACCCATAGACGGCGATGGCGCACGAGCTGGCACTGCCCGCGCCGAACGTCCTCCGGATTTTGATTATCTACGTCAAGTGGCCCAGACCGCTGAAGACCTGGGCTACTACTCGATGTTGATTCCCACGAGATTTGCCAACGGCCTTTTCTCGGAAGGGGCCCCATTAGCTGAGACGTGGACCACGGCCACTGCTCTGGCAGCGGTAACTAAGCGTATCCGTTTCCTGATCGCAGTCAGACCAGGTTTTGTCGCATTGGGGTTGTTTGCCCAGATGGCTGCCGCATTGCACCAAATATCAAAAGGACGTATCGATATAAACATCGTTCCGGGAGGAATTGGTAACGACTTCGAGCGGGTAGGCGAATATACCGATCAGAGCACCCGTTACGAAAGAGCTGAGGAGTTTATTGCTGCCTGCCGAAAACTGTGGACCCAGGATGGTCCCGTGGAGTTCAAGGGTGATTTCTACAATTTGAGGGATGCCTATTGCTCTCCTTCCCCTGAAGGGACCCCTCCACGCTTTTACTTGGGTGGTGCCTCTCCCAGAGCCAATGCTTTGTCTGGGCGTCAAGCTGACGTCCATCTGAACTGGATAGAAGCCTTAGATGATTCACGGGCTCGATTCGATGCAGTGCGGGAAGAATTCAAGAATGCAGGCCGAACACCGAGCTTGGGCATCCGTACACATCTAGTTGTACGGGATAAGGAAGATGACGCCTGGAATGCAGCCAACGAGTTAATTGACCATGCAGACCCTTTGGTGAAAGCCCAGCGGAAATCAGCAGTGACTGGGACTGCAATGGTCGGCGCTGCTGCTCAAGCTAAAGGAAAGCCTGACCACATGGTAGCCCCTCACCTCTGGAATGGCCTTTCTGAAGTGAGGGTTAACTGTGGTACCGCAATAGTTGGTACCCCAGAACAGGTAACCGATGTCTTATTGGCCTACTGGAAACTGGGCGTGGATGAGTTCATTCTATCGGGCTTCCCGCATGTAGAAGAATGCTATCGCGTAGCCGAGGATGTACTACCCTTGTTGAAGCAGAAAATGTCAGCGGCACGTTAACCCGATTTCACGGAATGCGGAAACAAGCCGCCGCACGCATAGCGGGCCTGATTATCCGTTCAAATATCTTCAATAGGAATCTGGCAGCGAGACAGCGTTACTCCATAAAGCGGTTAACGGGATTTCCATATTCTGGAAAACACAAATTCCTGCTACTAATTAACCATAGGCCGCTGATCTCCCAATGGCAATGCCCGTTCAAATGCAGCAGCTGCCTGCAAAACACGGGATTCTGAACCGCGAGGGCCTACGATATGCAGTCCTATTGGCATACCATCAGACGAGTAGCCGCAAGGAATGCTTGCAGCGGTTTGGCCACTCATGTTTATCGGATAGGTGAACGGGACGAAACCCCAAAACGGGTCCACCTGCCGACCTCCAATCGATCTCGGACGGTCATGGATAGGGAACGCGGGGACGGCCATGGTCGGAGATAGCAGTAGGTCAAAGTCGTCGAAGAACTCCTCCATATAGCGGCCTAGTTGATCCACGTGATAGATTGCACGTGACAGATCTGATCCGGTAACTGAACCGCCGTGGTCCATTGAAACGACGCCATAGTCGGTGAGTTCGGCTCTATTGTCGTCTATCATGTGCTGATAAGAAGTGTAAGACGCTGTTGCGAAGATGTCCCAGAATGACGGGAAAGGGTCTTCAATGTTCAAGTTGCCGTCGTCTACAGTAGCTCCCAATCCAGCAAATATCTGGGCAGCGCGTTCTGTTACTTGTAAAACTTCTGGATCGACCGCAGCGTAGCCATAATCGCTAGTCCACGCGAACTTCATCCCTTTGACTCCTGATTCTAGACCGGCACTAAAGTCGGGTGCGGGAGTGCGGATGGAAGTCACGTCTCGGGAATCTGGACCGGCTATTACCTGTAACAGCAACGCCGAATCCGCTACGGTCCGGGTGATAGGTCCTGATTGAGAGAAATGGTTGGCCGCTGGTCTGCCGTAGCCTCCGTATCGGGG
>ENA-UPTF01001679-UPTF01001679.1-marine-metagenome-genome-assembly--contig:-NODE-1679-length-13674-cov-14.244981_pt1 | contig 13674 bp, 11 predicted proteins | sample MGYA00238166_ERZ767019 | MGnify/ENA primary metagenome ERZ767019 (study PRJEB28930, sample SAMN06266391) | marine metagenome | isolation source: Sea water from 250 m depth | place: Atlantic Ocean...
GTTGATTAATTTCTAAATAAACTATGACCAAATTATATACTTTTGGAGAAATGAGGCAAATTATTAATGCCAAACTTGAAGGCATTGATTCAGATTCATCATTCAATGATTTCAGCATTGACTCACGCACAGTAAAGGATGGAGACGTATTTTTCTGCATAAAAGGTGAAATGACTGACGGACATCAGTACATTTCTCAGGCACTTGAAAAAGGGGCAAGTGCTGTTGTGGCAAATCCAGAAATAATTCCGGATGCACTACAGAAAAGAGAGTTCCCTAAAATTTTAGTTCCGGACCCAAACCTGGCATTGAGGGAATGGGCTTCAGATGTACGAAAAAACTTTGAGGGTAAAGTCCTCGCAGTTACAGGCAGTAATGGAAAAACTTCCACCAAGGAAATTCTTTCCAGTTTATGCAGCTTCTTTGATTCAAATGCCTATGCCACACCGGGAAACTACAACAATTACATAGGCGTACCGTTGACTTTGCTTGATGCCCCAATAGAGGCAGAGTGGTGGGTAATTGAAATTGGATCAAACAATTTTGGTGAAATTGCTGAACTTTCTAAAATTGTTCGGCCAACAGGAGGAGTAATTACCAATATTGGAGAAAGTCATCTTGAATTCCTGCTGGACACTAAAGGTGTTGCCAGGGAAAAATCAGGATTATTTGGCGGAATGGCTCAGGGATCAAAAGTTGTAATTCCGGAATCAATCCTTCATCTGGACATTGTGGAAAAAGAAGCAGAAAAGGCTGGAGTCGAACTGATTAAAACAGCCCAGATTGAAGTTGAATCAAAAGAAGACAGACTTAAATTCAATTTGTTTAAAGCAGATTTTGAAACTGCAATCAACAATCCGCTATTTCTGCAAAACCTGGTTTCTTCCTTAACACTGCTACGTTTGCACGGTTTATCAGTCACGCAACTTCAGCAGGCAACAGCAAACCTTGAATTGAACCTTAAAGGCAGGTTCCATACCTTATACATGAAAGAATGGATATTGATTGATGATACGTACAATGCCAATCCTTCATCATTTAAAAGTGTCCTGGAAAATATGAAAAATCTATATCCCCACAAGCGTAAAATTGTTGTTTGTGGGAAAATGGCTGAATTAGGACAAAAAAGTCCTGAGCTACATCAGCAGGTAGGAATTAACATGGTTAAAAATGATGTTGAGATTATGCTTGGTCTTGGGGGTGAAGAAATTGAGTCTTATATTGGAGGCTGGAAAAAGGGAGGAGGCAGCCTGAAATCGGCAAAACATTTCACTGAACTGGATGAACTGTTAAATGCATTCAGAAATGAACTGAAACCCGGAGATGTGGTGCTTGTTAAAGGCTCCCGTTCTGCCCGCATGGAGAGGTTTGTGGAAAATATCAGATGATCCTGAATTTATTTTTTATTCTGATATTTATTCTTTGAATGAATCAATTACTCCACTAGTTTTCTCTGCAATCTTTTTCTGTTCTGCAATTTCAATGGTTTTGTTAAACACATCTTCAATAGTCTGAGTAATATCACGTTCATCAAACCAATCCATTACTTTTGCCGGCGTCAGTCCTTTTGCTCCAGCATAATAGGCAAAAACTGCAACCAGACAGACAAAAATTGTATGTTTGATCATCTTCTTACAGCTGGGGAATTTGTTTGTTCAGTCCCAAAATTGAGTGGGGTTTAAAACTATTGTTTCTTCACGTTTCGGTCCTGTGGAAATGATTGACACCTTTGCTCCTACCAACTCGGATATTTTATCAAGATAAGCCAGCATTTCAGTAGGCAGCTGATCATACTTCACTAACCCTGCAGTTCGGCATTTCCATCCTGGCATTTCGTGATAAACAGGAATGACATTTTCCAGTGATCTGGGGAAATTATCACATTCCTCTCCATTAGGCAGTCGATATCCGGTTGCTATTTTGAGAGTGTCAAAATTATCCAGAACATCAAGTTTTGTTACAGCAATGCTGGTAATTCCATTCAGTCGCACCGCTTGTCTTACAAGTAATGCATCAAACCAGCCACATCTGCGTGGACGACCGGTTGTTGCGCCAAATTCATTTCCTTCAGACTGCAGAATTTTTCCATCATCATCTAATAGTTCAGTAGGAAAAGGGCCGTTTCCAACTCGAGTGGTATATGCTTTAACAATACCAAGTACGCCTGTGATACAAGTTGGACCAATTCCGGAACCAACGCATGCATTTCCGGACAAAGTATTGGATGATGTTACAAATGGGTATGTTCCATGGTCCACGTCTAAAAAGGTTCCCTGTGCACCCTCAAATAAAATGTTTTTACCGTCTTGAATCAGTTGATTGATCAGAAAAGGTGTATCAACAATACAAGGTTCAAGTTTCTTTATATAATCTGCATATTCAGAAAAGATATCCTCTGCATAAAAAAATGTTTCATCTGTATCAAAATATTTTTCAAGAAAAATATTTTTTTCCTTCGCAAGTTCGCTCAAACGGGACCTGAACTTTTCCTGGTCCAGCAAATCTCCAACCCTGATTCCCGCTCTTCCTGCTTTATCCTCATAAGTCGGACCTATTCCGCGACCGGTTGTGCCAATTTTAGATTTTCCTTTTTTCTGTTCACGCAATTGGTCAAATATTTTATGCCAAGGCATCACAAGTTGCGCTCTGTCACTGATGTGAAGATGTTTCTCTACATCAATGCCCATTTTTTCCAAATCATTTATTTCCTTAACCAATTCAGACAAATCGATCACCACACCATTTCCCAGGATGGAAGTAGTTTCACGAAGAATTCCTGATGGCACCATGTGCAGAATGAAAGTTTTGCTTCCAAACATTACTGTATGACCTGCATTGTTTCCACCCTGGTATCTCACTACCGCATCAGCACGTTCTGTGAGCAAATCCACAACTTTTCCTTTACCCTCATCACCCCATTGGGTTCCAACAATTATCAGACAGGCCATAAATAATTTTTTCCAGTAAATTGATTGCTAAGTTTTTAAAATTTCTTATTAATTTTATCTGTTTAACTGATTAAAAACTGTGCCCGACACAAGCACATCTTAGTTAAATCAGACTTTTAACAAAAATGTATGTATTGTTTAAATTATGATGAAAGCTCCTTTGCACGTCGATAAGCCTTACGCATACCCTCTTGAATCGACTCTCCTACATTCTTTGACTGAAAATGATTGAGTGCAGCTAAAGTTGTACCTCCCGGAGAAGAAACCTGCTGCCTCAATGTTTCCGGAGCTACCTGCTGTGACTCCCAAAGCAATGTAGCACCACGGAAAGTTTTTTGTACTAGTGCCTGAGCTTCTTCTTCGTTAAAACCTAATGCGTTTGCAGATGACACCATCTGCTCGGCAAAGTAAAACAAATATCCTGGACCGCTTCCTGAAATTGCGGTTGCTGCATCAATAGCATCCTCATTTTTTGCCTCCAAACACGAACCACAGGAATTAAAAAGAATTCTAACCCATTCACGTCCTTCATTTCCAACCTCATCCGATGCAAAAAAAACACTCATTCCCTCTCCAATTAAAGCAGGAATATTAGGCATTACTCGCACCAACCTGGATTTTCCTAGCGCCCTGTGCATCGTCTGCATGGATATTCCGGCCATTACAGATACTACAACATGGTCAGGCAGTAGCCACTGGGCAAGCAGTTCCATCACTGCAGTGGAACTTTGAGGCTTTACCGCTAACAAAACCACATCGTAGCTTCGTACAGCTTCGTCAATCTCAGCTTGAGTATTACAACCAGTAGCATTGCCAATTTTTTGACGTTTCTCTCCATCTGATTCAATCAGCAAAATATCTTCAGGAGGAACAGATGCTGATTTTAATAAAGCAAGTAGAATGGCCCCACCCATATTTCCTCCACCAATTATTACTAAACGCATATTCATCCTTTCTTTACAGTTTCAGCTTGAAGGTACTGTCAGAAAAACAGTGGGCATTTTACTTTTTTACCTCTTAAAATACCAGCAGATTTTTTGATCACAGATTCAGTGTAAATGAAACCATAAGTATATTTAACTAGCTGTTTTTCCCGCATATATTTGTGTTTATAATTTTTTATGTGATTCTATAAATATCCTCTTCACTTAGAGTTTTAACTTTGATTAAAACCGAGATAATACAAAAAATTATTAAAGTGGTTCCAGATCAGTAGGAGGATCAAATTCAAGTGTCTTCATGTTGCCTGATACAGCATGCAGTTCCTTGATATAAATCATCCATAGATTGTTGCCCGTGTAATCTTCTATCTGAACTTTTTTTGGGAAAAAACTTTCTTTTTCCTTTTGATATTGAGGAATTTTAGCTTTGTACTCCAGTAATCCTTCACGGGATTTGTTCATTGATTCAATGTAACCGTCAGAATTATAGCGAATTCGTATTTCAGTAGTGTTTTGAGTAAGTTGCCATTCTCCTGTTGGAAGTTTTTTTCTTTTCCATGATTGTGTTTTTTCAGGAAGACGTCCAATAATTAACCATCTTAGTTCATCCAGCGACAAATCCATTCCCAGCCAGGTTTGACGGACCTCCCAGCTGTTTTCTTCCAATACAAAATTTTTGTCCTGATAATTAAGTACCAAAAACTTTTCAGGCCCCGCTCTTAATTCATAAATCAATGATCCAACAATTGGAGCAAATATCCTCAGCTTCATTTCTGAACTGCTGGAAATCTGCATCAACAATTCTCCATTGTGTTTCCCATCAGGATGCTTAAAAAGTATCCTTCCGGAAACATCGTAATATCCGCTGAATTTGCCAGGTGGCGGTAATTTTGAAGTAGGGAAGACAGTATGTTCGGTCTCAGTAAATAAAGCGCACCCTGAAATCCAGAGTAACACAAAAAATACTGAAATAATTAATCTCAAAGGGAGGTATGAGACTTATTCTTCGTCTTTTAAAAATACCTTCTCGATAACGAAGAAGAGGGATATATACAAGCCTACAATCACTGCAACAGTGACCAGAATATTCATTTCATGCATGATTCCTCTTAACAAATTATTAATGTAATGATAACATACATGCTAGCGATTTTATTATACGGAAGCAACAAAATTATACTTCAATTTGTTAAAAAAAATTTATGAAGCGGAATTTCATATCAATTTTGGACTGGACGAGTGAGGAAATCAGGAACAATCTTGAATATGCAGTCGAATTAAAGCAGCAAACAAAACAAGGTAGCTGTCCCCAGTTGTTTAGCGGAAAAACATACGGAATGTTTTTTCACAAACCTTCTCTTCGGACTCGCCTGTCATTTGAAGTTGGAATAGTTCAACTGGGCGGCACTGCTGTTAATTTATCAGAACAGGATTTTAAGATTGGTGAAAGGGAGTCCGTTAGTGATGTTGCTCGAGTAATGTCCCGCTATGTAGACGGAATACTGATTCGTACTTTTTCACATCAACTGGTTCTGGACTTGGCAAAACACGCTACAGTACCCGTAATAAACATGCTGACTGATTTTAATCATCCATGCCAGGTAATGTCAGACATGCTGACTGTTAAAGAAAAATTAGGACGCATTGATAATGTTCGCATAGCATATGTCGGCGACAGCAACAACGTGACAAATTCATGGTTGAACATGGCAGCCAGAATTCCCCTGGATCTTCGAATAGCCACTGCTCCTGAGACCGAACCTGATATGAAACTTGTTTCTAAAATCAGAGAAACAGGCATTTCAACTATCCAAGTTACTCACTCTGCGAAAGAAGCTGTACAAGATGCAGAGATTATATATACAGACGTCTGGGCAAGTATGGGTGAAAAAAACAAAATAGCTGAAAGGGAAAGAGTATTAAAAGATTTTCAAGTGAACTCAAGATTGTTACAATACGCAGGAAATGATGCACTGGTATTTCATTGTCTCCCTGCAGAAAGAGACAAGGAAATTACCAATGAAGTCATTGAAGGTCCCCAGTCAGTTGTATTTGACCAGGCAGAAAACAGGCTGCATGCTCAAAAAGCTATTCTGGTTCAACTTGATAAATGGCACTGACTTATATGATATTCATTACCTTCCCATAATTAATTCTTACCATGTCAAATTCAGCAAAACTTCATCTTCCTGACGGACAGTCTATAGATCTTCCAGTTTTAACCGGATCAGAAAATGAAAAAGCAATAGATATTTCAAATTTACGTGCAAAAACAGGTCATATCACACTGGATCCGGGATTTGTCAATACAGGTCCATGCGAAAGTGCAATTACTTACCTTAACGGAGAGAAGGGGATATTACAGTATCGTGGTTATCCAATTGAAGAGCTGGCTGAGCATTCCACATTCATAGAAGTGGGTTATTTGCTGATACATGGAGAACTGCCTAACAGGGAACAGCTTGAAGACTATGTTGATCGCATCAGCAAACATGCAATGATACATGAAGATATGAAGCTTTTCTTCGAAGGATTTTCCAAAACTGCACATCCAATGGTGATTCTGTCATCAATGGTGTCTTCCCTTTCAGCATATTACACTGAAGCATCAGGCAAAGCTTCAATAGAGAATCTTGAGATTAATTCCGCCCGTCTGATTGCGAAAATAAGCACAATTGCGGCATTTTCATACAAAAAAAGCGTAGGCCAGCCATTTGTCTATCCAAAAGACGACCTTTCCTATTGTGCAAATTTTCTGAATATGATGTTTTCAGTACCTGCTGAATCATACGAAATCGATCCTGATATCGTAAAATCTCTTGAATTAATGCTAATCTTGCATGCTGACCATGAACAAAACTGCAGTGCTTCAACCGTAAGGGTTGTAGGCAGCAGCATGGCAAATGTTTATGCCTCCGTTGCATCAGGAATTTTAGCTTTATGGGGTCCTCTGCATGGTGGAGCTAACCAACAGGCTGTCCAAATGCTTCAGCAAATCTATGAAGACGGATCTAATATTTCAAAATACATTGAATTGGCAAAAAACAAGAAAAATAAGTTTCGTTTGATGGGTTTTGGGCACCGAGTTTATAAAAATTTTGACCCTCGTGCTAAAATAATAAAAAAAGTTTGTCACAAATTGCTTAATAAATTAGGAGTTAACGATCCGCTGCTTCAGATTGCGCTTGAACTGGAAAATGCTGCACTTGAAGATGAATATTTTATTGAGAAAAAACTGTATCCAACTTTAGATTTTTACACCGGCATCATGTATCGCGCAATAGGAATTCCGCTGAACATGTTTACAGTTATGTTTGCTTTGGGACGAGTACCCGGTTGGATTGCCCAATGGAAGGAAATGCACGAAGACCAAAAGCAGAAAATTGCACGTCCACGTCAGTTGTTTACTGGTCCTAATAAGCGAAAATTTAAGCCCATTAGTGAGAGGCATTGACAATCGGATTAAATGTGAGCCTCTGACAATGACCTAATGAACACTAATTGCATGCTTATTACATGCATAACTGATTACTATTAAGCCAAACATATTTTTTAATAACATAACTAAAAGGCAAATATGGGCTCTGTAATGTCGCAGGACGAAGTTGATGCTTTGTTGAAAGGGGTAGAAACCGATGAAGTGATCGGAGACGAGGAAGAAGATTATGATCCGGAAGAAGTAATATCATTTGACCTGACTGCTCAAGACCGGATCATTCGAGGTAGAATGCCTACTCTCGAAATTATCCATGACCGATTCGTCCGCCTCTTTCGCTTAACTTTATCAAATACCCTGCGCAGAGTGGTTGACATTAGTGTACGCTCTACGGAGTTGATTAAGTTCGGTGAGTTTATTAAAACCCTTGATGTGCCAACATCAATGAATCTATTTCGTATGACCCCACTTCGTGGATATTCGATGATGGTCTTTGAAACCAGGCTGGTTTTCTCTCTGATAGAGATGTTTTTCGGAGGCGGTGTTGAAATAGAAGCAAAAACTGAGGGACGTGACTTTACTGAAATAGAATCCAGGATGATTAAGCGTGTAATCATCAGCGGACTTGAAGATTTACAAACATCATGGCGACCAGTATTCCCAGTTCAAATAAATTATTCCCGTACCGAAATAAATCCTCAGTTTGTATCTATTGTGCCACATAGTGAAATCGTTATTGTAGTTACTTTTGATGTTGAAATCGGGAGAGCACCAATGGCAATCACTATATGTGTACCTTACTCAATGATAGAGCCCATCAGGACCAGGCTTAATGCAGGATTCCAGAGCGAACAGGACGAAAAAGATAATACCTGGAGCAATCGTTTCAAACAAAATTTGCAAAATGTGGATGTAGAATTAGTCGCTAAACTTGGTGAGATGAACATTTCTGTACGAGATTTTTTGAATTTGCAAAAAGATGATGTGCTATATCTGGAACATGAAACTAAGAACCCGATTTCCATTGAAGTAAACGGCAAAGAAAAATTTACTGGATTCCAGGGGACATATAAGGGTCACAAGGCAATCAGCATTGAGGAATTGATTTATGAACCACCTGTAACAGACGAAATGCTCACTTAACTAGTTAATCTACAGAAACAAGACGATGTGGTGATTCTCCTTCCGGGCATGATTTAAACGCCCTTACAACAAGCTTCAGCGGATCCAGTCTAACCTCATTGATTCTGAGCACAAGCTGCTCTTCTTCATTATACCCTCTCAAACCTGACACCTGAACAATACAATCCAGTTCAACCAACTCAATTTCGGTGTTGTTGTTGGAAAGTTGCTTCCTGACTGTTGCTTCGAATAATTCCTTCATATGCTGATGCAAATACTTAAACTTCCAGTATTGAAGAATGTTTTTCTCTGCACGGTTGTATTTTCTTTGTCTCAGTGTTATGGCTTCTGCCCATCGCATCATATCTTCTGAACTGTAAACAGGCTCTTCATCATTGATCAAATTATTCAGCTGATGCTGGGTAAGCAGGTCCACAAATCTTCTGATGGGAGAAGTTGCATGCATATAAACCTCGCAGCCTAAACCTGCATGAGTTCCTGCAATTGTAGTCAACCTTGCGGGTTCAACCCTGATATTTTCTGGAAGCTGCTGATTTTCATATTCTGGCTCCTTAACTATCTTGTATGAGGACTGTGTACGATAAATCCCCGGGAATTCTGCTTCATGAAAAAGACGACCAGTTTCTCTATTCACCGCAATGGCAAGTTCTTCAATGATCCGACTTGAAGGACTGTTCCTGTTCAGCTTTAAAATACTGACCTGTTCGGGATTGCTTATGTCAAATTCAAATTCTTTTCTTGCCATATTCAGTGCTCCATTTTCCATACGCTTTTCCTGAGCAAGCTGACAAAATTTATGTAATAATCCCCAAAAGTCCCTGTCTTCATGAATCAGCTGGTCCGCATGTTCGTAACTCAGATTTTCCCAAACTCTGACAATTTGACGCACAACATTGGTTAATTTCCATGTTCCGTTTTGAGAAATTGAAAAATTATAGCTGAACACATTTCTTTCCTCACCTGCCTTCAATGAAAATGTATCGTTTGAAAGTGATTCCGGAAACATGGGAACTGATTCTTCAATTGTGTAAACTGAAGAAATCCTCTCTTCTGCTTCTTCAAACAGCTGATCTCCCGGAGTTACGAAAGAGCTTAAATCAGTAATATGAATCGCAATTTCGAGTTTATCTTCACTACATTCAATCACTGAAAAGGCGTCATCATAATCCTGCGTTTTTTCGGCATCAATTGTAAAGGTTGGGATTTTTTCCGAAATTCTATCAACCGCTACCAATGGAAAATTTCGTGCACGTTCAGCTTCTGACAATATTTCTTCCGGGAATTTTTTTCGAATATCTGCCCGAAGCAGCGTAAGCCTAGAAGGAGATACTGCAGAACCTGCCTTTTCAAGCCAGTTTTTGAGCATTTTTTCTTCATCATAGCCAATGGTGGCTCCCCATTCCAAATGTGAAGACATTTCTTTCCAGTGTTGAGATTCTGCACCCTTAATCAGAATATCAAGCAATTGATCCAGCCATAATTGTTGATCTGCAGTTCGTTCTGATTTCTCATTCCATTCTCCTGATTCAAGCTGCTTTATCCACTCCTGAATGCTATCAGCTCTTTCCTGACGTTCTTTTTGTCTGGCCAACTGAATTCGAAGTACTTCCAATTCATCTGCCGTCCTGGGAGTGTAAGTCAAATTACGATTGTGCTTAAACCAGAATACATCCTCCCTGAGGGCTACAAACAATCCCAGTTTACAAACTGAATCTTTTGGATCATCTAAAAAGTCTGCTGCAATTTCATCAATGGTGTATTCCCTCACTTCGTCCAAAAGGGAATGGATAGTTTCCAGCTCCAGTTTCTTCATGAAATGAAATGCTGTTTTCAGATGCTGTTCCAGTAATTCGTGTGCCTGGTTTGCATTATAAGCCAGTTTTTCGCCTCGCCAGCTGAAAGCAATCCGATTTGCAGGCAGAAACTGATTTTTGCCCTTTTGCGGAACTACGATAAGTTTGTTCTTATGTACAGCTTCAATCCATCCGTATTCCATTCGGTTATCGCGAAAGAATACACATAAGTGATAAAGCAGCGATTCAAGCATTCTTAGTAACTAACTACAAGAATTAAAATAATCTACAGATTAAGTTTTCCATAATTTACTATGCATAAAAAAATATCTACATGAAAGATAAGAATCCAATTTCTTATATCAAAGAATGTCTTTGTCGATGCATGAAATTTCATGTTATATTGATATGCAAAAATAAGATAACAGACAAAAAAGCTTATGATCATTGGAGTTGTAAAAGAAATTCATCATGGAGAGCGCAGAGTTGCAATGGCACCCTCAGTAGTGAAACAGTGCATTAAATCCGGACATTCTGTGCTTGTTGAACATGGTGCTGGCGTGATCGCTAATTTTACCGATGAACAGTATCAGGATTCTGGCGCAGAAATAGTACAATCTGCTCATAAAGTTTGGGAACAGGCTGATGTGATCCTCAAGATTCGTCCACCTGAGGAAGAGGTTAAAGAAATTGAAGAAGGAGAAGAAGAAGAAAATCTTGAAACTGGAAGGCATGAGGTAGATTTACTACGTAAAGATGCCTGCCTGATTTGTATGCTGAGTCCCGGACGCAACCCAGAATTACTTGAAAGACTAGCAAAAACCGGAGGGACTGCAATTGCCGTGGATGCTATACCAAGGATTTCCCGGGCTCAGTCAATGGATGTATTAAGCTCCATGGCAAATATTTCTGGTTACCGGGCTGTTACTGAAGCAGCACATAATTTTGGTCGTCTTTTCACAGGACAGATCACGGCAGCAGGGAAAATCCCTCCAGCTAAAGTACTGGTAATCGGTGCCGGTGTAGCGGGACTTTCTGCAATAGGTTGTGCACAAAGCCTGGGAGCAATAGTAAGGGCATTTGACACACGTACCTCAGTGCGTGAAGAAGTAATAAGCATGGGAGCAGAATTCCTTGAAATTGACTATAAAGAGGACGGCACCGGCAGTGGGGGTTACGGAAAAACAATGAGCAAAGAATTCATCGAAGCAGAAATGAATTTGATAGCGGAACAGGCAAGAGAAGTAAACATCATTATTACAACAGCTGCTGTTCCTGGCAAGAAGTCACCAATACTGATTACTAAAGAAATGGTGGAGAGCATGATTCCTGGATCAATCATAGTTGATTTGGCTGCCGAAGAAGGAGGAAATTGTGAAATGACAAAACCAGGGGAATTTCGTCTCTACAAAAAAGTTATCATCATAGGTTTTACTGATCTTCCCAGCCGTTTACCTACTCAGGCCAGTCAGCTATACAGCAACAATACAGCAAAATTGATTCAATATCTCAGCAGGGACGGGAAACTTGAGCTTGACCTGGAAGATGAAATTACCGGAGCAATCACGGTTGTACATCAGGGAAATGTTATCTGGGACCCTGCAAGACAGGTAACCGAGACACAACAGCCTGTTCAGCCTGAAAGGCAGGAAACTGTCACTGAAGAAGCAGCTGCGGCAAAACGCGCCAAAACAACTAAAAATAAAATTTGGCCAAAATTCATAATGCTGGCTTTGATTATTGCACTTGGAGGGCTGATTGGATTTGGAGGTTCCACCACTTTAATTTCTCATTTAACAGTATTTGTCCTGGCCTGCTTTGTGGGCTACATGGTGATCTGGAACGTAACTCCATCCCTGCACACTCCGCTTATGAGCGTAACAAACGCAATCAGCGGGATCATTGTTATAGGGGGAATGATTCACCTCTCCGAAGATCAGATTCTTTTGCCTGCAATTGCAGTATTGATTGCCACAATCAACATTGTAGGAGGATTTCTTGTAACTCACCGAATGCTGGGAATGTTCCGAAAATGACCAGATACGCAACTTCAGAAATCTATACCATGGTATTTTGTATTATTTGCAAAAATAGTTTTAAATAATATGCCCGAAGGAATAATTACTGTAGCTTACATTGTGTCAGGAGTACTTTTCATCCTTAGTTTGAGAGGTCTCTCCCATCAGGAAACAGCTCGAAACGGGAACCTCTACGGCATGCTGGGGATGATAATTGCCGTTGCAGCAACTCTGTTTGCGGGAAATACAGGCACCCTCTGGATATTAATAGCAGTTATGCTGGCTGGAGGCGGAATCGGACTGGTTGTCGCACGGCGTGTAGCAATGACTGAGATGCCTGAGCTGGTAGCCATACTCCACAGTTTTGTTGGAGCATCAGCAGTACTGGTAGGCATTGTAAGTCACCTGGAACAGGGGCAAAAAATCGGTTCCGAGCTGATAATTCATCAAATTGAAATTGTCCTGGGAGTATTTATAGGTGCCTACACATTCACTGGCTCGGTGATAGCATTTTTAAAATTACGGGGAAGTATCAGTGGGAAACCTTTGACTTTACCTTTACGGCACCAGCTTGACCTGCTGATGGTATTAGCTGCAGTTATCTGTGGTTTCTGGTTTGTTTCAGATAATCAGCAGCAACTTACAGCCATTCTTGCCATCACCTTCATTGCTGGACTGCTGGGGATTCACATGATCATGGCAATTGGTGGTGCAGATATGCCTGTAGTTGTTTCCATGCTGAACAGCTATTCCGGATGGGCTGCAGCAGCAGCCGGATTTATGCTTTCCAATAATTTGCTTATCATTACAGGAGCGCTTGTTGGAAGCAGCGGGGCTATTCTCAGTTATATAATGTGCAGGGGCATGAACCGTTCCTTTGTCAGTGTTATAGCCGGAGGTTTTGGAGTGGAAGAAGGAACACTTGCAGTTGCGGAAAAAGATGAAGACGGAAAAACAGTACAATCTACTTCAAACGAGGAAACAGCGGACCTGCTTCGTAATTCAAAACAGGTTATTGTCGTTCCAGGATATGGTATGGCAGTGGCTCAGGCACAGTACATCGTGCATGAAATTGCTGAGAATCTGCGTAAACGTAACGTCAATGTGAAATTTGCCATTCACCCGGTAGCTGGACGCTTGCCCGGTCACATGAATGTCCTGCTTGCAGAAGCAAATCTGCCTTATGACATTGTTTATGAAATGGATGAAATCAATTCTGAATTTAAGAATACCGATGTGGTTTTAGTGATTGGAGCAAATGATATCGTGAATCCCGGAGCCCTGGATGATGAAAACAGTCCGATTTACGGAATGCCAGTGCTTGAAGTCTGGGATGCCAAAACCGTAATTGCCCTCAAACGAAGTATGGCCACCGGCTATTCTGGAGTGGGTAAT
>ENA-UPTF01001680-UPTF01001680.1-marine-metagenome-genome-assembly--contig:-NODE-1680-length-13672-cov-8.214344_pt1 | contig 13672 bp, 16 predicted proteins | sample MGYA00238166_ERZ767019 | MGnify/ENA primary metagenome ERZ767019 (study PRJEB28930, sample SAMN06266391) | marine metagenome | isolation source: Sea water from 250 m depth | place: Atlantic Ocean...
ATAATTGATGAAGTTGGTGAGACTGTTGCGGTGGGAAGAACCGAGTATGATTCGCCTGAAATAGATAATATTGTCCGTATAGATGGTAAGGTAACTAAAGGTGACTTTTATAATGTCAATATTAACAATTTTAATGAATATGAATTAATTGGTAGTGTTTAAAGATACCAAAAAGAAAATAATTTCAATGCCAATGTAGTAATGTCTTTTCGTAAATTACTTTAAGTCCACATGCGCCATACACATACCAAATGGGTAGTCCGGCTGGTAATATTATTATTTTTTACTGGTATATTACCTGTACATACACCTGAATTATACGCCCAGCGATCTACAAGTAAAAAATCCACCAAGAAGAAATCATCAGTTAAAAGAAAAAGTAGCAGTAAAAAGAAAAGTAGCAGTAAAAGGAAAAGCTCAAAAAAGTCGAAAGGTAAAAAGAGTTCAGCAAGTAAAAAGGCCCAGGTTAAAAAATATGTAGATAGAGGCAAAAAACGATACAAAGCAAAAAATTACCGTGGTGCGCTGGGTGACTTTAAAAAGGCGCATAAGATCGCTCCATCAAAAACTACAAATTCATATATATCCAGAATAACTGGGATATTGAAAAAAGGAACATCTAAGAAAAAAGGAGTAGTAAAAGCTAAAAAACCAACACTCAGCGCAATGAAGTTAGCGGGTGAGTTATATGATTTAAATAATGACCTTTCTGATAGTCGCCGCAGGATGGGCCGAGCCATGAAATATTTAAAACCGCGCCAGGAAAAGCATTTGTCTAAACTAGAATCTCGTCCAGTCTATAGTACAGCTGATTTTGAACAAGCTGCTGATAGCGCACCTCACGATCTTAGAATGCAAAGGCAGTTGGGTCTACATTATGAGGTAAATGGTAATTGGAGTAAAGCAAAGGACGTATACCTGCGTCAAGTTGCTCGCCATTATAATAATCCAGATGCCCATTTTTTTCTTGGATCGCTATATGAAAAATTGGGTGATTTTCAAAAAGCACAACAATCCTATGAAGAAGCATTAGATCTGGATGTAAATCACAAGGCCACTTTAGACGCTATGGCGGTACATCAAAAAGACTCACCAGCAGTGGAAATGAGTCGACAGATATTAGTTCGTACTGCTGCCAAGGCACCAGAAGGGCCAGCGCAGCAATTTACCATGATACATGAAAAAATTAATGATGGATTATTTAATGATGCCATTGGAATGGCAGAAAAAGCTGCTGAGAAGTATCCTGATCATAATGGATTTATCTTTTTGAAGGCAATCGCTTATAATGATTTGGGTGAAATTGATCTTGCCAAGGCAGCTTTCCAGCAATCCATTAAGATGGATCCAAAACATAAAGAATCACATTTAGGATTAGGTAACCTATACTATAATATGGGAAAATACGTTTATGCAGCTCTCAGCTTTGGTGATGTTGTTTATCTAGACCCCCAGGACTTGGATGCACGTTACATGCAGGGTTTGAGTTATTTTAATGCCCAGGAATGGGGATTGGCTGCATCTGTATGGGAAGATCTACTGCATTATCAAAGCCAGCATCCAATTGTAAGGAATTTGTTACCACAAGCATATTATATCTTAGCTGTTGAATATAATCGCTTAGGTGAACCAAGCGCAGGCAGGAAGTCTTTTGAGAAAGCATTAAGTGTTAATTCAAATTCTTATGCCTGGTTACCTGGTGCATTCAGGACATTGGGTAAATACTATCAAGAAAAAGGTATGCATAAGCAGTCTTTGGTTTCATATCAAGAAGTTTTGGAATTACGACCCAATGATTCTAGCGCCTATACTGGTATGGGAGTTACTTATTGGAAGATGAATGAGCATCATTTAGCGAAGGCTGCATGGAATCGAAGTTTACAAATAAACCCAGATGCTAATGATGCAAAAGGCTGGTTAATATTGTCAAAACGCCTGGGTTCTTAGAAACCGCTTCAATCTCGACTGTTACCCTTTAATCTTACGTTCTTATTTTCCTGATGTGAAATTTTCCTGTTTTAGCATTATTCTGCTCACAGGTACTTTGCTTACAGCAGAATATCCTGGAGATGATGTTGTCTGGAAAGCCGTTCGAGCATTTTACAACTATGAAACTGGTCAAGCGATAACAATTCTTAACAATGCTCGTTTGGATTATCCAGAAAATCCAACCGTACACCTTACATGGGCTGCGGCGCGCTGGTTGCACAGTCAAGCACATGATCCACTAGATGTTACTTGGCATATGCTAAATGAGGATATCGAAACAATTATTCCCATCTATAATGAATTAGTGGAACGATTTCCAGATGATCCAAATTATAAATTATATCTTGGGTCATCCATAGGGTTGAAAGCCAGGGTATATTTGGGTCAAAAAGAGTGGTTAATGACGTTGATATGGGGATATAGGGGCTTTACACAGATTTTGGATGTTGCGCAAAAATACCCTGATTTAATTGATACACAGTTACCACTTGGAATTGTTGAATATTATGCAGGAATGTCAAATTTTCTTATCCGCTGGGCTGCAGGTATGTTTGATTTAAATCCCTCTACTATTACTGGCGAAAAAAAGATTCTAAATGCTGCTGAAAATGGTGAATGGTCTTGGATCGAAGCCAAAGGAACATTGGTATTTATGCATCTCTGGGTAGATCCCAAGCCAAAATTTGCACTACTATTCAGTCACGATTTGGTTACCTATTTTCCCAAACGTTATTATTACCGAGTACTTTATACTGAAAGTCTGCTTAATAATGGCCTTTTAACTGATGGTTACCAATCATTACTACAACTAGATACAATGTTTTCAGATCTTACGGATATTCACAAGGATTGGTATCTTGCTTACAGGAAATATGAGTGGGCATTATATCATTATTTGAATGGAGATTATCCTTTGGCCTTGAGTGCTTTGGACATAGCCATAAATAATTATGGGGCTGAATTAGATGTTGTACTGGGCAACGCATTATTATTAAAAGGTAAGATCTATGATATTTTAGGAGATCGAAAAACAGCTGTTAAGTTATATAGGGATTGCATTCGCCTTGATAATTTTACTTTTGCAATAGAAAATGCAGAACAATATATGCTTACACCTTTCACTAGGAAGGGGGTTAATTAATGGAAATTCAACCTGATGAATTTTGTGAAAACCTGACAAAATACGTACGCTTTCCAACAAGAGAAGTAATGGTTGGATCCCTAGGCATTGGTGGAAATAATCCAATACGGATTCAATCAATGACAACTACGGATACAATGAATACTAGAGCAACAGTAGATCAGTCTTTACGTATGATTAAAGCAGGATCAGAACTAGTTCGTATTACCGCTCCGAGCAAGCGGGAAGCTGAGAACTTAAGAATTATAAAGGAAGAAATTCGAAGTTGCGGTTATAATACACCAATAATTGCCGACATTCATTTTACTCCTAATGCGGCACTTATTGCTGCTACTATAGTTGAAAAGGTGCGCATTAATCCTGGGAATTATGCTGATCGAAAAAAGTTTGATTTTATCGAATATACTGATACATCCTATGAAAAGGAACTCGATAGAATAAGGGAAAGATTTATCCCCCTAGTAAAGACTTGCAAAAAAAATGGTACCGCAATGCGTATTGGTACCAATCATGGATCATTATCTGATAGAATTTTGAGTCGATATGGTGATACACCATTTGGTATGGTTGAATCTGCTATGGAATTTATCCGTATTTGTGAAGAATGTGATTATCATGATCTGATACTATCAATGAAAGCCAGTAATACACGGGTCATGGTACAAGCATATCGTTTGGCAGTTGCGATGATGAGGCGGGAGGGAATGAATTATCCGTTACACCTTGGAGTTACAGAAGCAGGTGAAGGAGAAGATGGCCGAATTAAATCTGCAGTTGGTATTGGCAGTTTATTAGAGGATGGGGTTGGCGATACAATCCGTGTGTCCTTAACCGAGGATCCTGAGCTGGAAATCCCAGTAGCTAAACAACTAGTACAAAGATATAGCACACGAAACAGTCATTCTAAAATAAGGTCTATCAAAAATCCTCCTTATAGACCTTATGATTATACCAGACGATCTACAGATCCTACAGGAAACATAGGTGGTAAAAATGTGCCGCGGGTAATAATCGATTTATCTGCTATTGATAAATTAATGCCAGAAAATTTAATAGATGCGGGATACATTTATTCTGAAAACCATGATAAATGGACGATAAGTGATCAAGCAGCTGATTTTGTTTATATTGGGAAAGGACAAGTGAATTTTGAATTGCCTGGTACCCTTAGTATTATCCAAGATGGAAATGCTTGGCAAAAAAAAGACCAGACCTTGCCATTATTTTCCTTGGATCATTACTTAAAATATACAGGTTTAGAAAGTAAAATTAATTTTGTTAGCATATCACTTTCAGATTGCTTCAGACCAGAACTATATACGTTAAATAATAAACAGTCAATCGTGTTAGTAATTGACACCAACAATAAACATGGAATCGCTGAGCAGCGTCGAGCTTTTTTTGAAATAATTAATAATAATTGGGATGTGCCCATTATCATTCGTAGAGATTATAATGCCAGCACGAAAGATGAATTTCGATTATTTAGTGCAACGGATTTAGGATCATTGTTGATAGATGGGCTTGGTGATGGTATTTGGTTAATAGCAGATAAACCTATCAATTTGATTACACAGACTTGTTTTGGAATATTACAAGCTACCAGGACACGTATTTCAAAAACAGAATATATTTCATGTCCTTCTTGTGGTCGGACATTATTTGATTTACAGGATATAACTGAAAAAATTAGATCAAAGACTAACCACCTTAAGGGCGTAAAGATAGGCATTATGGGCTGTATCGTAAATGGTCCGGGAGAAATGGCAGATGCTGATTATGGTTATGTTGGAACAGGAATAGGTCAGATATCTCTTTACAAGGGTTACGAAGTGGTCAAAAGAAATATACCTTCTAAAAAAGCAGTAGACGCTCTAATCGATTTGATAAAAGAAAATGGTGATTGGGTTGAATTAAATGGATGAATAATAACAAAATACTCAATAAAACCAGTTTTCCAAATTGGTAGCTTTTATCGTATGTTCAAGGGTTGAAATTCAGACAAAGTATCATGAATAATAAAATCAAAATCTCTATTATTACCCGTACTTGTTTTATTTTATTATTATTATATCCAGCTTCAATAGCACTCACGCAAGGAAATGAGGAAACAGAGCGCAATCTGATTTCTATATATTGGACGACGCTTAACCAAAAGGAGAAGGAAATATATTTGTTCTCATATCTAACTCAAGTTTATGAAACTTATGATGCACTAAAAAAAGAGGCCGGATACAGTGAAGTAACCCAATGGTACTTTGATAACAAAGCAGAAACTGTTTTTGGTATTTTTGATCAACTCGACGATACTGACTTATTGGAATTTATCGGTTGGATTGATGAGTATTACACTCACAAAGAATTCCAGAACAATTCGTTTATGGATGCGCTTGTCTTTGCCTTCCGCTTTCAGCAAGCTTCAGGTGAAACTATCTGGGAAAAATATGAGAATTTGAAATTTGGTAAAATTAAGCCTGAGGATGAATGAAATTATTAAAACCGAAGTTCATCCTTGATTGGGGTAAGATTCGTAAAGACGGTGGCTTTTTAAAGCTACTAAAGAAGAAAGGTTCCATAGCCGTTGTAGCTTTTATTCTGTTTTATCTGATTCGCGATTCACTACTCTATATCGTAATTCCTATATTGATTGCTAAGGGAATTATTACCTGTTCATAAACGTTTGTAAAAGCTCCTAGTGGTGCTATACTACTGAAGTTTGGATAGTCAACTGTGTTTATGATCGTAGATTTTCGATTATTTCTAGTTATTACTGGTAGCTTCGTTTTGATTTTTACTGGTTGTGCACCACCAATCCAGACCATAGAAATATATAGTAATGGTCAACCTAAATTCGCGCGTGAATACAAAGTTATCACGAATGGCCTTGTGAAGGATTCTATTACAGTAAAATTGATAAAATATTACCGGAATGGTATGAGGCAATACCACCAGGAAATAATAAACAATCAGGCGAATGGTCAATATTTTTCATGGCACTCAACAGGTGTCAAATCAGCAGAAGGCAGATATTTAAATGGGGAATTATCCGATAAATGGATTTGGTGGGGAAAAAATGGTTTACCTGATTCAATGAGGACATTTCGTAACGAAATGTTACATGGTGAATATATAGATTATTTTGGTAATGGCAAGCCCCATAAACTCATGGAATATGTTGAAAATAAGAAATATGGGTATTATAAAGAATTTGATGAAAATGGAAAGAAAGTTTCCGCTGGAGAATACCGCAATGATATACCACATGGCAATTGGGTGTGGTGGCAAAATAAAATTAAAACTAGAGAATTAACCTATGATAACGGTTTGAAGAATGGACCTTTTATAATCTATAATAAACTAGGTAAAAAGAAAATAATAGGACAATATAAAAATAACAAAAAAGATGGAAAGTGGAATTGGTTTAGCGACCAAAAAGGATTGGACTCGCTCATTGTATACAATAACAATCAATATAATGGTGAATATAAAATTTGGCATCCTAATGGTACGCCAGCTGTTACGGGGTATTATAACAAGGGATTAAAAAATGATAAGTGGAAATGGTTTAATAAAAAAGGTCAAAAGGATTCCACTAAGACATACATTAAAGGGCAATTATACGGTTTAGTGACCATTTACTATGATGGTAGACAACCACGTAAAAAAATGACTTATCTAAAAAATAAATTACACGGAAAAATGACATCCTTTTATCGTGATGGGACTGCGGAATCAGAGATTACATTTTCCAATGGTCTGCGATCCGGTTCATACAAATATTGGGATTCTGAAGGTAATATAGAAGAAGAAGGAGCATACCTAAAGGATAATTTACACGGAATTGTATTTCGATGGTATACCACTGAACAATTCTCGAGTACCGCAATGTTCTCTTCCGGAAAGTTACAAGGATTGATGCGAGTTTTTAGTCCTTCTGGATCAACGATGAAAGAAGGATATTACTTTGATGGTGTACCTGTGGCAATTTTTGAATATTATGAGAATGGTCGTTTTAAACGAATTTTGACTTATCGTGGCAATGAAATCATCCAAGAGAAAGTTTGGACTGCGACAGGTAAGGATATAACAACTACTGCTCTTGGGATTCGTACAAAATCAAATGTGCATAGCAATGGTAATCCAAGTTATGAGTGTACCTACAAAAATAATAGTAAGCATGGTATTGAATGGAATTGGGGTGAATATTTTGATTTACAATCCTTGAATATCTATGATCAAGGTTCGCTCATTCTAAAACGAACCTGGGCTGCACCAGGCGTTCCTAATGAGGATATCTTGTTCCCTGGAGGGTCAAAGCAAGTAATTATTGGTCCATATTCCAGTGCAGATTAAGTATGAATAAGCGTAATTTAATGCACCAATGTTAGATAAAATTCTAGATCAAATGTTCGATTGGAGTATTCCTATATTAATTTTAGTCCTTGGGATTATTTTAGGATGGCTAATAAAGCGGTTTGTTCATAGTCGTTTGTCAAAATTAGCTGATAAGACAAAATGGCGTGGTGATGATATTATTCTTAATTCAATCGAACCGCATATTATTCTCTGGTCTTTTCTTGCGACTCTAAATATTGCTATTGAAAGCATCAAATTATCGGACCCATTTTTATCCTATAAAGAACACTTCTCAACAATTATTCTAATTATTCTGATTTTATCAGTAACGGTGACTATTAGCAAAATGCTGGTTGGTCTATTCAATTTATGGGCAGAAAAACAGGGACGTGGTTTTCCGTCAACCACTATGTTTACAAATTTTGTCTACATAATTGTGTGGGGTATCGGGCTTATGATAATACTTGATTCTCTGAATATTGCCATTACGCCAATCCTAACAGCACTGGGAGTTGGTGGACTAGCGATATCTTTGGCATTGAAGGATACATTAAGTGATGTATTTAGCGGACTACATATACTGTTAAGTGGTAAAGTGCAACCGGGTGATTTTGCAGAACTCGATTCTGGAGAAAGGGGTTATATAAGTAATATTACTTGGCGCAATACTACGATGCTGGAACGAACTAATAATATCATTAATATCCCCAATTCAAGATTATCTACTGCAATAATCAAGAATTTTGATTCCAGAGAATCCTCTTTTTCAGTGCGTATTCCTGTTGGGGTATCATACAATAGTGATCTCGAACATGTAGCTGATGTAACCAAAAATGTAGCAAAAAATGTGGCAAAAGATGTTGAGGGTTGTAATACGGATAAAGAACCATTAGTGCGGTTCTATGAATTTGGTGAATCAAGCATAAACTTGAAGGTTTATTTTATAGCTGAGAAATATGGTGACCAACATAATATTATTGACATATTTGTCAAACGTCTTCATAAACGCTATAATGAAGAAGGTATTGATATACCTTTCCCAATCCGAACCTTGATACATCAAAATTCCCAAGAATCGAGAGTTGGCTAATGTTTGGATCTATTAATATGGTTCTGGCAGTTATAACTGGTGAGTTTCTAGAAAAAACACCAATGAGTTTTGCTACGTTTTTTGAGGTTAAATTTTTTATGCCTGTGATCTTTTGATAGGTTAATACTTTTTGCACCTTAAAATTCAACCACTATCAACTCATGCTCGTGATTTATATGAAAATCATGGTCATTTTCATGACGGTGATGCAGGTCTTGATTTGTTTGTAATTGACAGTTTAACTGTAGAACCAGGAGAAACGGCGATTATTAAATCGTATATAGCCTGTGAAAATACTCAAGGAAATTCCTACTTTTTGATGCCACGATCCAGTATTTCCAAGACACCCTTACGCCAGTGCAATTCGGTTGGTTTAATTGATGGAAGTTATCGCGGTGAAATTATGGCTGCGGTCGATAATGTGAAGAACGAACCATATACAGTTGAATCAGGGCAAAGATTGTTTCAATTGGTTGCGATGGATGGTAGTCCAATTCATATTGAACTAGTTTCAAAACTTACAGAAACTGTTCGTGGTGAGGGCGGGTTCGGCAGCACTGGGAAATAAATAATTTCTTTATTAGCACTCTTTTCATTAGAGTGCTAATATTTGTTGTATAATTGTCATAAGAAAATATAAATTCGGCGCTGCAAAATTAGCAGATAGTATTTAATAGCAATAGATAATTAAATAATAGAAATCTAAAAATAGGAGAAAAAAAATGGCTCTTAATCTTAAGCCTCTAGCAGATCGTGTTGTGGTAGAACCGGCGCCCGCTGAAGAAATGTCCACAGGGGGCATCATTCTTCCCGATACAGCCCAAGAAAAGCCACAGCAGGGGACTGTTGTTGCAGTCGGCCCAGGAAAAATAAGTGATGCTGGCAGTGAAATAGCAATGAATCTCAAAAAGGGGGATAAAATACTATATGGTAAATATAGTGGTACTGAGTTCGCCTTTGAAGGAACTGAATATCTAATTATGCGCGAGAGTGACATTCTCGCTATCCTTTAAGGAGGAATAAAATAATGGCAAAAGAAATCTCATATGATCTCGAAGCAAGGAATGCCCTTAAGGCTGGTGTCGATAAACTGGCAGATGCAGTAAAGGTAACCCTTGGTCCTAAAGGACGCAATGTGGTGATCGAAAAGAAATTTGGTGCACCTACAGTTACTAAAGATGGTGTCACTGTTGCAAAAGAAATTGAACTATCAAACAAGCTGGAAGATGTTGGCGCACAGATGTTGAAGGAAGTTGCCTCTAAAACATCCGATGTTGCAGGTGATGGTACCACAACTGCCACAGTAATTGCCCAGGCCCTTGTGGCTGAAGGCCTAAAAAACGTGACAGCAGGTGCCAATCCAATGTCCCTCAAAAGAGGTATTGACGCGGGTCGCGATACTGTTATAGAAGCATTAAAATCTCAAAGCAAAGATCTGCCTGACAGCAAACAGATTGCCAACGTGGCAACTATTTCGGCAAATGATGATCATGAAATTGGTGAAAAAATTGCTGAAGCCATGGAAAAAGTAGGTAAAGACGGTGTAATAACAGTGGAAGAAAGCAAAACGGCAGAAACATTTCTCGAGTTTGTAGAAGGTATGCAGTTTGACCGTGGATATCTGTCACCTTACTTCGTCACTAATTCTGAATCTATGGAAACTGAAATGGATGATGCCTATATCCTGATCCATGATAAAAAACTTAGCAACATGAAAGACTTGTTACCTTTATTGGAAAAAGTTGTCCAGACAGGCAAGCAGGTCATGATCATTGCTGAAGATGTGGAAGGTGAAGCATTGGCTACACTTGTTGTGAACAAACTGCGGGGCACATTCAAAGTACTGGCAGTAAAAGCTCCTGGATTTGGTGATCGTCGTAAAGCTATGCTGGAAGATATTGCTGTTTTAACCGGTGGTACTGTAATCTCTGAAGACGCCGGTTATAAACTGGAAAATGCTACCCTGGAATACTTGGGTAAAGCCAAGCGCATTGTGTCTGATAAGGATAATACAACGATCGTTGATGGCGGTGGTAAGAAAGATGCAATCAAGTCTCGCATAAACGAAATTAAAGTTCAGATTGACAAAACAACATCTGATTACGATCGTGAAAAACTACAGGAACGTTTGGCTAAACTTTCCGGTGGCGTAGCTGTCGTAAATGTTGGTGCTGCTACCGAAGTAGAAATGAAAGAAAAGAAAGCCCGCGTTGAGGATGCGCTCCACGCAACCCGAGCAGCCGTGGAAGAAGGAATTATTCCCGGCGGTGGTGTGGCGTTGTTAAGGGCACAGGATGCGTTAGATAAATTAAAGGTTAAAGGCGGCCAGTCAGTAGGTGTAGATATTTTACGTCGAGCCCTTGAAGCACCGATTCGTCAGATTTGCGAAAATGCTGGTGTTGAAGCATCTATCATCGTACAAAATGTACGGGATGGAAAAGGTGCTCATGGTTTCGATGCTCGTGATGAGAGTTACGTGGATATGTTCGAGGTCGGCATTATTGATCCTACTAAAGTTGCCCGTGTGGCTGTGGAAAATGCCTGCTCAATTGCGGGTATGGTCTTGACTACTGAGGCTGCTGTGACTGAAATTCCTGAAAAAGAAGCCCCGGCAGCAATGCCTCCGATGGACCCAGGAATGGGTGGAATGGGCGGAATGATGTAATTGAGCTTTTACCTCATTAATTATACAGTGAAAAGCCTCCCTTTTGGGAGGCTTTTCTTTTTCATTAATTGACTAGCGAGAAATCACTAGAGTAAATTCAAAGCCCTATGGGCGTCATACGTTTAAAGAATATGCTCTTTTATGGATACCATGGTGTAAACGAATCAGAAAAAGAGCTTGGAGGAAAATTTGAAGTTGACCTTGAATTATCAATATCACTTAAAAATTCAGGTCTTTCCGATGACCTACATGATACAGTTGATTATGAGGCAGTTTATAAAACGGTTAATAATTGTGTAGAGTCAAAAAGATTTTTTCTTTTAGAAGCGCTTGCTGAAGATATATCGCGTTCTGTCATTAAGAAATACAATATTGACTCTGTAGTAATTCGTGTTCGTAAACCTAATGCACCGGTAAGTGGCGTAATTGATACAGTAGAGGTGGAATTGAAGCGGAAAAAATCTGATTATGCCTGAATTAGCAGTGTTAGGTCTTGGGTCAAATCTAGGTGATCGTGAATCAAATTTAGCCGCAGCAATTACTTCTTTAGGTATTTATAATGATATAAGTAATATAAATAGTGCATCCTTTTATGAGTCTGAACCCTTATATGAGACAAATCAACCCAAATTTTTGAACACTGTTATTTCATGTAATACAGAATTTTCGGCATTTCAATTATTGGACGCTGTCCAACATACAGAATTACTTCTAGGTCGTCCAAAAGAAAGGGGGGAAAACCAACCGCGTATTATAGATATTGATATTTTATGCTATGGCGAAGTCTATATAGAAACAGAAGAATTAATTATCCCCCATCCGGATATAGTCAATCGAAAATTTGTTTTATCCCCATTTTGTGAATTAATGCCAGATTACAAAATAGAAAAAATTGGAAAAACTATATCTGAATTACTCAAGTTATGTCCGGATCAAAGTCAAGTGGTTAAACATGTAATGGAAAAAAACGCATGAGAAACTTGAATTATGTTGCGATAGAAGGTGCTATAGGAGTTGGAAAAACCAGTTTGGCAAAATTACTTTCTGAAAGATTAGGTGCAAAACTAGTACTTGAAAAATTTGAAGAGAATCCATTTTTGTCCGAATTTTATGAAGATCCTGGGCGATTTGCATTTCAGACACAGTTATTTTTTCTATTGCAAAGATATCAACAGCAACAAGAATTACGGCAAGTAGACATGTTTCACAACCTGTTAATTTCAGACTACATGTTTATTAAGGACCGTTTATTTGCATCTTTAAATCTCGATGAAAAAGAAATGAGTCTTTATGATAGTATTGCAAATATGCTGGAACGCAATGTAATAAACCCTGATTTAATAATATACCTGCAAGCGGACACAAGTACTTTGATGAAAAATATTGCTAAACGTGGTAGGGAATTTGAAGCAAACATCTCTTACGATTATATTAATGGATTAAATGAAGTTTATACTGAGTATTTTTTCCGGTATAATGAAACACCGCTAGTTATTATTAATACTAATTATATTGATTTTGTTAACAATTCTGCTGACCTAGACCAAGTCATTGATTATATCAGGCAACCTGTTACAGGGACGAAATTTTTTAATCCTACTGCTAGTACCTGAGATACAATGAACATTATTATTACTGCAACATTAATTTATCTAATATTTAAACTCATAAGGTTTGTTATCCAAATAAAGATTAACCCATCAGATAAGAATGCTGGGGAAAATCTGCAAAATTCATTTCGAAATATGGATATACTAGATGCTGATTACGAAGATATTAATAAGGATAATAGTTAGTAATGAAAAGTGTCTTATCATATTTGACTACAAATAGTAATTATCATTCACTTGGGTTACTGCTTTTGAGAATTATTGGCGGTCTAATGATGGTATATAATCACGGTTGGGGAAAAATTACGGCTGATTCAGAAAAATGGAATCGTTTAGGTCATGCGTTAACCGATTTTATTGGCTTAGAATTCTTGAGCACTTTTTTTGGTTTTATGGCTGCATTTTCTGAATCAGTTTGTGCATTATTAATTATTATTGGGCTTTTCACGCGCCCAGCATCAATATTATTATTTTTTACAATGTTTGTAGCCTCAATGAATCACATTATGGATAGTGAAATGCCGGAATTAGCCATTATGTATTGTTTATTATCATTAGTACTAATATTAAGTGGGCCAGGGAAATTCAGTTTAGACCAAAAGTGGTTTTCTAAACTAAATAATTGATATGGTTAAAGATGAAGGAATGCGGATAAAATAGATGAAGGCAGTTAGAATTCATGAACACGGTGGTACTGATGTGTTGGTGTGGGAAGAGATTATTGATCCTACAATTAAACCTGATCAAGTACTTGTACAAATAAAAGCAGCCGCAATAAATCATCTTGATATTTGGGTTCGTCGAGGTATCCCCGGGATTTC
>ENA-UPTF01001682-UPTF01001682.1-marine-metagenome-genome-assembly--contig:-NODE-1682-length-13666-cov-3.283759_pt1 | contig 13666 bp, 10 predicted proteins | sample MGYA00238166_ERZ767019 | MGnify/ENA primary metagenome ERZ767019 (study PRJEB28930, sample SAMN06266391) | marine metagenome | isolation source: Sea water from 250 m depth | place: Atlantic Ocean...
CCGAATGGTTGTCTATTCTTCAAACATTACTCCAGATCGATGACTTCCTTGACCAAGGAAACTATCTTGCCTGTTCCTATCAGGTCGGATAGTGTATTGATCTCCCCTGACAAGACCCTATCACCTTTTTGAAAAGGTACCAGTCGCTGTATATGTTCTAAAATAGGGGCCGTACCCTTGCCTGGTCTGAGCCCATCATGAAAGAGTGTACACGCAGCACTGGCCACCAATAGTTCAATAGCAAGGATCTGGCGGACATTCTCTTGGATCTGTAACAGTTTCAATCCGGCCCAGGGGGCCATGCTTACAATGTCCTCCTGACCGCCAGATGTTGGCAGAGAATCAATACTGGCCGGGTGGGCAAGGGTCTTATTCTCTGATGCCAGGGTCGATGCAGTGACCTGGGCCATCATATATCCGGATTCAACACCAGGTTTAGTAGCCAAGAATGGAGTGATCCGGTCACCAACTCCTTTCATGAAAAAATAGGTGCGACGTTCCGATATAGCACCCAGTTCAGCCATCGCTATAGCGATGATATCCAGTGCCTGGGCCACGGGTTCGGCATGAAAATGTCCGGAGTAGGCTACCTCACCGTTATCCATGATCACTGGATTATCACTGACACTATTGATCTCATTATTGATGACATCACCAGCGTGTTCTACACTATCCCGGCATGAGCCATGGATATGGGGAATGCATCGAAAACTATAAGGATCCTGAACCGTACCGCATTTCTTGTGGGAGGCAACGATCTCGCTCCCGGAGAGTAGGTTAGATACATTTTTTGCTGTGACCCTTTGGCCCTGATGTTCTTTCAGCTGGTGAATGGACGTTCTGAACACATCACCACTTGACAGGCTACCTTCCACTGATAATGCTCCGATAGCATCCGCTGTTCTTAATAATATATCCCCATCCAACATTGACCTGATAGCCAAAGCTGTTGATACCTGGGTTCCATTGACAAGGCTCAGCCCTTCCTTAGGGTGCAGAACAAGGGGAGCAATGTTAGCTTTTTTCAAAGCATTTCGAGCAGATAGTCTCCTCCCCTTATATATCATCTCTCCCTCACCGATCATGGCCAGTGTCATATGAGCCAACGGGGCCAGGTCACCACTTGCTCCGGCTGAACCCTTCTCTGGAATGACAGGTAATAGATCATTCTCCAGAAGCTTCTTGATCTTATTCACCACTTCCGGACGAACACCGCTGTACCCCTTCACATAGGTCAATAACTTTAGAAATAGTGTCGCACGTACCAGCCCTGGACCCATCGGGTCCCCAACACCCGCAGAATGACTGCGTACCAGATTAAGCTGTAGCTTGAACTGTTCTTCCGGATCGATAGTGATCTCACTCAGTTTCCCGAAACCGGTGTTCACACCGTAAACGGTCTGTCCAGATGATAATAGGTCCTTTAGGCGTTCATGTGATCTCTTTATCCTGGATCGGGACTCTCTATCTATGGAAACAAGGATGGGTCCACTGAATAAGGGCGCAAGATCACTGTAGCTTAACGAACTCTGTGTTATGCGCAGGGTCTCCATTGATCAATTTATGGAGCCCGGGACATGTGGTTCAATGCCGGAAGGTCACTAAAATAGGATCAACGCAGGGTACTGATATCTGAGAAGATCACTGGCTCGACCGGAATAGCATGTAAGAATATCTCTCCATATCGCTTGGTTACAAGTCGATCGTCCAGGCTAAAGAAGATACCGGAGTCCATGGTGGTACGGATCAGGCGCCCGAATCCCTGACGAAAACGTATAGCACACTCAGGAACAGAGAATCCCATGAAACTGTTCTCGCCAGACCGATCGAGAAGGTCCGAGTAGGACCTGATCAAGGGATCGGATGGAACATCGAAAGGAAGCTTTACAACTATCAATATCTCTAACAGATCTCCGGGCAGGTCCACTCCCTCCCAAAAACTATTGGTCCCGAACAATAACCCATGCTTGTGTTGATACATTCCGTTTATTATTGCTGGCTTGGACGCTCCCCGGGACTGAGCAAAGAGTGGTAGGTCACGCCCACCGGGTCTATCCCTGATCAGACCAGCAACACTGGTCAGCATCCTCACCGATGTAAAGAGCACCATTGTACGGCGCTGGAAAGTATGATGGATGTGGTAAACAATATCGGCCAGGGCCTTTGCATCATTGGTAACTACCCTGGGCCCGCCATACTGATAGAAGGTGACCTGGTCACTATAGTAGAACGGACTGGCGAACTCTGCTGTCACCACATCCTCCCTTTCATCCAGACCGGTCCGTCCCAAAAAATAATCAAACGTATCATCCACCCGCATCGTGGCAGATGTCAGGACACAATGATCGATACTTTTAAAGAATCTATTGGTCAGTGGATCAGCCATATCAATTGGTGAAGCATGGAGAGATATTCTTAGATCCTCTCTTGGTGTGCCTATGGACCTGAACACACCCTCCATCCAGTAGACCCAGTCATCCTGCTGGTTCTCTGTAAGCAGTATTATCGAATTGATCAGATCAGATACGTTCTCAATACCACGGTCCAATACTGAGTGGAGCGATGTATGGTCTGCTCGCGATGGGTCCAGTTCAAGAACGGCCTTGCGCAATCCATCCAGAGAAGAGAATAGAGCCTCGCAGCCAGATCTCACTGCATCTAACTCTGCGTGGACAGGAGCATAGACCTTTTCAAGAGAATAGAGGATCGGCCTTTCCTGGTATGACCTGGATGGATCAAACCTGTCCCGGTTATCCTCCTTGAGCTCCGATAAGAAAATATCGACCCGTTTCTGCAACAGACCCACGGCATCGCTGAGTCTGTCTCTTAATGATCCAATAGTGGGCTTGACCCTTTCTATGGCACTTAAGATATTGTTCCATCTTTTAGAGCGTGGATGGGTCGGATCGATCATTTGCAGAATATTTTTTATACTCTGCTGGTCGAGCTCGATCTTGAAATGGTCCTGGGCAGACCTGACCAGATTATGTGCCTCATCCACTATCACGGTATCAAACTCAGGCAAGAATCCCGGGATCTCTGCTTCCGTGAGCAAGAGAGAATGATTCGCTATTATGATCGGTGAACGGTAGAGCACCTTTCTGACATTTCCGTAAAAGCATCCATCATTCCTTGCACATATCTCACCAGTGCAGAACCCCGGATCGCTACAGATGGCCGACCGCAGCCATAAGCGTCTGGCATTCGAGAAACCAGAGCATTCAGACATATCACCAGACCGTGTCCACTCCAACCAGAATAATATCGGTATCAGGGCCTCAATATCCTTTTCATCCAGCGTACTGCTCTCACTGATCAACCAGTCGAACCGAGTTCTACAGATATAATTCTTTCGACCCTTCAACATTATGGCATCTATAGGAGTGTCCAGTGTCCTCGCCAGAAGGGGTAGGTCCTTATAGAACAGCTGGTCCTGGAGGTGCTTGGTATGACACGCAATAATGGTAGGGCCCAGTGTTTCTGATCCTGGTGCCCGCTTGAACGCTGAGAACAGATAGGCCAATGATTTTCCCAGCCCTGTGCCCGCTTCGATGACTCCAAACTTCTTACCATTAACCAGAATATCCTCCACGAATTCAGCATAGTCCACCTGGTTGGCCCTGTGCTCGTATTGCGGATGTGTATCCTTCAATAGGCCGTTGGCACCGAACACATCCTCCGCTCGAAGATCCTCAACAGATCGGGGCCCTTCCCAGTGGAATGTATTCGGGCGCGGCTCACGAGATATCTTTGATCGGGTCAACCCTTTTTTCAGATCGCCCCGTGCGGTCAGTAGGTTCCCCAGGTCAACATAGAGGGACTTATTGGGAATGTCGGCCGGCTTGATCAGTGCCAGGACCTTTGAGATCCTTTCTAAAGAATAGCTCGCCAATTCTTCCACCAGGTCCAAGAAAATGGCCCCGCAATTCTCAGTGTCCTTCTCAGCCCGGTGGCTTCCGGAGGATGAGAGACCGCAGTATTCAGATAGTGCTCCAAGATTGAATACGGGCTGGTCAAAGAAGAGGCTACGTCCCAGCTGCAGAGTATCATAGAGCGAACCATTAGGGACGGAACGCTCATTACGTTCACACAGTTCACCCAAGAATTCCCGGTCAAAACCAATATTGTGTGCGACCAGTGGAGCGTCCCCTAAAAATTCAAGAAGATCATCTATGATCTTCTCCTCTTTTGGTGCTGTGCGAACCATATCATTAGTGATCCCAGTGATCTCGGTCACCAGGGCAGGTATATGCTTATCAGGATCGACAAGTGTCACATATCGATCTTTTGGTCTACCATCGATAAACCGTATTGCCGCTATCTCAATGATACGATCGTTGACCGGATCGAGGCCAGTGGTCTCAAGATCAAAGGCAACGAATGTGGACAGGTTCAGCCTATCTAAGAGTTCAGATCTATCCATGGACCGTATATCTCAAGCAAAGAGTATCTTCAAATAGAATAATGGATTGGAGAGCTGTTTCTTTGGGATCTCATTCACCACCATTCCAAGCATTGTGTTCCGGATCTCTTCATTGCGGCTGGCACGATCTATCACAAAATTGAGCAGAAAGCGTGACCTGGCCAACCGCTGAAGCTTCGTGCTGACCCGTAGCTCACTGCCGATACTCTTCCAGAGTCGCTTGTCATACTGACCCAGAAACTCACTGGTATGATCATCTGCCACTTTCGCTTCCGCTGCGATCTCTGCGGCCACCATTCCCGACACCATTGCATTACCGATACCTTCCCCGGTAAAAGGATCGATCAGCCCGGCCGCATCGCCCAGTAGTAAGAAACCATCACCATGATTATTCCTATGGATACTGCCAAGGGGAAGGTTCCAGCCGACCGGTCTCTCCAACCGTTTGGCATTAGCGAACCGTTCCCTGAAATGATCGGACCGGATCACAACATCCAGCAGTCTGACCAGATTCTTCTTCTCTTTCTTCACATCCTCCTTGGTCAATGCCAATCCAATATTCGCTCGGTCCCCACCAGCAGGGAATATCCAGAAATAGCCCGGGTTCATCTCTTTGATATAATGGAGCTCTATCTGGTCGGTCAGGTCCTTGATACCCTCATAATAGCAGCGGATGGCAACAGCGGTGTGCTTCATGTCCATATTGTATAGACCGGTCTTGCGTGCTACGATAGAGTTAGGACCATCCGCACCAAAGACCAATCTTGCCTGTATCTCCTCCTGGGGACCATCCTTGGGCTTTCCCTTGATCCCTACTACCCGTCCGTTATCCATCAAAAGGTCTACCACAGCGTACTCATCCATGACCCGGGTGACCCTCTTTGCCTCGGTCAAAAGAAAATCGTCGAACGTTCTCCGTGGTATCACAAATCCCTGGGTCTTATAGCTCGAGCTGGATTCATTATTCAGCTGGAGCTCGAAATCCGTATGTTTCGGACCACTGAAGATTATCCGGCGTATAAAGGTACCATCCAGATCCTTGACACCATCGAGCAGGTCCAGGTCACGCATGACCCGTACGCACTTTCCAGAAAGGGCATCACCACATACCTTGTCCCTGGGGAATGCCGCCTTATCGACAAGCAGTGTTCTTAGCCCATGACGGTGTGCATAGAGCGCGGCCGTTGTACCGGCTGGTCCACCGCCAACAATGATCACATCATACATGTTATCATTGATCCTCATGGTCTACCCCGAACGATGGGTAGACGATACCATAGCGCAAATAGTTCATGGTCCGGAGTCCGAAGAAAACGATGGACAGGGGAACCAGGAACCAGGGCTCGCGAACACAGATGAACATGGAAAAAATGAATAATGGATAGAACTGGGCCCGCTGAAAATGGCGCACATGGCCTGGCCAGATGAGTGCCACTATCGAGAAAGGTAGTGCGACCATTGAGACAGTGCTACTGAGCGGATCATCCAGCTGGTATCCGATATATGTTGAAAGACCGAGCAGCACACTGGACAGACCAAGCAGTAATGATCTATCCTCCCAGATGGTCACGCTCCAGCGACCCTTTTCCCGGTCAAGCTCGAGCGGAAATTGGAACACGAGAAGACCACCCAGAAAACCCATCACATATGGGACCATGCCCAGGGTAAAGGAGAGGGAGAGATCCGTACCGATCGCACCGATCGTGAACAGGGCACACACGTACCCAGTGTGCAAGATAAGATCGTTGACGCTCAATCGCACGGACCCAGCCCGCCACAGACCTGTCCTTAATGATCCAGTATAGAAGATGACCGTGGCCAGTATGATCCTTAAGAAGCCATCCAGCCAGCCGGACCATTCCCAGTAAACAAAACGGTCAGCCTGGCCTGAGCGAAAGGCGATCCCTGCCGCTACCATGGACCAGATAGCAAGCCACTGGAGCGGCCTTGATCTATCCAGTCCTGGGCCTATTGCCTCTGCGATCCTCCGCAACCGAACATACTGGTTGGACCCCGGAGGTGCGGCTCGAGCGATCAGCATGGATCAGCCGGAAGCAGGAAAAAGTATGTCAGTGATCGATCGACCTATTATCATGTCCGCGATCTCATTCAGGATTATAAAGCCCACCACGGAAGCTGATATGTATAAGAGGACCCCAACGACCCGATGATCGATCCTATAATCCTTGATACCTGTCTCTAACTCTGATACAAAACTGGGAACACCCCAGCGATATAGAATGAATATTGCCATGAACATCCCACCAATAGGTAACATATATTTAGAAGAGAGATAGTCCATGAAGTCAAAGAAGGACATACTCAAGAACCCGGTAAGATTGATCCCCCCGCCCAGGGAGAGTGAACAGAAGACGCCAACCACTGTTATGACCGTACCAAAGATGATCGTAGCACGGGCCCGGTCCCAGCCCTTCTGATCGATAAAATATGCTGTCACGACCTCCAGAATGGAGATAGCGGATGTCAGGGCAGCCATGAACAATAGAACAAAGAAAAGTGATGCCCAGATGGTACCGCCCGCTAACTGCGGGAAAACGGTGGGCAGGACAACGAAGATGAGTCCTGGACCCTCTGCAGGATTGGCACCCAAGGCAAAAACAGTCGTGAAGATCGCGATCCCGGCCAGCATGGCAATCGCGGTATCCAAGAGTATGACCCAGATGGCCGAACCGACAAGGTCCTGTTCCTTGTCCAGGTAGCTGCCATACGTGATCATGGTCCCCATGCCCAGGCTGAGAGTGAAAAAGGAGTGTCCCAGTGCAAGAACGATCGCAGAGGCGGTCAGGTCCTCGAACCGCGGCTTAAAGAGAAAGGCCAGCCCCTCCTTACCATTTGGCAGTGTCAGGCCCCTGACAGCTAATATGATCAGAATAAAGATGATCAGCGGCATCATGATGCGGGACCATTTTTCTATACCTCCCTTCACACCATTGACAATGACCCAGGTACAGAGGGCCATAAAGATCACCTGCCAAAAGATAGGCTCCCATGTTGAAGTGATGATACCATTGAACATGGTACCAGCACCCTCAGGATCATTGACCAGTGCCTCGAAACCACCTGTCAGGGAGGCAAAGGTATATTTAAGTATCCAGCCGCCAACAACACCATAGAATGACAGTATAACGAATGCCGATGCGACACCTAAGAATCCGATCCACTTCCAAAAAGAGCCGGGAGCGATCTGATCATAGGCTCCCACAGGGCTCAGCTGGGTCTTGCGTCCGAGAACGAACTCTCCAACAACGATCGGCAACCCTACTACCAGGATACACACCAGATAGACAAGGGTGAACGCTGCCCCTCCGTTCTGTCCCGCCATGTGGGGATATTTCCATATATTCCCGATCCCGACAGCGGACCCTGATGCTGCAAGAATAAAGCCTATTCTTGTCCCCCACTGCTCACGCACATTATTCATTCTCTTCTCCGTTCTTTTGTTCGGATCCCATAGATGACCCCATCACCTCAGTGAATGGGCTCAGGTGGGCATCCACAAGGGCATCTATCATCCCGTAAACATAGATGAACCCGACCCACCAGGCATACTTGTTCCGTTTTTCAAGATAGCGATGTTTGCGCAGGGGAAACATAGTGTCATCATCAGGGTCATAGGAATCATAGAGTTCGGAATTCTCCAACCATGATCCGAGGGCCAACCCTTCGAGGGTCACCACTGCGAGTGCCTTGATGAGCCTACCATTATAGACCTGGCCGCCGCCAGGGATGAGTGCCGCATAGGTAGCGATCCGTGGGTCCTTTGCCTGTACCGAGTCAGCGCCCATTCCCAACAACGGAACTACCAAGATACAGGGCAGGGTCAGGGTTCGCTGAACGTTCATTCACCGGCTATGGCCACACAATCGATCTCGACCCGGGCACCAACAGGGAGAGCGGACACCTCCACCGTAGAGCGGGCCGGAAAATCAATATCCCCAAAAAATGTCTGGAAGGCCTGGTTAACGAGCGGGAACTCGCCCATGTCCACGATATAGACGGTCAGCTTCACTATATCACCCAGTGATGAACCAGCCTCCTTTAGAATGGATCCAATGTTCTTTAGGGCCTGGAGCGTTTCGGCACTGGTACCACCCTCTATCATCTCACCAGTGGCCGGAACGATCCCCACCTGGCCCGATGTGAATAAGAGTCCATTGGCCTGGACGGCCTGGTTATAGGTCCCCACCGCCCCGGGAGCATTAGACGTGTGTATGAGCCTCCTTTTCATGGTCACTCCTTATGGTCCGTGGTACACCAGGTCGGGAGCCCTATGTCCTCATCAAGCTTACGGTGGACAGAGCTATCGACCCTGCGCAAGAAGAACTCACCCACCGCTGATACCGTGGCCTCGAACAAGTGACCACCCCTCGTTCTCATACTATGGTCCGATATGGTCACGTGCGCATGAATGAATGGTCTCCCATCCTTCAGTGTAACGTTACCCTGGTAGCTGACCAGTTCCCAGGTATCCTCAAAATGCTGGCGGATATATTCCTTGCTGGCCACATCATAGGCGCCCAGCTCGATGCCCTTGACAGCACCGATCCCGGACAACTGAGCATTTTGAACATCCATGCCCAAACAGAATTCGGTCAGTGTGTCCATGATCCTCTCATTCTTCTCAACATAGACCATGTAACCATCCTCAATAGCACTATACCGCATGGGATAGCTTACAAATTATTTAGTTCTTCATGAATAAGTTCGCGAGCGCTGACCATGGCCCCTTTCACCAGTTTCAAATCACGCCCTCCGGCAGTGGCAAGGTGCGGTCTGCCTCCTCCGCCACCGCCCATTAGGCCTCCGATACTTTTGGCCAGGACACTCGCATCGAGCCCACGCTCGGTCAGGTCCCTGGTGACCACCACCACAGCAGAAGGCTTCTCGCCCCCTGTGTGAAAGAGAACACCTACCCCGCTCTTGATCTTGGATAATAGTGCATCACCAAGCCGTTTCAGGTCCTCCGTGTCACCCTCATCCACCAGCTCTATGACGAACAGATGATCGTCAACCTGGTCCGCACTCTTGAGCCAATCGTTCACATCGGGACCCTCAGCCTCGTGCCGCTTCTTCAGTCTCTTCGAAAGATCCTTCCTATCGGACAGGATACTCTCCACTCTCTCGGACAATTGGTCAGGGCCACAGTTCAACAGTGAGCGCAGGGACCCCAGGATCTCCGCCTGTTCCTGGACCAGTTCCACAGCACGGTCACCGGTGACAGCCACCAGGCGCCGTACCCCCGATGCCAGTGACGACTCTTCGGTGATCTTGAAGAGACCGATGTCCCCGGTCCGGTCCACGTGGGTACCCCCACAGAGCTCCTTTGAAATATCTCCGGCCTCTACTACCCGGACCTGGTCACCATATTTCTCACCGAACATGGCTACCACACCCTCTGCCTTTGCCTCATCAAATGCTTTAACTGATACGTTTAACTTATTATTCAACAATATTTCACGGTTCACAATTTTTTCAATTTCAGTGACCTTTTCTGGTGTGATCTTCTCAAAATAGGTAAGATCGAACCGCAGATGGTCCGGGTCCACGAAGGATCCGGCCTGCTGTACCTGGTCTCCCAGGACCTGCTTGACCGCTGCGTGCAGCAGGTGGGTGGCGGTATGGTTTCGGCGGGTGTGAGCTCGGCGGGCCCCATCCACGACACACTTGACCTCGCCTGACCCCAGAGCATCAGGGTCCAGTGTACCAGTGCAGATATGGACAAAGGAGTCACCATCCTTCTGTACATCGATGACATCCAGGTCAACGCCGGTACCCTCTATCCGGCCCGTGTCGCCCACCTGGCCCCCTGACTCGGCATAGAATGGTGTCTGGTCCAGTATGACCATGGTCTGACCATTGCTGGGCGCATACCGGCGGACAAGTGCCCGGACATCCAGGGTCTCATAGCCCAAGAACATAGAGTCCTCTCCCTCAGAGACAGAGCTCCAATCAAGGTCACTGTCATCCCGCCTGAAACTTCCTGATCGGCGGGCCCTCTGCTTCTGGGCTGCCATGGCCTCATTGAAACCCTTTTCATCGACCGATAGTCCTTTCTCCCGCGCCATGAGCTGGGTTAGGTCCAGGGGGAACCCATAGGTATCATAGAGCCGGAAAGCGTCCGGACCGGGTATCTCCTTCTCACCCAGACCGGATACCAGCCTGTCAAAATGGACGAGCCCCCGGTCAAGGGTCTTATTGAAGGATGTTTCCTCGGTCCCGATCACCAGCTCGATATGGGTCTCCTTCTCAGCCACCTCCGGGAAGGCCTCTCCCATGGTCTCCCCGATAACGGGAACAAGCTTATAGATGAACGGGTCATGAAGGTCCAGCATCCTGCCAAAGCGTGCGGCCCGGCGGAGGATACGGCGGAGCACATAGCCCCGGCCCTCGTTCGAGGGGAGCGCACCGTCCGCGATGGCAAAGCAGAGCATCCGAATATGGTCCGCGATGACCCTGTGGGGCACGGGATCCTTCTCATAAGACGAGCCGGCCAACCCTTCTAACTTCTTAATAATGGGGACAAAGAGATCCGTATCATAGTTTGTGTCCTTTCCCTGGATAACGCAGGCGATCCGCTCCAGGCCGGCACCAGTGTCAACATGCTTTGCCGGTAGATCGCTCAGGGAACCATCAGCATGGCGCTCGTTCTGGATGAACACCAGGTTCCAGAGCTCCCAGTACTCATTGCTGGTGTTCACACCAGCCGCCGACTGCTCACCAGGGTCGCTGCCAACAAAATAATGGATCTCCGAGCAGGGACCGCAGGGGCCTGTCTCCCCCATCTCCCAAAAATTATCCTTCTTCCCGGACCTAAGGATACGGTCCGGGCCAATATCCGTGACCTCCGACCAAAGGGTGAACGCTTCGTCATCCTCCTCATAGACCGTGGCCCATAGGCGGTCCTTGTCCAGGCCCCAGACACCAGTGAAGAGTTCCCACGACCACTGGATCGCCTCGGCCTTGTAATAGTCACCAAAGGACCAGTTACCCAGCATCTCAAAGAACGTGTGGTGGAACCCGTCCAGGCCCACCTCTTCCAGGTCATTATGCTTGCCGCTCACACGGATACATTTCTGAGTATTCACGGCCCGAAGGGACCCTGGCTCGGACTCGCCAAGGAAAATGGGTTTGAACTGGTTCATTCCGGCATTGGTGAAGAGCAGTGTGGGATCATCGATCGGGACCACGGGCGCGCTGCGCACGAAACGGTGTTCCCTCTTCTCAAAGAAATCAATGAAGCCCTGGCGTATGTCTGCTGCTCTCATACCTAAAATGAGAATGTTGTCTCGATACTGGTCATGTTAACGATCTCATCGGACCCCTTTATCACGCCATCACCATTCATGTCCTGGAAGGAGCGACGGAATATATAGTTCAGTATCATACCGGTCCCCATGTCCAGACCGACCCGGTAGCCCATGATCGTGTTCTCTGTGTACTTGAAATCAAAGGGGTTGGGCACATTGCGCTGCTGATAGTACCAGCGGGCGGTCTTGACCCGACTGATAGATCTCTTGAGCTGCAGGGTGGCAAGAAAGGTCTGGTTGGTCTCTTTGATGAAATCGCTGGTCTGGACGTCCCACTGTTCACCGAAAAGATTCTGGTATCCCATGGTCGCGTCCAGGAGAGAGCCCATGCTCACCACCAGGTTGGAGTAGAACCCTTTCTGCTCTCCGTACCTTCCAAGCTTACTGGCCTTGGTTATGATCTGGCCGGCGTTCCCGGCCACCAGCGGGTCGACCGCCGCCGTGGAAAAGGTTGCACGATCGATCTCATAGGAACGGTTCCAGTAGCCGAACTCGAACCTTCCCTGGGGCATCATTCGGTACTCAAGATTGAAGCGGGCCGGGCCGAACCTGGCCGAGATCCCGAAAGGAATTATGCCTGTCCCAAGGGACACCTCTTCCCCGGTCACAGGGTCCAAGGTCTCACCGATCAGGCCGGCGAACTGGGCATAAGCGCTCAGGGACAGGTCCTCTTCTGATATAATTGGCAGGCTCGCGTCCAGGGCCAGCCCGTAGACCGCATCGCTCTCATCATTAACGTTCAATGGTTCCGGCTTGGTGAAAATGTTATCATCCAGTACAATGGTCGTGTCAAGGTCCCAGCCCGGGATATCGCTGTCCAGCGTGTCCGTGATACCGTCACCATCGATGTCCCACTCTGCCGGCTCATGGTCCGCCAGCCCGTCACCATCCGTGTCGAGCCAGTGGTCCCCATTATCAGGAAAATCATCCACCAGGTCCGGTCGACCGTCACCATCACCATCTCTCAGGCCCAGGTACTGGTTCCTGTCCCCCACGATGGAAACGCCGGCCATGATACCGCCCGGAACCGGGCCAGACACACGGACCCCGGACAGTCCCAGGTTCTCCTTGAAATCGTTGGTGAACCCGTAAAAGCTCAGACCGAACGCCTTGAACCGTGTCTCAAGGCCCACCTTCCGCACCTGCGGATAGAGTATGGAGTTCGAGTATCCGCTCACCAGGACACCCTGGCCCATGCTCACGAAATCAAGGGCCCCGGCACGAAAATAGAACGGGTCCCAGCGGTTCCCGTAGCGCACATAGTAGAGCTTATCAATGATAGTATTCTTCACCTTCTCGCCGGACGAGAAGTCCCACTCATCCTCATGGATATTGCCGTCCTGGTCAATATACAGGACCAGGTCAAAGGCCACCGATAGCTTGCCAAAGGGAAGGATAGGGCGCAGAGCGATCTGGTTCCAGATCTTGCCATCGATGGTCACAGCACCGAAGGCCCCCTGGACCGACCTGGTCTCTGTCTCTTCCTGGGAAAAGAGAATGGCTGAAAGGACCATGGACCCTAGTATGTGGAATTTAGGATTCAAAATCAAGGATATCTCTGTTCATGAAATTACCCTACTCACTCTCGACGGAACAACCGGTAAATCATTAAGGATGGTGATAGTTGATCACCCTAAAGGTTCTCGAACAACGATGATCTGTTCTGCAGATCCTGCGGTCAGGAGGTATTCTTCAATAGCCTCAGGCGTTTTTCAGTGTCGATCCTTATTGGGAGTCCCCTGTCACCATCCTTCCACAGCTCCATCAAGGATCCATACGCGGATAGGGCCGCAGCGGTGTTCCCCCGGTCCTCATGGACACGGCCAACGGGGACGGGATGCTCACGGAGGAGTGCGAGATTGTGGTCTGCCAGCTCCTCCTGAAGAGCGCGCTGGTCGCGGACGGCGGCACGGGG
>ENA-UPTF01001683-UPTF01001683.1-marine-metagenome-genome-assembly--contig:-NODE-1683-length-13666-cov-2.378174_pt1 | contig 13666 bp, 7 predicted proteins | sample MGYA00238166_ERZ767019 | MGnify/ENA primary metagenome ERZ767019 (study PRJEB28930, sample SAMN06266391) | marine metagenome | isolation source: Sea water from 250 m depth | place: Atlantic Ocean | study...
AATATTCTTTTACCGCCTTCCTCATGTGCAGAAGAAACTCTGTAAATCAAAGGCCAAGTCGGCCAGGGGTTTGAATCAGAACGGTCTTCTGGAGGGCGGGGCATTATCTCAAACTGATTTACTATTTCAGCACCTTGACGAAGTGCTGTTCCGAGACAATCAGCTCCCGTGTCTCCACCACCTATGATCACTACCTTTTTGTCTTTTGCAGAAATAGTTTCGGTGTTTCTGTCACCTTCTTGAATCCGATTTGCTTGCGGAAGGTATTCCATTGCTTGATGAATGCCCCTAAGTTCGCGTCCTGGTATTGGTAAGTCACGCCATTGAGTGGCCCCGCCAGCTAGCACCACTGCATCAAAACCTTTCATTAACTCCTCTGCAGAGATGTCAATCCCAATTTCAGTGTTGGTACGAAACTCTGTCCCCTCAACTTCCATTTGCGCTAGTCGACGGTCAAGATGCTTTTTCTCAAGTTTAAATTCTGGTATTCCGTATCTTAAGAGACCTCCTATGCGATCCGCTTTTTCGAAAACTACAACCTCATGCCCAACACGCGTTAGCTGTTGAGCTGCTGCTAATCCGGCAGGGCCAGAACCGACTACGGCTATTCGTTTCCCTGTCTGAATTTGTGAAATTATTGGTTTCACCCACCCCATTTCCCATGCGTGGTCGATTATTGAAACTTCAACCTGTTTGATAGTTACAGGTGGTTCGTTTATTCCCAGAACACACGACCCTTCGCAAGGAGCTGGGCAAAGTCGTCCAGTAAATTCTGGAAAATTGTTTGTTGCATGTAGACGGTGATTGGCTTCTTCCCATTGGTCTCGGTAAACAAGATCGTTCCATTCAGGGATTAGGTTTCCTAGCGGGCAACCGTCATTGCAGAAAGGTATGCCGCAGTCCATGCAACGGCTTGCTTGAACTTCAAGGCGTTCTTTTGAAAAGTCTTCATACACTTCATTCCAATCTTTTAATCGGACTGAAACTGGTCGCCTTTCAGGCACTTCACGGTCGTGTTCTAAAAATCCTCTAGCGTCGCCCATCTCGTTACTTCCTTGAAGCAGACATAACTGCTTCTGTTTCATCCTTGCCAGAGATTTTCGCGGCTTCTGCTGCTTCTAGGACACGCTTATAATCAACTGGTACCACCTTTACGAAATGTTCGGCTGAATTATTCCAGTCACTTAAGAGCTTTTCCGCTAGGTCAGATTTAGTTTCGTCTACATACCTACTTATGAGTTCTCTGAGCCAATGTGAGTCATCTGAGTCAATTGCTTCGAGAATAACCATTTCTGGATTTACTTTCGGGTGAAATAGATTTGCTGGATCATAAACAAAAGCAATCCCTCCTGACATTCCCGCAGCGAAGTTTCGTCCGGTATTCCCCAGTACCACAACCCTTCCACCAGTCATGTACTCGCAACCATGATCGCCTTTCCCTCCACTACAGCGACTGCTCCGGAATTCCTTACACAAAATCTTTCTCCTACCCTTCCTCTGAAAAAGGCTTCGCCAGCCGTGGCTCCGTATAAAAGGACATTTCCTGCGATAATTTGTTCACTTGCATTAAATACCGCGGTTTCAGGAGGACGTATGTATATTTTCCCTCCTGAAAGACCCTTACCGACGTAGTCGTTTGCATCTCCTTCCAAACGAAGAGAGATCCCAGAAGGCATGAAAGCACCAAAACTGTTACCAGCTGATCCGGTCATGTTTACAGAGATAGTTTCGTCTGCTAAACCTTCCCCGCCGTGGCGTTTGGTTAACTCATAGCCAAGTAACGTTCCGACTGAACGGTCAGTGTTGTTAATTGAAGTATCTATGACAGTTGATCCATTCCCTTCTAAAGATTTCTTTGACTTTTCTATCAGTTCACGATCTAATACTTCTTCTAAGCCATGATCTTGGAATGTGGTTTGGCGTCTATTTGCATCGTCAGCTAGCGGCGGAGCGTAAAGTATTGGCGATAGGTCCAAACCATCCGCTTTCCAGTGAGAAATCGCACTTTCGGTATCAAGAAATTCGACCTGACCGATAGCTTCTTCGAGGCTCCGGAATCCGAGTTCAGCTAATATTTCCCTTACTTCTTCCGCAATAAATTCGAAAAAATTAACAACAAATTCAGGTTTACCTGTAAATTTCTTTCTTAATTCTGGATTTTGTGTAGCAACACCTACAGGACAGGTATCTAGATGGCAGGCTCGCATCATTATGCATCCCATAACAACTAGCGGAGCTGTTGCGAAACCAAATTCATCTGCGCCGAGTAGAGCCGCTATAACAACGTCACGACCAGTTTTAAGCTGACCGTCTACTTGAACCACAATTCGGTCACGTAATCCGTTTAACAGAAGGGTTTGCTGGGTTTCGGCTAAACCAAGTTCCCATGGAGCTCCCGCATGTTTTATTGACGTTAACGGTGATGCACCCGTTCCGCCGTCATGTCCGGATATCAAAACAACATCAGCGTGCCCTTTTGAAACTCCAGCCGCTACCGTTCCCACACCAACTTCTGCGACTAATTTGACATGCACGCGGGCTTCAGGATTTGCATTCTTGAGATCATAAATGAGTTGCGCTAAATCTTCGATTGAATATATGTCGTGATGTGGTGGAGGTGATATCAATCCAACACCTGGGGTCGAGTGACGAGTTTTTGCTATCCAAGGGTAAACCTTATGTCCGGGAAGTTGTCCACCTTCTCCAGGTTTAGCCCCTTGAGCCATTTTTATTTGAAGGTCATCACTGTTTACGAGATATTCGCTTGTGACTCCGAATCTTCCTGATGCGACTTGTTTTATAGCTGACCTGCGGAGATCCCCATTCTCATCTGCAGTGAAACGTTCAGCATCCTCGCCCCCTTCACCAGTGTTGGATTTCCCTCCGATTCTGTTCATTGCGATCGCTAGTGTCTCATGGGCTTCTCCAGAAATTGAACCATAGGACATTGCACCAGTAGCGAATCTTTTAACTATTTCTGAAACTGGTTCTACTTCATCGATCGAAATGGAATCTTTTTTAGATTCTTTGAATTTAAACAAACCTCGCAAAGTTGCAAGTTTTTCAGATTGGGAGTCAACCATTTTCGTGTACTCACGGAATATGTCATAGCGGCCTGATTTTGTTGCATGTTGGAGTTTGAAAACGGTCTCAGGATTAAATAGGTGAATTTCCCCATCACGCCGCCATTGATACTCACCGCCAGGTTGTAAAGTTTGGTGAGGATTCGCCCCGGGATTGCTTGGGAAAGCTACTTTGTGATTTTGTTTAACCTCATCAGCTATTACACCAAAGTCAACTCCGTCTAACCGACTTACTGTTCCAGTGAAGCACTCTCTTATGATTTCATGGCCTAAACCAATTGCTTCGAAGATTTGAGCGCCAGAGTACGAGGCGACTGTTGAGATCCCCATTTTTGACATTATTTTCAAAATGCCTTTCTCTACAGCTTTTATATAACTTCTTCTTGCGTCGTTGGGATTTAATTCTTGACTAAGCCCGTGTTTGCCTTGTTCGATAAGGAAGTCAATGGTTTCATATGCTGTATATGGACAAACTGCTGACGCTCCGTATCCCAACAAAGTCGCAATATGGTGAACTTCACGTGCGTCTCCACTTTCAACGATTATTCCGGCCAAACTTCTTGTTTTTTCGTTGATGAGATGGTGATGAACAGCTCCTACTGCAAGAAGTGAGGGAATTGGAGCCTTAGTTTTCGAAACTAATCGGTCAGAAATAATCAATATATTTGCCCCGTCATTAACCGCTTCGGAAGCAATTTGCCTTAATTTATCTAAACCTTTTTTTAAGCCTTTTTCATTTTCTTTTACATCATAAATTGCGTCGATTCGAAATGCTTTAAAGTCAGTCAACACGCCGCTACCTGCAGCGACTTCAATTTTGCTTAACTCCTCTTCAGTGAGTACAGGACTCGGTAAAAACAATTTCTTGCATGACTGTTCTTGGGGTAAAAGTAAATTTTGATTTGAACCTATATTTACGCACACTGCGGTAATAAGTTCTTCTCTAATGCCGTCCAACGGTGGATTAGTCACTTGTGCGAAAAGCTGTTGGAAATAGTCGTACAAATTCCTTGATCGTTGGGATAAAGCTGCTATTGGCGCATCGTTACCCATTGACCCAATAGCTTCTTTCTCTTCACGAACCATTGGAGCAATAAGTAGTTTAATTTCTTCATGTGTGTATCCGAAAACTTGCTGTTTTTCCTGAAGAGATAAAGAATCTTCTTGTTCAAAAGTAACTTCTGGCAGATCGCGTAGATGTACCAAATTGTCCGCTAGCCATTGAGAATAAGGTTTTTCATTCTCTAAATTTTCCTTTATTTCAGCATCACGAACAATTCGTCCTTTTTCTGTATCAATCAGAAACATTCGTCCAGGCTCAAGTCTTCCTTTTTCAACAATTTTGTCAGGTTCGATTTCGAGCACTCCCACCTCGCTAGCCATAACAACTAGATCATCACTAGTAACCCAATATCTGCTAGGGCGTAAACCATTTCGATCTAAAACTGCGCCAATTAATGTTCCGTCAGTGAAAGCTATTGAGGCTGGACCATCCCAAGGTTCCATTAATGTCGAGTGATACTGGTAGAAGGCACGCCGTTCTTCGGTCATATTTTCGTGATTTTCCCAGGGTTCTGGAATCATCATAAGAACTGCTCCCGGCAATGAATAACCGCCCATTACAAGCAATTCAAGAACCTCATCAAAGCTTGCGGTGTCACTCGCTCCCGGGGTGCAAATTGGGAATAATCTATCTAGGTTGCCTGAAAGTAAATCAGTTTTGAGAAGTGATTCTCTAGATTTCATCCAGTTTCGGTTCCCTTGAACGGTGTTTATCTCACCGTTATGTGCGATGAATCTATAAGGATGAGCAAGTGGCCATGACGGGAAAGTATTTGTTGAAAATCTAGAATGGACTAGGACCATTGCGCTTTCAGTTCGTTCATCATGCAGGTCTAAGAAAAAATTTCCAAGCTGTGGAGTGGTCAACATTCCTTTATACACAATTGTTCGCGAGGAAAGTGACGGGAAGTAAACGCCCATTTGTTCATTTGTTGAAGACCCCATGCCAGAAAACTTTTCATCATGTTCTTTTTCATCTTGAATTTCACGTTCAGCTCGTTTTCTGAATGGGAAAACTTTACGATCCAATTCCAATCCTGAGGCATGAGGATTACCTTTTGCTGTGAGGAATATTTGTTTCATATAGGGCATTGCCTCTTTTGCAGACACACCTATTCCTGAAATTTCAACGGGTACTTCACGCCACCCAATTATTTCTAAATCTTCTTCTTCGGCCAGTTTTTCTAATTGCTTCAATACACTCTCTGTTTGCTTTTCTTCATTAGGAAGAAAAGCAATTCCGGTCGCATATTGATTTTTGGGCGGCAAATCGAAAGTAACACTATTTCTGTACAATTTGTCGGGAATTTGCATCAGTATCCCGGCTCCGTCTCCAGTGTTTTTTTCAGCCCCTATTGCCCCTCTATGTTGCAGTGTGCACAACGCATCAATGCCCATTTGTACAATCTCGTGACTGGCTTCACCACGTAAATTGCAGACGAAGTTGACTCCACAAGAGTCATGTTCAAATCTTGGATCGTAAAGACCTTGCGCAGGCGGATTCCTGCTGATTTGTAGATTTTTCCCGTTCTTAACGCTCATACTCTGTCCATTTATTAAATAAATGAATCCCCTGAGCGTCGTTGATCTGGGTAATTCAACTAATAACGATTTTAGTGGTTAAAAACAGTTAATAAGCATCACTCATTCATTTTTTGGATTTCAGCGCTTCAACGGAAGACCTATATGGAAGCACGAACATCAACAACATTGGGAATATTTCAAGCCGGCCTATCAACATGAATATTAGTAAGACTAATCTTCCTGGCGCTGAGAATCCGTCAACAAACGAAGAAGTAGGGCCGATTTCTCCTAATCCTGGACCTATATTTCCTAAAGCGCTAAAAGTTCCGCTTAAAGATGTCAGCAAATCACTTCCCAAGGCAGTCAAGATGAAAACCCCAATTACTACAAGCATTCCGTAAACAACCACAAATCCCGCAATACGCTCCACTAAAGAATCAGGGATCGTTCTACCTCCCATGCGTGCCTGGATCAGTGCACGGGGTCTTCTCATAGACCTTAAGATGCTATACGCGTGAGCAAGACCAATCCTGAATCGCATGATTTTTACTCCGCCAGCAGTAGATCCCGTACATCCTCCAAGCACGATAAAGACAAGAAGTAACATTTGTGTCGATCCTGGCCAAGAAGCGAAATCGCCTAGCTCTCCACTCCCTAGAGCATTTCCATAACCACCGCTTGTCGCCAAAGTCACGACATTAAAAGAAGCATTTCTAAGTGCAGCCCCAAACGAAAAACCACTCTGATTTAACAGCAATGTAATGATAAGAACACCTAAAGCGATAACTCCTATAAATGACTTGAACTCTGAGTCGGAGGGATAATCAAATCTTCGTTTTTCTATTAAACGAGCATGGAGCGTAAAGTTGGTCGCCGCTATTAAAAAACCAAGCATTACCACTATCTCGATTGTTATGCTGTTCCAGTGTCCGAGTGAGGCGTCCCTTGTGGAAAAGCCCCCCGTTGAAGCTGTAGTTAAAGCATGAGCCACTGAATCAAAAAGTCCCATTCCGAAAATGAATAATGCTAGAGCAATCAGTGCAGTGAGAGAGGCGTATATATGCCAAAACTTTTTTGCTGTCTGTACAACTCTTGGTGCTATTCGTTCCACACCCGCCCCAGGCGCTTCAGCATCAATGAGGCCTAATCCGCTTGCGCGAAGTGATGGTAAAACAGAAACTACGAGAACAACAATTCCCATTCCTCCCATCCACTGCGTTAGCTGTCGGTATAAAAGTATGCCGGATCCTTGCATTTCAATTAGATTATGACCACCAAACACAGTTGATCCGGTTGCTGTAAACCCAGAAACCGATTCAAAAAGTGAATCAACAAATACCTCTGGGATTCCAATTCCGGTTCGACTAAAAGTTCCTGTAAGTAAATAAGGGATGGTTCCTAATAGTGAAACTACTAACCATGTGCTCCCAACCGCAGTAAAAATAGAGGCCTGATCGGTTTCACCTAACTTGCTAGATGAATACAGGAGTGCGCCTATAGATGTCAGAATTATTGTTGACAACAGAAGAGATAGAAAGTCTGTACGTTGATCAAAAATGGAAGCAAGGGTGCTGAGCCCCACTCCTCCCGCAACGAACAGCACTGCAATACCAGTCATGTGCATACTCGTACTTCTGATTGTTTGATTTTTTATTATCATTATTTGTTGCTTCTTAGTGCATGCATAACTCTTCTACGGGGTCTAAGGAAATCCCTCGACTCTGAAAGTAGATAACCGAAGCTGATTAAAACTGGTAACAAATAGAGCCGACCCGCTAGCATCGCCGGAACTAAAGCAAGTCGCTCACCCATAGAAAATGAGGAAACCCCAATTATCACTCCGTCTACATTTCTTATCGGGCCCGCAGTTGTCAGTGCGGTTATTGAAGATGACAGGGCCTCATGTACACCGATACCTGAAATCGATAAAACTGTTGCGGTAAGAAAAATTATTGATGTAAATAGGAATTGGAATACAACGACTTGTCTGACTCGTTCTTCTTTTATACTCTCCCCGCCTACACTGATTTTTACGACTGCACGCGGATGTAATTGGCGAACCATTTCACGAACTGAAACAGCGAGAAGTATTCTTAACCTGTGGATCTGAAAACCACCGCCATTAGACAATGACATCGGCCCTATAGTCACAAGTAATAGCAATAGAAACGCAGCCACTATCGGCCAATTGTTAAATGAAGATATATGAAATCCTGTCGTTGAAATCGACGCCACGCTGATGAACAATGCTTTAGTTAGCGAGGATGCAGTGCTTTCATCAGCCCAAAGAAATAACAAAATTGCAGCGCCTGCTATCAGTAATAGATACCCATGAAGCTCACTTGAACGAAGTGCAGAGCTGATTTTTCTGCTTGCCAGCTTCCAAATAACTACAACACTCGTGCCAGCGGCAATCATTCCTATAATTAAAGGCAACTGGACTGCAGAATTCTTGAAATAACCTGTATTTGTTGAGAATCCACCTGTAGATATTGCGCTGATTGCAAGTAAAAGTGACTCAAAATAGTCGAGTTCTGTTATCAACAAAATGAGAGTAAGTAGCGAAGTTGATACGAGATAGATGACAAGAATGCTCTTTACGGCTTTTTTCTTTTCTGGAAAAGCATCTCGAGTGGTAGCCCTTCCAGGAGTTCCTACCCCGAAGTTATCCGCAGAAATAGGTACAAGCATCACAGCTGCCAAAAGTGCAGCAAAACTACCTAACAGCTGTGATGAAGTTCGGTAAAAAATCACTCCTCTTCCAGAAATTCCAAAATCAAGAACCGTTAATGAAGTGGTCGTAAACGCAGCAGTAGATTCGAAAAATGCATTGCCAAAATTTTCTTTTTCAATTACAAGCAGGTACAAAAAGGAGGAACACAAAATACAAAACAAAAAACCTGACGTGACAGCTAAAAAGGTTTCAGATCGAGTCAATTTCTTAGCCGAAATATATCGTGTCAAGTAAGCACAACTTACAGTCGTTAAAGTTCCAAAAATTAGGAAAACAGCAGTGTCATCTCCAGAGCCAGTAAGGTCGATTAGACCAGAAAGAACAGCCAATAATCCGGCTGCAGAGATGCCAACAAGCCCTCCCCGAGATGCAGCAATCAAAATAGGAGAATTTACATAACTGATGTTTCCTGAATCACCTCGTTTTGGGAACAGAGAAAAAATCACACGAAAAGAGCTGTCAATTTCTCGACAGATTCTGGTTTAGCTATAGCAATTACATGATCATTGGCTCTAAAGGTGCTGTGTCCTCTAGCAATCTGTGCTTTTCCATCACGCACAATCGCACCAACCAATGCACCTTTCGTTAATTCCATATCCTCTATAGACCTACCAACACAGGGGCTTTCATCAGAAACAGCAAACTCCAAAATTTCTACGTCTCCATGCAGGAAAGTTTCTACCGCTGCAACACTGCCGACGTCTCCCCGAACAAATCGTAAAACACTGTTTGCAGTTGCCGTTCGCGGACTAAGCGCTGTGTCCACCTGATTCGTTTCTAAGAGGTCTAACAATTTGAGTCTGTGAACCACTGCTATAGTTTCGATACCATCTTCACCGTTACCACTGGTTCGTTTAGATTGAGCAGAAACAGACTTCGCGTATAAACAAGCCAATACGTTCGCATCGTCTTCACCTGTAAGTGCTATAACGAGATCTTGGCGAGCTACATCGGCTTCTTCAAGCATTTCTACATCAGTTACATCACCCTCGTAAATCAAAGCCCTAGCCAGATTCTCACTTAATTCAAGCGCTCTTTCGTGTCTTTTCTCAATGATCGCAACATCAACACCTCTGTATAAGAGTGATTCAGCAATCATCTCAGCTGTTCTACCTCCGCCCAGCAAAAGAGCCCTTCTAGGAACATCTCTTGCAATTCCCAGTCTGTTTGTAACATCATGAAGCGCTCGACTTTTACATATGACTCTAAGTAAATCTCCTTCTCTAAGGATCTCATCTTGACGCGGAACAATGGTCACCTCTTCAGAATCATCGCTTTCAACTTTTCTTGTGATAGCACCGACAATGAAATCCCAATCAGGGTCAAGCTCTCGCCCAAGTGCATGCAATGAAACTCCCACTAATGGTGCGTGCGCCGGTAGCCTTGCTCCAATTACTACCACTTCCTCATTAGCCATTCTTGCGAGATCCATTGCGCCTGGATATTCCATGAGCCTCAACACAGAATTAGCTACTTCTTGATCAGGGTCTATTACTAAATGGTCGTCAAATTTTTCAAATAGCGCTGCCACTTCTTTACTCCGTAGCTTTCTAGATTCAACCCGTACGATCGTTTTACCCACTCCTGCTTGGCGGGCAAGTAAGGCAGAAAAGAGATTTATTTCATCTTTATTTGTTGCCGCTACAAGCAGATCCGTTTCTGCAATGCCTGCTTTTTCCAAGGCAGCTGAATCAGTTCCACTGCCATTAATAGCAAGCACATCCAATTCAGCGTCTATTTCTCTAAATCGCTCTGGGTTTAACTCTATGAGTGCAATGTCATGTTCTTGCCGACTTAGACGGTCGGCTATATAGGTTCCAACTTCTCCGGCTCCAACAACAATTATCCTCACCGTTTAATACTCCCCCATGGAAACTCGTGAACGTGACATTTCACTGAAAAATAGTCGACTTTCGGTAACCAAAACATCTAATGGGATATCCCATGAATTCGTTACCAGCTTTTCAACAATTTGAAAATCATATGCTAAGCCAACCAATAGTGGTCGCTTAGAAATTCGATCCGTAGCAAAAGTTCTGTCGTAATATCCGACACCGTGACCTAGACGGTTACCCGTATGATCTGCCGCTACCAATGGAACGAGCACTAAGTCGAGTTCTGAAATTTCTTCTTCAATTCCAATTTCAGGTTCAGAGATTCCGAAACTTCCTTTCCTTAAAGTTCCGATCGGTTGCATGAATTTCAATAACCCATTCTCTTGCACCACTGGGAAGGCGAATGTTTTACTATTACTCGACTCAAGAAATGAAGGGTCGATTTCACCGTTATAGGCCATATATGAAGCAATTTTTTTCGCATTTTTAAATGAATCAAGATTTTTGACTACGTCGCATATTTCTTTTGAGACTTTCTTCACCACATTAGAAGGTAGGGATTTGCGAATTTCTAACATTTTTTGACGAAGATCCCGTCGTTCCATACTTCAAGCGTTGCCGATCTTTTATATTTACGCCACTTTTTTGATTATTTAGTAAGTTAAATATGACACGGAGGTTGGAAGCTCCCATGACACTTAATACCGTCGTTGTGGCTATTATTAGCCATACTGTTCAGCCGTTTTGGTTGTCCATAAATAATTCGCCTAAATATACCAATGAGGAGACAACCCCTTGGAAGCAATACCATATCTAGCACTTTCATCTGCTCTATTAGCTTTACTTCTTGCAGGTTATTTTTACACAAATGTTAAAGCAGCTTCGCCCGGTAATGAGCGCATGGTTTTCCTAATGAATGAAATTGAGAAAGGCGCAAGGGCTTTCTTGCGGCAGGAATACTCCTGGGTGTCGATTTTCGTCGCTGTAATGGCAATTCTAATAGGAATACTAATAGCTCCAGTAGCTTCTCTTACCTACATTATTGGCGCAGTGCTCTCGGCCACAGCTGGGTATGCGGGAATGACCGTAGCTACTATGGCTAACGCTCGAACAGCCCATGCCGCTCAAGATGGCCCAGGCAAGGCCTTGCCGATAGCTTTCCGTGGTGGTGCTGTAATGGGATTTTCTGTTGCTGGTCTGGCTCTTGGCGGTTTGGCACTTGTATACATTCTTTTTGTTTTAGTGGCCGAAGTCAACGATGCTTTTGAGGTAGTAACTGCCTACGGGCTTGGTGCTTCATCAATAGCTCTTTTTTCACGTGTCGGTGGAGGCATTTACACGAAAGCAGCAGATGTTGGAGCTGACCTAGTTGGAAAAGTTGAAGCAGGAATCCCAGAGGATGACCCTAGAAACCCTGCGACAATAGCCGACAACGTAGGCGATAATGTCGGTGATGTGGCTGGAATGGGGGCTGATCTTTTTGAAAGCTACGCAGGTTCGATTATTGCACCTATATCATTAGTGGCTTTTGCTTTAGGTCTCACTGCGGAAGATGCGTCAGTATCGACTAATATTTCTCTCCTATTGTTCCCGCTGGCAATCGCTTTCGCTGGAATGTTGACGTCCATACTTGGTTCGTTTCTTGTCCGTGGTGGTGAATCTACTGATAGTCGAGCTTTGAGTCGCGCCCTCCATCTTGGAACTAACGTTGCGATGCTTTTAACAGTGTTAGCAACTATTGGCATTGCTTATTGGATGTTTGGTGATAATGCAGATTTCGACAATCCAATCGGGTTAGCTATTGCAGTGGTTGGTGGATTACTCGTTGGTTGGGCACTAGGTAAAACAGCAGAATATTACACCTCTGATCACTTCCCACCAGTTAAAAAAATTGCTGATCAATCAAAAACGGGACCTGCTACAACAATTCTCGGAGGAATCTCAGCCGGAATGATTTCAGTAGCAGCTTCTGTCGCATTATTAGGCGTCGGAATTGCTGTTGCATACTGGGGTGGTGAAATGGCATTTGACTCCTACTCCAACCTAGATGGAGGAATCTACGGCATAGCTGTCGCTGCTATAGGAATGCTAGCCACACTCGGCGTTGTGGTTTCAGTAGATGCTTACGGACCAATTGCTGATAATGCCGGAGGGATCGCCGAAATGGCTGAATTGGGACCTGAAGTTCGCGAGGTAACTGATGCTTTAGACTCTCTTGGCAATACAACAGCAGCGGTTGCTAAAGGATTTGCTGTCGGTTCCGCTGCTTTAACAGCACTTGCTCTTTTCAAAAGCTTCGAATTTGCAGTAATTGAGGCAGGTGGGTCCCTTTCATTAGATATCGGCCAAGTTGAAGTATTCATTGGTCTTTTCTTAGGGGCTATGTTGCCCTTCCTTTTTGCCGCATTAACAATTGATGCCGTTGGTCGCGCTGCACAAAAAATGATCGAAGAAGTCCGTAGACAATTCCGCGAGATACCAGGACTCAGAGAAGGGGCTGAGGGTGTTATCCCTGATTCTGCGAGGTGTGTAGCAATTTCAACATCCGCCTCCCTGAGAGAAATGCTTGCACCAGGCATTCTTGCAGTTGTAGTTCCGTTGATATTGGGTTTCGTGAGTATCGATTCTTTAGGTGGTTTTTTAGCTGGAGCTTTAGTAGCAGGTTTTTGTCTTGCAATATTCATGGCTAACGCAGGTGGCGCTTGGGATAATGCTAAGAAATATATTGAAAGTGGCGAACTAGGCGGTAAAGGTTCCGAACCTCATAAGGCCGCTGTAGTCGGCGATACTGTCGGCGATCCGTACAAAGATACTGCGGGCCCGGCGATCAATCCATTGATCAAAATCATCAATATCGTGGCACTCTTAATGGTGCCATTACTCTGATTTATACCTAAGGATATCCCAACTGTGAGAGTACCTTGTTTGCATTCACTATAATTCCGGAACTACGACATACTGGGAACCTCAACGGCAAATAACTGCCTTGGAATGATAAGCTATAAATAAAAGATTTAATTATTTATAAGCCTTTCGAGTAATGGATACAGATTTTGCCCGGCGACAAATGGTACAACAGCAGATCCGGACATGGGATGTCTTAGATCCCTCGGTGCTTGCTGTTCTTACTGGACTTCATCGCGAGCGATATGTGCCAGATGGATTCGAAGAACTTGCATTCGCCGACATAGAGATACCACTACCGCACGGCCAGATGATGATGAGGCCTGTTATCGAAGGGCGTTTGCTGCAGGCATTGGATCTCGATCCTCAGCACAACGTTCTTGAGATCGGAACCGGAACAGGATTTCTAACAGCTTGTCTCGCCAAATTATCAGCCTCTGTAACCACAATCGATATATTCAGCGATTTTATTTCTATGGCTAAATCTAATCTAGAAAACGAGCAAATAGAGAATATAGAACTCA
>ENA-UPTF01001685-UPTF01001685.1-marine-metagenome-genome-assembly--contig:-NODE-1685-length-13655-cov-7.902195_pt1 | contig 13655 bp, 15 predicted proteins | sample MGYA00238166_ERZ767019 | MGnify/ENA primary metagenome ERZ767019 (study PRJEB28930, sample SAMN06266391) | marine metagenome | isolation source: Sea water from 250 m depth | place: Atlantic Ocean...
TTTTCACTAAACAGATTCATGAACCCTGTGGGCCCACAAGATTCTCCACCGGTTCCATTGATAGATTTACCAGCAGGCCTAAGTATCGATAGGTCGTGCCCGCATCCACCCCCATATTTGTATGTTAATGCTTCATTGATAATAGTATCATAAATAGATTTAATTGAATCATTTCGTACCGCAACAACATAACAGTTATTCAGGGTAGTGGTGATATCTTCTCGGCCGGCACCATGCATGATGCGTCCACCAGGGACAAACTTAAAATCTTCCAGTATGTTAAAGAATTTTTTCTCCCATTTTTCTCTGAGAGCTTTAGTTTGCTCTACGGATGCTAATGCTGAGGCTTGACGGATCCAAAGTTCATAGGGGTGTTGTTCCCAGGGAGCAAGGTATTTTTGCTTTAAAACATCAGAACCAAGTTGATCATCGCCATAATAATTTTCAATGGTATATTTTTCTGGAATTTTTGCTGTATTATTATCATCCTTCACTTTTATAGGGGGGATGATGGGTGTTTCCAGTGGTTGTGATCCTGGCTGCTTCAACGAGAGATCCAATTCCATAGCTTCTGCCATAGGTGTTTTTCCTTGGTTTGCATCACCGTACGATTCATGTACGGACTTCAGTTTTCAATGTGCTATAAAAAAGGATGACAAGTGAAAGTGTGATAAATCAACTGGTTGGCTGAAACGAATATAGAAAATACACTATCAATCTTACAAGATGTTTACTGAAAAAATATAAATTATCGTCGAGAAAAAATAAATTTATGATAATTTTTCACATTTTATTATAATCACTAAAAATGATGTTGGACTTAAGGTTATTACATCTAAATGTCATAATATCACCAATTAAAAATTTAAGACGATTATCATTAAATTCATACTGCATGGTTACTTGTTTATTTTCATTTCTGCTAAAAATTGTAATTTGATTAACTTTCTCAGTTAGAAGTCTTTTTGTAAGTGCTCTACCTAACGACCCAGTACCACCAGTTATGAGTATTTTTTTGTTCTCAAACATAACAATTTGCAATTTTGATGGTACAATAACTTTGCGTTGAATTAAGACTATCTATAATACAGAAACTAAACGTTGTTTTTGGATGATGGATGAAAAAATTTGACATTAATTTTTTATTCTAGTTATTTTTAGACTCTAAATTTTCTAATGTTTTTTTAAACGTCTTTAACCAACTTCCGTTGCTAAATACACCAAACTTCCAAGTCTTTTCACCATCTTCCATTTTTGCGGTGAAACAAACTTTTTTCATTAATAATCCTTCTTTCCAAACTTTTGTAATATTTTCTAAGGGTACATCCAATACAGTATCTCCCATAGATGCTGAAAAATCCATAACTCTACTTTGCTTTTTGTCAAAAGCAGCACGTTTGTTTGTGAGAGTTAAAATTCCAATACCAATTGTATCTTCATTACAATCTTCTTGCCTAATTCTATGTTCATCGGGATCCATGATAGATTTTAATCTGTTAACCATAGAATATAATATTAATGAAATTGATTAGAAAAGGGGCTGAAGGAGACCTTTTTTTTACTATGTGGAATGGTCAAGAATCTGTTTTAAAATCAAGAAAGAAGAAGGATTATAGAGATTCATCTCTTGATAATCGTCTTCGAAAACAAAGAACCATCAGAGAATCAGAAATCATACACGAGGTAAAAAAATTTGGAATTTATGTACCATTAATCTATTTCGTTGATATTAAAAATTGTAATATTATAATGCAAAAAATTGATGGTGTTTTGGTGCATGATTTATCCAATTCTAAGTTGATAAATGCATGTAAAAAAATTGGTAAATTGGTTGGTATTATGCATAAAAATGGAATAATGCACGGTGATCTAACTACTTCCAATTTTATACAATCAAAGGATCGAATCTTCATAATAGATTTTGGTCTTGCAAATAGAACTTTCAAATCTGATGATCATGCAGTTGACTTGAGACTATTCAAAGAAATTCTTAACAGTGCGCATGCTGAAATTTTCGAAAAGGCATGGCCTAATTTCTTATCTGGTTACAGGTTATCAGTAGGAAGTGAACGTTTTGCCAAAATTACAAATAAAGTTATGATAATTGAAAGTCGTGGGAGATATGCCAGAGTCGTATGATGTTCTTTTTGCTTCATCAAATGAGCACAAGTACGAAGAAGCAGAAAAAATCCTAGCAGAATTTGGAATAAAATTGGAATTTTTCAAAACTGACTTGGTAGAAATTCAAGACGATTCGTTATCAAAAATAGCGCTGCAGAAGGCATTGAATGCATATGAAAAATGCAAAAAACCGGTTATAATTGAGGATGATGGTCTATTCATTGATTCATTATCTGGTTTTCCAGGTCCATACTCATCTTATATTTTCAACACAATTGGAAATAATGGAATTCTAAAGCTGGTAGGAGATAATAGAGATGCACAATTTGTAGCAATAATTGCTTTCTGTGATTCTAGCAACGAACCAACATTGTTTGAATCCAGTGTAGCAGGAAATATTTCGAAAAATATTCAAGATGGAGGTTGGGGTTATGATCCAATATTTATTCCGGAAAAACAAAATAAAACCTATGCAGAATTAGCTGATAAAAATAAACTGTCTCATCGATACGAGTCGTTGAAAAAATTTGCTGATTGGTTTAGCAATAAGCAGGAATAAAACGATCTACAAATCGTTTTTTATTTTGTAATATCACTATTCTTGATATTTCACTTTCATCCATAACTGCAAAGGCGCTATTCTGTTTAGCTAATTTATCTGCAAAACTTCTAACTTCATCCATTTCAAGCATATCTGAATATTCTAGTCTGTTGATTGATCGTCCAATATGCATGTATGATTTTATCTCAATAAAGTGCGCATTTGATTGTTCTAATAAAGATGCAAAGGCAGGAACCATTTCTTCGCTGTTATTATATCCCCTTATCAAAGTAATTCGAAGAACCGTTCTGGTATCAAGAGTCGATAACATCTTTAGAGTTCTATTCCATCTTTCCCATGAATCATCATATCTGGGTCTGTTAATTTTCAAAAATGACTGATAATCTGCAGCATTGGTTGAAAGATAAAGCTGGGTTGGCAGAGCGTTTTCATCCTGCAGTTTCTGTATCATATCTGGTTCCTGACCATTTGTGACCAAAAAAATTGATTTTGTTGCTTCAAGTGATTCCAAATATTTGATAAGTTCTGGCAACTTTGGATACATAGTTGGTTCTCCAGACAGTGAAATTGCATAATGGTTTGGAAGTAATGATTCATCCAATTTCTTTTTGTCCTGATTAGGATCACCATAATGTCCCATAATCAATTTTCTTCTTTCCGCCATCAGTTTAGTCATAATTTCTTCCGGTTCAGCAACATTTTGTGGTTTCATCTCCATTGAATCATAAAATTCCATTGGTCTCCAACAGTAAATGCATCTATTCTCACAATACATTCCAGCAGGAGAAAATTCCATACAACTATGTGTACTAATTCCATAAAACTTGTGTTTGTAGCACGTTCCTTCATTCCTAAACGATTTTTTTGTCCAATGGCATAACCCTACAGTGGAATGATCAGCTACACCATACTTTGCTTTCTTAAGCTGTTTTACAATAGAAGATCTAATTTGAATTAATTCAGGTTCCTTTTCTACAATTTCACCAGAACAACTCATATTTGGAATCTCATACCGACTTACTTAAATTTACATGTACAGGATATGATGGAAACATTCTAGTAGAAAATAGTATAAAATAAGTGATGAGTAATTGGAAATCGGTACCAATTTTATTTTTAATTTTTTGTTGTATAGTAACTTCTGTACCCTTAGTTTATGCTGAAACACTGACACAAACATTTGATGGTGGTATGGACTTGGAAATTACTTATCCGAACTCGGTAATAATTGGAAGAACATTTTCAGTTTCTATTCATCTAGAAAATAATGGTTGGGAAAACAAACAAGACATTTCGTTTGTGGTAGAAAATCCAGACTCCAGTTTTAAATCACTAGGGGATGAAAAAATCATAATAGAGCAACTCACAACTACAAGTTCATTTGGAACTACACTTGATTATCAGGTTTCCAAGAATGCAAATGAAGGAACGCATTTTCTGAATATCTCATATTCTCAGGTTTTGGTCAGTAACAACGTTGATCCCATGCCTGCGACTAAATCTACTATCGCTTTACCCATTATAGTTACAAAAGAACCAATTGTAAGTATTCAAACAATAGCACCAGAATCAATTTTTTCTAATACAGAATTCACATTTGAGGTAAGTATAACATCTGAAGATATTACACTAAATGATTTGACCGTACAAATCATTGCACCGGATGACATTGAATTTCGAGGAGACACGTTGTATAGTTTATCATTATTAGAGAAAGGAACACCCTTTAACATAAAGGCAGAAATGATTACTCCTACCAGTAATATTTCTACAGAGCATATGATACCAGTAAAGGTTGTAGTCAGCTATATTGATGATCTTGGAAATGAAAAATCAGATTCTTCATCCGTACCATTGTTACTTCGTCCAAAAACTTTCTTAGAAATAACTAATGATGGTGGAATCTGGATAGGTGATTTTTTTCTTGCACCTTATGTTAGCATTGGTACGATAGTTGGTATACCTGCTGGGACGATTTTTTCATTATTACTTAGGCGAGCAATAGAAAAAAGGAAAAAAAATCCTAGAGAGTAATCACATTATCTAGATGAAACGTGTATATGTGATATTTTCATCACTTATGCATGCTCAAAACAGTTAGTGTTGCAGGTATTGAGGAACAAGGAGTTCCATTCAAAAAAGAAAGTATCACTCTTGAAGATGCAGTAGCAGAATACGTGGTAGAGAGTGGTACACTCACTTGGATAGAATGTGTTGTAGATGATATAGTTAATGAGACACCTGGTATTCTTGAAAAACTTAAGATTGACATGGATCCAAGTGTACTACTCTCAGGATATATTACAGCATATGAAGATATTGGAGATACACTAGGTATTATGTTACCATTTATTATTACTGGTGATAGCAGAACACAAACTACACCAATTCTAATTTTTATGAAAAAGGATCTGATAGTTACAATCCATGACGACTATGGAGGAAAAATTGCAAAACTCTATAATTATTCAAATTCGTTGATGAGAAAACTTCCAAAAGAATCTGAACAGTGGGCTGACAGGCAAACCATTTTGTTATTTAGATTAATGGATGAAGTCAGTGAAACTAATTTTTCTATTTTAAGGACAATTCTTGAACAAGCAGAACAACTAGAAGTTGATCTTTCGGGTTCTAGACAAACGGATCGTAATGTATCAGACGAGCTCTCAAACATGAAAAGATCATTGTTAACATTTCTTAATGCAGTGTGGGCTACACATGATACTGTTAGAAATGTGAAATATGGAGACCCTGATATGTTAACTGATGATGATGATATATTAGAAAAATTTGAGGTTATTTTGGGACGTCTTGACCGTCAAATTCAGATGGCTGAAAATGTTATGGAGATAATTTCTACTGGGGTAACTGTTATACAAACTGAAACTTCTAATCAGTTAACAAAGCTTATTGTTTGGCTAACAGTGGCAGCAACCGCTGTTTTGGTTCCTAATACTATAGCTACGGTATTAGGAATTCCTGATCTTAATGTTTCATTAACTTGGGTTGTTCCAATATTGATTATTTCAACGGTTATTTCTGCAGTTGTTACTTATCGTTGGACAAAGCAATGGAGAGTCAATCCATTTAGGACAGGAAAATTCCATACACTTCGTAAAAAACTTAGCCGTAAATAATCGATTTTTCAGTGCCATGGAAATAGGTAACTAACGCCAGTGTACACTAATGCTACAGTAATCGCCATAGCAACAAACCAACCCTTTCCATTATTCATATCAAACACATTTTGCTAGCGAATTATAAACTTAAAGACAAGTTTTTGTGCAAAAACCATCAGTAAAGGTTAAGATTATTATCACAAATCAACAGATGATTATTGTGGCCCTCGTAGTACAGTGGTTAGTATAGGGGATTGTGGATCCCCGGACAGGAGTTCGATTCCCCTCGAGGGCCTTTTTTCTTAAAATATACCGAATTTACTGGATTCCATCTCTTCTTTGATGGCAAATTTAACATGGATATTTTTCTGTTTAGTTTTTTGTGTAAGCCATGTCAAAAATTTTTTTTCTAATCCTTTTCCTTTCAATTTGTAAAAATCATCTCCCATTTGATCAGACAGTTTTTGGATCAGGTTCAGGCTTACTGATACGACATAAAAATGCCAACCGAAAGCAAATTCCGAGTCTGTCATACGGAATTCATTTTCTCCATGAACCATCTCTTCCAGCATTGTGAGTATAGTTGTAATCTCCTTACTGGATTCATCATAATTTGTAGCAGATACGTTAATGTTTAATCGTTCTTCCATAATCAGACTATATTAAATCAAAATAAAAGGTTGATGTTATTTTAACAAATGTTCAACTTCAATGTTAAAGAATGTCTTCAGGATTCCCATGTAATTCTTAATTGGAATAGGTATTTCATTTCCACATGCAATTCCAAGATTTTTTGCATTAATCCAAATCACTAGTGATTGTAAGATAGTCAGAAATCTATTATTTTCTATATCAGATGAACTAATTGCCTTGGTATATCTTTCGGCATATTCCCATGCGTTGACAAAGTCAATACATTTTGCATCAAAAATTTCTAATAACTGTTCTTTAAGATTTGCCATTTTGAAAGGAACCTGGTTTACAATATACGGAAAATCCACTTTGGATGGAAGGCATTGAGGAAGTGGTCCCCAAATTGTAATTATTCTACAACCATCTGGAAGCCGCTCAAATTTTTCCATCATATTTTCAATTAAATCATTATCAGTAAACCAGAATAGTATAACTGTAGCATCATCCATTTTTGCAGTTAAAACATCTTCGCAAAAAAATTCCCATCCATCCAATTTTATTTTTTTACCATAGTCATTAGCCTGTTGAATTTTTTTTGTATCATTATCTATTCCGACTGCTTTTTTCACATTAAACTCATTTCTAGCTATAAAAATCCCTTTTCCATCACCACATCCTAAATGATAAAAAATATCATTTTCATCTAATTCTAAAAACTCGAATATCTTCCTAAAAGAGTCGTCAGGAAGTTGAACGTCATCTCCAGAAATTATATTACCAGGTAAAGATTTTATGTATTCTTCTATCTTCATCAATAATTGTAAATATTTCAGAAATTTATTCTCTTATATTCTCCAATGTTGATACGGCTTGCCATAAAGAGGTCCTAATATAAGACGGTAGATTTGGGTCTTGGGTTATATCATCAAGTAAACTGATCGTATTGGCAGCACGAACAGATACAGAATATTCTTTAGATTCAAGTTCTGTAATCATATTGGTAATATTTTTTCGAATATTTCTTGGTGTTGAAGGATTTGTAGCTATCTGGTTTAGTGTTGAGATAGTATTGTTCACCAATTCCTGATTCTGTTCTTTAGAAACCATTGTTATTTTATTATTTTAACATCTTAATTTTAAGTCTACGTCTCTATCAAAATATTGTCTTCTTCAACAACTACATTGTATACTTCTAAATCATCGATTTTTGCTGGGAATTTTATTAATTTTCCATTTTTACAGTCAAACTGTGCACCATGCCAATCACAAATTATTGTTGAATCTTCAATTTTACCTTCTGAAAGACTAGCACCAGCATGAGTACATGTATCATTTATTGCAAAATAATCTCCGCCAATATTTGCAACAACTATATCTTTTCCATCAACAGATATCTTTTTCATTTGGCCAGTACTGATCTGAGTTGTTTTACACACAAAAATTTTTTCCATATTGTAATTTGGCTCAATTATTTTAAATCATTTCTAATCAACAAATTTGACAGTGTTTGTAATTTTACCAAGTTTTTCTATTTCCATTTCTATTTTATCCCCATCCTTCAGGAATGGAATGTCTGGATTATTCAAGGCAACACCTTCTGGTGTTCCAGTTGTAATTATGTCACCTTTTTCCAAAGTCATGACTCTACTTAATTTAGATATAATAGATGATATACTAATGAACATATTCTTTGTAGATGAATCTTGTCTGATTTGATCGTTTACTCTTGTCACTAATCTTAGATCCTGTGGATTTGGGATTTCAGACGCAGTAGTTATGTATGGACCACTTGGTGCAAAAGTATCAAATGATTTTCCACGCGTAAACTGTTTGTCTTGCATTTGAATATCTCTAGCAGAGACATCATTGAAAACCATATATCCAAAAATACAATCTTTTGCTTTATTTTCATCTATATTTTTGATTTTTTCACCAATTATAACAGCAAGCTCAATTTCATAATCTAATTGTTTGACAAAACTTGGACAGATTATATCAGATCCTGTTCCACATAATGATGTTCTTGGTTTGAAAAAGATTACAGGATCCTTTGGAGACATAACCTTATTCTCCTTTGCATGATTTGGGTAGTTAAAAGTGAGGCAAATAATTTTTGATGGATTCGATAATGGTTCAATCAACTGAAAGTTTTCAAGCTTATCCTGAAATGATGAATCAGATATTTTATTTTCTATTTCATTATACCATCCATCAAAAAGGAAATCTCTGATGGAAAGGGGAAGAGGAACTCCTGTTTCATACGTTATACTTTGCCTTGTTGCGACTTTATCATTTTTTATTATACCGTAAGTCTCTTTACCATCTTTTAGTAATCGTGCAATTTTCATTTTAGATCATTTATGCGTAAAAATAGCCTGATTCATAGAATCCTTTCTACAATACCCGAACCTAATAAACTGGATTTCAGTCCCATCTTTCAATTCCAAATAATGGGGTTCTGTATAAACATCAACTGCCTCTAAACTTCCCTCATTAAATTTATCATTAATGAACAGTTGTTGTGGTATGAGAATCTTCAATTTGTGAGCATTTTTCTGACAAACCCATTGAATTTTCCTGAAACTTACGTCATGATTATCATTTGTAAACTCGGCAGTGATTTTTGAATTTATTGATGTGATTTTTACATTACCCAAACCCATTAAGCGTAATTCATCATTAACTTTCAGATCTTCAACATCTTCAGACGGTAACAAGATGTCACCTTCTACCGCAACTTCTCTAGTACCCATGTCATTAGATGGGTGATTAGGTAATTTCACGACAGAATGTGGTAGGTTACTTACTGTCAGTGTTTTAGGAGATTTTACCATGAATAATCTAATACTGCTTTCATCGACAATTTTTCGGTTAAACGCTTCAAGCGAATCAAATGGTGCTAAAGTATCAGCTTTTGTAAAACCTAGAGATAATGTGAATTTTCTAATCGCTTCAGGTGTTATTCCTTTTCGTTTAAGAGCTTCAAGTGTTGGTAATCTGGGGTCATCATACCATGAAACTTTTCCATCATCTATAAGCGGTTTTAAGATTCTTTTTGAAACTGGCATTCCTTTGAATTCAAGTCTTGAAAATTCCCCCATTTTTGGTTTTCTCATGTTTAATGCATCTAGTATTTCATAATACAATTCATTTCTCAACTCATATTCTTTACTTCTAAAGGCGTGAGTTATACCATCCAAACTGTCCTCGATTGCAACTGCAAAATCATAGCTTGGCCAAACTCTGTATTTTTTTTCCAACAGTGGATGCCTTGCATCTATTATTCTAAACAGTATAGGATCTCGCATCACAGTATTCTTAGATTCCATATTTCCTCGAAATCTAACAATTGCCTCACCAGGTTTGTATTTACTAAACATCTTATCCCATCCATCTTCATTTTGTTTAGGATCGCCTTCACTGCATTTACAAGATATCATCTCTTTCCTGTTTTTGCTTATTTCATCACGCTTGCACGTGCAAACATATGCGAGGTTTTGATTGATAAGATCCTTACATTTATCATAAAATAATTCAATATCATCAGAAGTGTTTTTTATTTTATCATATTTTATTCCAAGCCAATCTAGTCCAACCTTTATAGCTGCCCAGTATTCCATCCTCTCATTTTCTGGATTTGTGTCATCAAAGCGTAGTACATTCTTGCCACCGTACATTTTACTATATTCATCATTGATAATAGCCGCTTTAGCATGACCTATGTGTGGATAACCATTAGGTTCAGGAGGGAACCTAGTCACAACATTACCCTGTTCAGCATCCTCTAGAGGCGGCAAGCCTATTCTGTCCTCTTTGACTTTTTCTTTTACCTTCAAAATTTCAGGAAAATTATTCTCAATCTCTATTTTTTGCTGCTCTATTGGTATAGAATTGACTTCAGAAACAATCGAAGCAATTTCAGGCATAATGTCTTTAACTTTATTTTTTAGTTCAGGGAATGATCCTAAAATTTTGGACAAGACAATTTTGTCTTTTGTTCCACCATTATGCTCAACAGCATTTTGTAAGGCAAATTTCCTGATCTCTTTTTTTAAATCATTATCCAAACTATAGACTCCTTTTTGTAACAAAATTCAGTAATCCAGTCATCTCATTTTTGGCTGAACCAGTATACGAAGAAATAGATTTTTCAGCTCGCTGTGCATATTTTAGTGCTATATCTCTCACTTCTTTTTCTACTCCTAATGAACGAATCACATTTACTGCCAAGTTAATTTGTTGTTTTGAGGCTCGAGAGTTTCCGAAAACTCGCATTATTTTTGTTCTATTCTGACCTCGTGCCTTTTTAATTGCTAGAATAATTGGAAGTGATTTTTTACCTTCTCGTATATCATTACCAACTGGTTTTTTTGTGATCTTACTGTCACCAATGATACCAATTAGATCGTCTGTAATTTGAAATGCAATTCCTAAATTCTTTCCAAACGCTGACAAATTTTTCACATCTTTTTGTTTTCTTTTTGCACAAATTGCTCCCATAGCACATGAAACTTCAAAGAGTACTGCTGTTTTCTTTTCAATCATTTTGATGTATTCCTTTTCAGTTGGAATTTTCTTATTTTCAGCAAATTTTATGTCGTTAACCTGTCCCTCACAAATCTCGATACATGCCTTTGATAGTTTTGATACTAACTGTGTTGTGTAATTAGAGGATAATTTTGATTTAGATGAAATAGTATTGTATGCTTTTGAATACAAAACATCGCCTGCTAAAATTGCTAATGGAATATCAAATTTTTTATGAGTAGTTGTAACACCATGTCTCATCTCATCATTATCCATAATGTCATCATGAACCAATGTAAAATTATGAATCATCTCAACCGCGCTTGCTGCAGATATTGCATCAGACTGTTTTCCACCAAGCATTTGGCAGCTCTTCAAAACCAAATATGGTCTTAGACGCTTACCACCATGAATGATTAGGTGAGAAGCTGCATCATACAGCTGTTTTGGATCACCATTGAGTTCCTTTCTTAGGAACTTATTGACGAATTTTGCATTTTTCTTGATTGAATTTGAAACTTTCATTCTACTAATCTCCAATTGTTATCAGGTATGTAGTGTTTAATTGCATTTTCATATACAGGTTTCAAATCATCTGAAGCCCATTTTGTGATTAAGGAATTGAATTTTTCCAGCGTATTAGGGTCAGAATCTGCAAGAAAATAAAGTGCAATTACCATCCATGGACAATATATGTCTCTATTATATTCAAGCTCATTTTTCAATTCATTAGGATTAATCCATTTTATCTCAGAAATTTCATCTTTGATCATAGATGATTCATCAAAACTATCTATTGTACCAATCAACGTGCCGCAAATTTCATTTTCAGAACCTATATCCTTGTATGGAACGTGGTATTCGAATTTGTTCACATAGTTCATCTTACAGCTAATTCCAATCTCTTCGGGCATTCTACGCTCAGCAGATGACGCATATGTTTCTGATTCTCTGGGATGACTCGCAACAGTTCCGTCCCAATCATTTGGCCAAAGCATTTTACCTTCACTTCTTTTGGTCAAGAGCAATTTTCCTTCATTATTGAATATCAGTGCGGTAAATGCCCTGTGAAGCTTTCCGTTTGGCAAATGACATTTCACTTTCTCTTCTTTTCCAATAGGATTATCGTTTTCATCTACTAGAATAACATATTCTTCCATTCTATCACCTGAATAGTGTACCTTCGAATTTTTTGCCAGAAATAGCGCTAGCTATTCTTTGTGGTTTGTTACCGTTTACAAAAAATACTTTCAGACCAGATTTTGACATCTTCGTTGCTTCCGTAATTTTCCGAGTCATTCCTCCAGTTACATCCATTTTGTTTTTACTTATTTCCGGTTTTTCCTTTCTGAAATCATAGATCAACTTTTTTGATTTAACATTAGAATAGACACCATCTACATTTAAGACGAAAACTGATAATCTTGGTTTCAAAACTTTTGCAATTGTAGTCATTATCACATCTCCAGATAAAATGTAAGATTTTTTCTGACCATACCATAATGCATCACCATACGTTACTGGAGTAAGCCCAGATTTTGCAATATTGCCAATTTTTTCAATCTTATTTCTAATTGGTTTGTTTCCATTCATAAAATCAGTTGGAGGTAGGCAGTACGGGTTTAGTCTGTTTTTTACAGCATTATCCAAAATAATCTTGTTTAGTTCTATCATGGAATTTTTTACGACTGAAACTCCCTTCAAATCATATTTTGCAGGTTTTGTATGCATACCATATTTCACAGACCAGTAATGACCATAGGAACCACCACCATGAACCAGAATCTTTGGCTCATTGATTTTCTTGATCTGTTTTAGAATATTGTCGATTGTTTTTCTTCTGGCTGATAGAGGTTTAGCCTTATTTGTAATAATCGAGCCTCCCATTTTTATTAGAATCATTTTTCTGTTTCCCACATCACTCCTTTTGTATCAATTTTTGCAGAAAAACATTCCTTTCCTTTTCCTAAAAGTGTAGGCACTTGATCTAGATTTTCATCCTTGACTAGTGCAATAATACATCCACCATCTCCGGCACCAGTAATTTTTGAGCCTAATGAAATTTTATTTAGTGAACTTATCATGTCACGTAACGTATCGTTTGAAACTTGAATTTCTTCAAGATATTTCTGATTTTCTGACATTTTTAATCCAAGCGCAGCAGCATTATTATTTTTCATGTCTAGAATTATCCCATCAATTAATTTGGTTTCAAGATCGCATAACTGTGAAAACCTTGCTTCATCATTCTCCTTGAATTTACTAACTTTTTCAACACTTCTCTTTGTAGAATGTGGAATCATAGAATTTGCTATGACAAGATTAAGATCAAACCTATTATCAATTTTTTCGATACTAGGATATTCAATTATTCCACCGTATGTACAAACAGTAGAATCTGCACCAGATGTATCAGCGAAGATTGTTTTTTCAGCATCTATTGCTAGATTTATGATCTCTTCATGTGATAGTTTATGAAATAATCCCGAGATTGAAGCAGTTGCAGCAACACAGCATGCAGAAGATGATCCAAGCCCCACACCAACTGGAATATCAGAATTTATTGTTATTTCTAACCCACCAACATTTTGATTGGACTCGAGTATTTTATTTGCTAGATAAACAAATGGTCTAAACTCACTCTTGGCTTCTTCATATGATGATAAAGTAGATGTCTCATACATTCCTAATTT
>ENA-UPTF01001686-UPTF01001686.1-marine-metagenome-genome-assembly--contig:-NODE-1686-length-13653-cov-3.435253_pt1 | contig 13653 bp, 12 predicted proteins | sample MGYA00238166_ERZ767019 | MGnify/ENA primary metagenome ERZ767019 (study PRJEB28930, sample SAMN06266391) | marine metagenome | isolation source: Sea water from 250 m depth | place: Atlantic Ocean...
CTGTTGGCGAATTAATTGTTCAGTCCAAGCCTGCGGTTCTTGGGCGAGAATGGCTTCGCTCAATGATTGAACATCAACTTCTCCTAAGTATCGTTGTGCTTCTTTGATGTCCATGACATCGACTCTCCTTCCCTAGCATCGGTTGTTGACGTTGAGCAATCATCTTATTAAGCCAATTTGTGATTTACAAGATTTTATGGCTTGGCGATGCTGTAAATACTGGGGTGGCAGGATTCGAACCTGCGAATCACAGGGTCAGAGCCTGTTGCCTTACCGCTTGGCTACACCCCATTTGCTTAGTTTCGTGCTTAGACCTTACCTTAACGAATCAAATGCCTCAAGAGGTCAGCATAATGCGAGTAAATAGATATCTATTAGAGCCTCATATAAACTTGTAACTGATCATTCAACAACTTGGCACCATAGATGGACAATAAACGTCGTCAGATTCTCAAAGCAGGATTGTTAGGAACCGGGGCAATTGCTTTTGGAAGCCCACTCCAGCTATCAACAGCCAATAATGATGGGAACTTCAATAGCAAATCACTGCGTATTTTAATCCTAGGTGGTACCGGTTTTTTAGGTCCTCACATGGTTAGAGAAGCATTAAAAAGAGGACATGATGTAACCCTCTTTAACAGGGGGCAAACCAACAACACTTTATTCCCTGATTTAGAAACCCTTATTGGTGATAGAAATAACGGATTGGATGCTCTGCGTGGACACAACTGGGATGTGGTTATTGACAACTCAGGCTATGTGCCACGGCATGTTAAGGATTCAGCCAGACTGCTGGCGCCTATCACTTCACACTATATTTATACCTCCACAGTTTCAGCCTATGCCAGTTTAGCCAAGCCTATAAACGAAGACGCACCACTGGCTAAAATTGCTGATGAAAGCATCGAAAATGTAACCAACGAAACCTATGGTCCACTTAAGGCACTGTGCGAAAAAAAAGTTGCAGAGGAATTTGGCAAAGAGCGACTGTCCATCCTTCGTCCTACCTATGTTGCAGGTCCAGGTGATCACACTGATCGCTATACCTACTGGCTTGCACGCACCTTACTGGGTGGCGAAATGGTCTGGCCAGGCAATCCAGAGGACATGATTCAGATTATTGATGTCCGGGATTTGGCAAAATTTACCATCGATGTTGCCGATAAAAATATAATAGGAACATACAATACCGTGACGCCCGCAGGTACTTTCACAATGGGCAATCTTTTAAATGACAGTCTTGCAGTTACAGGTGCAGACATGGTTCCAGTCTGGATGGACTACGAATTTATCAAAGCTCAGGGCAACATCGATGAAGATGCATTTCCAATCTGGATACCACCCATTTCAGAATATGCTGGTGCAGCTCTAGTCAGTGGTGAAAGATCAGTAGCTAAAGGACTCTGGAATCGGCCCACAAGAGAAACAGCCAGGGACACGTTGGCATGGTGGAAAACACTATCGGCTGAACGTACTGAGAATGTGAGGGCAGGTTTGAGTGTCCAGTTGGAAACAGAGTTGTTACAAGAGAAAACTAACTCAGGATAGAAATTAAAAAACCACAAGGCTAGACGTAGGAGGGGGTCCAGCCTTGTGTATTTTTTGAATCAATATTTTCTTACAATCTTTCAAGAGCTATTTGATATCCGCCTGAACCGTCAGATAAAAATCTAGCCACACGTGTAACCGTGGTAATGCTTACCCCAGTAATTGCATTGATTTCTCTATACGTATAACCCTCATCGAGAAGAGCAGCTACAGCCCATCTGTCTTTTATAGCCTGGAACTCTGACGGAGTAAGAATATCCTGAAAAAATGATCGATACTCTTCAAAGCTTTGTAGGGTTTTAATGGCTTTGAACAATTTATCTTCTGCTTCTTTTTCCTGTTTATCAGTATATTTTCTATCTAATTTCATTGTATTAATGTACTAATGTATTAATATGCTAAAGCATTATATGGGAGTTGTTATTTGATTACAATAGTAGGGAATGAGTTTTTTTAGATGCTTGAGAGTATCTTCTATTTTTTGTGCTTTTCTGTCTCGTCTCTGTGTTTTTTAAGATAAGACATAAAAGGGGTTCCACCGGTTCCCTTAATCGTTGAACCTCCGCTACCAAATGGATTTTTTTGTTTTGATTGTTTATGAATATACGTACTGGCGTATTCTAGATGCAGAGCACGGAAAGCTCTTATTTGCTCAAGACAGGCATTGTAAGAATCCTGTAGATTCCTTGATTCATCAACAAGTTCTTTGAGTGTAGATGTAGTTTCTACTTTTTCTATGAATTTTCTGTGTTCAGAAGGCATATATTCTCGCATCTCATTCAGGTAATGCCGAAGACTATCAGTGCTATGTTGGATGCCTAAGGCCCCATCCAAACTGGGAATAATACTGCTTTGTGCTCCCGTTTCTCCTCGGAAAAATTGGGGCTCATTGTTAAACTGATTTTCATAAATCAGTCCGTCTTTGAGGTCAGGATTATCTTTGGATCCAAAAATAAACGGTCTCACTCGATGATAGTAGATATAGGGATCACATCTTTCTGGCATCCTGGAGAAAATCTGGTTGACGTCAATCAAAGAACGTTCAATACGATGAAAAAGAGACGCTATCTCCTCCTCGCTTGATTCGGATGTACATTTTGCAATAATTTCTGCTGCTTCAATGGCATCAGCAGCAGCATGTTCTATGCATACATGTACGGTTACAAACCAATCTTCATCAACGCCTCCTAAAAAATTGGTAATCAACCCGATATTTTCCAAAGAAATTGATTCTTCTGGTTCTATTAAAAACCAGTTATGGAGACAATAGCTTGCATAACTGAGGACAGGAGGCCTATCGAACAATTTAGCAAGCTGTACCCAGGGTTTTGCGACTACTTCAGGCAAATGTTCTTGCGGCTTAATACCACCCCAAATGTAGGCATGAGCAACAAAACTGAGTTGGACCATAGCCAGTCTTAAATCCTGGTCTAAATTCTTTGCGACCAATTCGTCGATGGAAAGATCATCGTGTTGCAGGGATTCAAGAGTACTTGGAACCCTACCAGTGAGTAGCAATTTTGGTAGATTGCCGGCAATTGCTTGCAATCTATCCAGAGAAGGAGAAGGGATTGAATACTCCCTTAACGGATTTATTTCTGGTAAAAACCCTCTCATTGTCTCTTCTAAGTTATTATCTTAGTCTCACTGATGCAAACTCGTTTAATCAAAACATCGTTTTCAAACCAATGCCAAACCCGAGAACGTGTATCGCTTGCTTCATTGATCTGGATCATCTCATAGAAATAACTTTTAGGTATGTCTTGACGGGTCCAATTGAGCATTAGTGTTTTAGAATCTATTTCCCAACAAGACCCTTGTATACGTTCTGTATCAAACCATATTCGAGCTTGTTTGTAAGTTGCATAGAGCTCAAATTGCTCAGTCCTACCATCGTTCCATGTGTAAGTATTTTGTTGATAGTATGGGTATTTTTCCTCATCGGTGATTCTGCATATTAAGTGAGATTTGTGACGATCAAGAATTTCACCTTGTGAGGAAAAATAAATGTAATCACCCGTCCACTCGCCGTTGTGTCTTGCAAGTACTGGCATCACATCACTGAAGTTTTTTTGCATGGTCAAGAGAGCTTGCGATCCTGTAATTTTCCAGAATAAAACCATAAGATAATTCCAGAGAGCACGGTCAATACACCTAGTGCTGAGAATAGCCTCAGCAACCAATGAGAAAAATCATCCCGTTCCTGATAATCCATGATGTGCAGAGACCACAAAAAATCCCAAGCACGCCAAAGTTTCGTTCGTATTGCAGCTATTTCCCCTGTCAGTGGATCGACATAAACAATACCTTTTTTGGGCTTGGTCACCGTGACTTTATACAGGGGCAGATTCCTGCCTCTGAATTCCGATCCAGTTTTGGATTGATTGATTAATACTGCCTCAGTTGGACTTAGTTCGGTACGCTCAGAAACGATGGACAGAGCTTCTGCGGATGTAATGTAGGTCATGGGTTGGCCAGTGAGAGCGTCAAAAATGAGTTTTTCTCCTGGAGGATTTTTTTCCACTTGATAAATCAACCTCCCAGCTCGATGTTTTAACAGCACAGTCTCATTGGCCTCTAAATTGACTTTTGCAATGTCAACAATTGCACCAATCGGTGCAATATTTTCTCTCGCCTCTTGGTTGATATCAATTGTATAGCCCCGGGTTAAATATTGTTCACCTCTGACATCTGTGATATCGGGAATTGAAAAAAATAAACCAGAAGCAGTCCACATCAGTAATTGTATGGAAACAATCAACCCAAGCCATCTGTGGGCTTTTCTAAAAAATGTAGTGCTCAAAAATTTCATCTTTCAACCTTCAAGTTGGAGGTAATAAATTGAAACGCATCCTCAACTTGGTCACTTAGATGGAAAAGATTAAGATCTTCTGGGCTGATGGTGCCAAATTCAACCAATGTTTCAAAATTTATCAGTTTGTTCCAAAATTCTTTGCCGAATAAAACTATTGGAAGTTGCCTCTCGATTTTCTTGGTCTGAATCAGAGTCAATACTTCAAATAATTCATCAAGAGTACCAAAACCGCCCGGCATGATAATCAAAGCCTTGGCAAGATAGGCAAACCAGAATTTTCGGGTAAAGAAATAATGAAATTCAAAATAAAGCTCAGGTGTCACATAAGGGTTGAAAACAGATTCATTTGGCAAAGAAATAGCCAAGCCTGCATTTTTCCCTCCTGCCTCATGAGCACCACGATTGGCTGCCATCATTACACCAGGTCCTGCACCAGTACAAACAACAAAAGGCTGTTCCTCCGCATCCAAGCCTAGGGACCATTGAGTCAATCGATTGGTTAATTCAACAGTTTGTTCATAATAGCTTGTAAGCTTGAGTCTTGGGTCATTTGGATTGGCGGCTTTGATTTGCTCTATATCCTCTGGAGCAGGAGCCCTAGCGGAACCAAATACGACTATGGTGTTCTCCAATCCTTGAGATAGAAACTGCGCCTTTGGATGCAAATACTCAGCTAAAATTCGTAATGTACGTGCATCTCTGCTGTTGAGAAAATCAAGATTCTTGTAGGCTTTCTCCGGCTTGTTGAATGCAGTTTTTTTGGTTTTTTGGTTCACATTTTCAATTTAGATTTTTAACATTTGTTTACCAAGATTCTTGCCCGTAAATAATCTATTCAAAGTCTCTGGGCAGTTCTCAATTCCCTCTTGAATATCTTCCCTGTGCTTTATTTTTCCCTCAAGTAGCCAAGCAGCCAAATGTTCAATAGCCTCATCCGCCCTACTCAGGTAATCAAGCACCAGAAACCCTTCCATACGAGCTCTTTGTATTAAAAGATTAATTATATTCCTCGGTCCTGGAGCCAGTTCCCCAGCTAAATATCCTGAAATCGCTCCACATATGACTACCCTTGCGTTTAAATTGATATGCCAAAGAACGGTTTCAAGCAGTGGTCCACCCACATTGTCGAAATAGACATCGATGCCTGAATTCGCAACCTTAGGCAGTTCTTTATGAACATCTGAATTTTTATAATCAATTACATGATCTAAGCCACAATCTTTTAACCAGGCACATTTTTCCTCGCCTCCGGCAATGCCAATCACATTGCATCCCTTGATTTTAGCTATTTGAGCCACCACTGAGCCTGTTGCACCTGCTGCGCCTGAAACTACAACAGTCTCTCCAGCTTTGGGTTGGCCAATATCTAAAAGACCATAATAAGCAGTTATTCCAGTGGTGCCGAGAACATTGAGCATCGTAGGAATTGGGAGCACATTGGGGATCACTCGAAATGCATTTTCTGCTTTCCCTGTGCTGATGGTATGTGTTTGCCAACCAACGAGACCAGTTACTAAATCACCCTCATTATATTTTGGATTCTTTGACTCCAATACCGTGCCAATACCTCCAGACCGAACTACTTCACCTATTTGTATAGGGGGCATGTATCCAGGAACATCCGTTAACCACATCCTTTGCGTTGGATCAACAGAAAGGTAGTTGTTAGCGATAAGAATTTGCCCATCCTCTAATTCGGGCAAAACTTCTTCTATAAATTCAAAATCGGATTCTTTAACTAAATCTACAGGTCTGGTTTTCAAGATCCATTTTTTATTGGTGGTTGACATCATAGCTTCTCCTAAAGATATAAGATTATATAGAATTTGGTGGAGTTAATACCATTGGATTTTATGTATGCTTGCCTTTATTCCATCCACTTTTCGCTAAATATTTTTCAGCGGATTTGATTGCTCCATTTTCAATGCTTGTTGCCATGCTGTCGTTCCATCGGTTTAAATAACCAAATAAAGATACAACCGCTAATATTTCGACGATTTCTCCATCATCCCAATATTTATGTAGCCTTTGTTGGATTTCATCATCAACTGCATTGGGAATCTGTGATGCAGCCAATGTAAAATCCAGTGCAGCTCTTTCAGCCTCATTGAACGATTTATGGGTTCTATATTCCCAAATATTATCCAGTTGTTCTTGTTCAGCGCCGTATCGCTCTGCAGCTCGGATGGCATGAGCCTGACAGTATTTGCAACCTGCTGCGTTGCTACTGACCCAGGCAATGATTCTTTTAAATGCTGAAGTAATTCTCCCATGGTTGGTCATTACGGCCATATTTAAATTTATAAAAGATCGTGCAATTTCAGGTCTTATTTGCATCGTTAACACAGAATTTGGACAAAATCCTAAAGTCTCGTTAAAAAATTCGGCTAATTTGCTGACGTCTGGGTTGCTTTCTGGAGAAAGTGGTTTCACTAATGGCATTTATAATTCCTCATCAAAAGTTGAACGGAAAAATCAATCCTTTACTTTGATTTAATACATTGAAGTAATGGAGATTGTTAATAAGTATTATATGATAAGCAATATTCCCAACTTCAATCGGATCTTATGAATAAAAATAGTCATCCTGAAATCGGAGGGCGATCCGCTAAAATCGCTCTGATTTTGCTGGTCATAGTCTATGTTTTCAATTTCATCGATAGACAGATTCTTTCTGTACTGGCAGAAGACATCAAGGCTGATCTAAATATTACTGACAGCGATCTTGGTTTTTTATTTGGTACAGCATTTGCAGTTTTTTACGCAATTTTTGGCCTGCCTTTGGGGAAACTTGCTGATGTATGGTCAAGAAAAAAAATTATAAGCATAGGACTTGCAACGTGGAGCGTCATGACTGCTCTTTCTGGCACTGCAAGATCTTTCTTTTCCTTATCCGTTTATAGAGTTGGAGTCGGCATAGGAGAATCTAGTGCCAGCCCTGCTTCCTATTCGCTACTCTCTGATTACTTTCCGCCAAAAGTCAGGACCACTATCTTGGCTATTTATTCAAGTGGAGTTTACATAGGGGCTGGAATAGGACTGTTTTTAGGCGGGTGGATACTGGAATTATGGAACAATGCCTATCCCGATCCATCCCTAGCACCATTTGGAATGAGAGGATGGCAAGCAGCTTTTATGGGAGTTGGGATCCCTGGAATAATATTGGCGTTCTTCACATGGCAGATTAAAGAGCCCAAGAGGGGCATGAGTGATGGGATAGAAACTCCAGAACATCCTCATCCCTTCAAAGAAATGCTGAATGAATTTGTTGGTATTACCCCACTGGCATTGCTGCAGTATAAAAAACTCCTTGGCATCAATTTTTTAATTGCTCTGATGATTGTTATAGCTGGCTATTTCTTAATTTTGTTAACAGGGGACATGGTTCAATGGATTGCATTCGGATTGGGATGTTACGTCGTGGCATGTTGGATCCAAAGCTTAAAAATTAGAGACTATGCAACCTACTCAATGATCTTCAAGAGCAAGGCTTTGCTCTTTTCAGTTATTGGCTTTCCTTTCCTATCTTTTATTACTTATTCAGGATCAGCTTTCGGCCCAGCTTTTTACATGCGCAACTTTGGAGTCAGTGAAGGAGAAGTTGCAACTGTTTTAGGCCTTACTGCAGCTATAGCAGGAATGATCGGGGTTATTCTCGGAGGGGTAGTTGGAGATAAATTACGGCAAAAATATGCCAATGGTCGGCTTTATATTGGCTTCGTAATAATTCTATTTGCCGTTCCATGCAATATTGGTGTTCTGTACTCAGAAAAACTTTACGCCTCATATATATGGAATTTTATCTTCCAATTGATTTCACCAATGTGGGTAGGAATAGCACCAGCCCTAGTTGCTGATCTGGTGATGCCAAGAATGAGAGCCATAGCGGGTGCCTTCTATATTTTAATGGTAAGCATGTTAGGTCTTGCGCTGGGACCTTATTCTGTTGGGCTACTTAGTGATACCTTGATCAGTCAGGGGTATTCAGACGCAGAATCTTTGAAAACAGCCCTCGCTGCTTCACTCGGAGTATTAATAATTTCTGCAGCCATGCTTCTTTTAGCCTGTCGATATCTGCCAGGGGATGAATCCACTAAGCTTGAGCGGGCAAAGGCTTTAGGTGAAGAATTTTAGAAATTTCGTCCTAAGGGTTGCCCATAACTGAATTCAACAAAGTTACCATCAGGATCATTGACTGCACAGTAATAGCCTACCGGATAGGGTTCTTCTTTAGGCTCCCATGCTAAAATCCCCTCTTCCCTCGCTCGTTCTGCGATTGCATTTACTGACATGCGGCTTCCGAGAGCAAAGCCTAGATGAGAAAAATCTTTCTCAGACTGATCTCGGCCTGGGCCGCCTGGAAAAACTACAAGGATGAAGTCTTTTTCTCGGCCTTCTTCTGCCAACCAAACGACCTGTTGGTCATGGCTTGTCCGTTGGTGAATCACCTGCATTTCACAATAGGACTGATAGAACTCGATACAGGCATCCAGATCTTTCACATGCAGTGCTAAATGTGTCAACGAAGGTTTTAATTTTTCCATAAAAATTTATCTTCACAAAAAATTGTCGCGGTCATTTCTTGGCTGAAGACCACATGACATTATAATCAACAGTAAACAAGCTAGCTATAAAGTAGTCAATGTATAGAGAATAGCTTGCCTAAATAAATAACAATCTGCCAAGATATAGGCAAATGAACAAAGAGAGACAAAGCATCTCAGTGAAACGATTACTCGCAATTGCAATCGGACTTGCAATTGTATCAACGCCGTCAATTGCCAAAGAAACACAATCGATGTCTCCCGTGATCCAGCAATATTGTGTTCTTTGTCACAACGATGTCATCCTGCAGGCGGGCATGAGTTTGCAGCATTTTGATGTTGATCGTCCTGAAATGAATCCAGTGTTGGCAGAAAAAATGATCCTTAAATTGCGTGCTGGAATGATGCCTCCACAAGAAGCTCCAAAGCCAGACAAGGAAACATTGCAACTTCTGGCAAAGTCGATAGAAACTAAACTAGACAAAGCCGCTCGAAAACGAAACGATCCTGGAACACGTCCTTTCCAACGTCTGAATCGAGCTGAATACGCCCAACAAATCAAAGATATTCTTGGGCTAACAGTCAACCCTTCAGAATGGTTGCCTGAAGATCAAATAAGTGCAAGTTTTGACAACATAGCTGACGTACAAACTATATCTGCAACATCAATGACAGCCTATCTAAACGCTGCAAGCGATATTGCCAGGCGTGCAATCGGCCAGAGTAATGCGCCAACTCTCGCAAAAACCTATACCAATTCGCCCTCCGTATCTCAGCATGAGTGGGAACCAGTTGAGGGTGCTCCGTATGGAACCAGAGGTGGTATCAGTGCATTGCACAATTTTCCAGCCGATGGGAAATACATCTTTGAAATGGGATTCATGTCCGGCTGGGGCGAGCGTTATCACGACATCGACATCTCTGTAGATGGCGAACACCTCACTACCGTTCGTTACGGTGGCGAAATAGATTTTCAGGGACGCAAAAAATTCCCGATGGAGACGGATCCTGTTTTTATCCGTGCTGGAGAACGTAGAATAACAGCTACATTTATCCGAAAAATGGATGGTCCTTATGAGGATCTTATCCGTCCGAACGACTGGTCACTAACAGGTACTGAAACAAGTTATGGCACAACTTCATTGCCACACTTAATGAGATTAACAATTGAAGGGCCATATAATCCTACCGGTGTTTCGGAAAATCGCACCAGGAAACAAATTTTTACCTGCCGCCCTACCTCCTTGGCTGAAGAAATACCCTGTGCAAAGAAAATTTTGGCCCAACTTGCAAGTAAAGCTTATGGACGAAAAGCTTCAGAAAACGATATCGACGATCTGTTGACATTTTACTCAATGGGAGCAAAGGACGGTGGTTTTGAAATCGGCGTTCGTTACGCACTTGAAGCAATCCTATCCAGCCCTCACTTCCTATTGCGCATGGAACATGAGCCAAATGAAATTACTCCTGGCGATGTCTACACACTTGATGATATGGCACTAGCAAAGCGCTTATCATTCTTTATCTGGGGCACCAATCCAGATGCTGAATTACTGAGGCTTGCAAATCAGGGTAAATTATCGAGAAATCGAGTACTGAAAGCACAGGTGCAGCGAATGCTGGCTGACCCCAGATCTGAAGCACTCGCAACACGATTTGCCTCATTATGGTTGCGTCTGCAAGATTTAGAAAAAGTAGAGCCGGATTCCTTCTCGTTCCCAAACTACAGTCAACAGTTGATGACTGCAATGCGTCGAGAAACCGAACTCTTCTTTTATAATTTGGTACGAGAAGATCGCAGCATGCTTGAGCTGTATAATGCCAACTATAGTTTCCTCAACCAACGACTCGCTGAGCACTATGGGATACCCAATGTTCTCGGCGAAGAATTTCGAAAAGTTGAATACACCGATGGACAACGGCGTGGAATCTTGGGTCATGGCAGTATCTTGGTGCAAACTTCGCTAGGTAACCGAACTTCACCAGTACTCAGAGGAAAGTGGGTATTGGAAGTATTACTTGGTGCACCACCACCTCCACCACCGCCTGGAATACCTGATCTGGAAGAAACAGTAGGCTCAGAATCAGGTAGAATTTTAACCACCAGAGAACGTCTTGAAATGCATCGTGCAAATCCAGTCTGTGCAGCCTGTCACAGGCTTATGGATCCTATTGGTCTGGCATTAGACAATTTCGATGTCACTGGCAAATGGCGCATTCGTGAACATGGCTCACCTCTTGATACCCAAAGTATCTTCTACGATGGAACACCCATAACCACACCGGCTGATCTTTCACAAAAACTGCTTGAAAGACCAATACCCTTGATCAGACAGTTCACGCAAAACCTAATGGCTTTTGGGCTTGGCCGACGGATTGAAGCAACGGATCAACCGACAGTCCGTAAAATCGTGGCAGCAGCTGAAAAAAATGATTACAGAATGTCATCATTTGTCCTGAATGTAGTTATGAGTGATGAATTTAGGAAGAAAAAAGCAATTTTTACTGATGAAGTCACACTTGATAATGTTGTGCATTAATAGTAAAAAAATGAAAGGTTAAACTATTCACACATGAATTTTGTAAGTAGAAAAAAAATTCCAAGAAGACAATTTCTTCAAGGTGCTGGAGTAGGCATTGCTTTACCATTGCTTGATGCAATGATTCCGGCATTTGCAACTGTTGACAACTCAAACAAAACTCGTCTCGTTTGCATCGAAGAAGTTCATGGTCTCGCAGGCTGTAATAAACAGGGAGCAGAGAAGCTGTTATTTGCTCCATCGACTGTTGGATATGATTATCAATTGGTCCCTGAAAACCCACTAAAATCTCTTGAACCTTGGCGTGAACATTTCACCATCATCAGCAATACAGACGCACGTATGGCAGAACCAATAAGCCCTGCTGAAATTGGTGGGGATCATTTTCGTTCCTCGGCCGTATTCCTAACTCATGCACATCCCAAACAAACACAAGGTTCGGATCTTCATTGTGGCGTTTCTTTAGATCAAATACATGCGCAACGTTTCGGAGAGGCTACTATACTGCCTTCGTTGCAACTATGCATCGAACCCACAGATAAAGGTGGCGGTTGCGATTACAACTATTCATGCTCCTATACGGACTGCATCAGCTGGTCTACACCATCAACCCCTATGACTATGATCCGAAATCCACGTACTGCATTCGACATGCTTTTTGGTGCTGGTGGAACAAAAGAGGAGCGAGCAGCCAGACGTAAAACACAAAGCAGTATCCTGGATTGGGTGATGACAGAAATTGCCCAAATGAATAGGCAACTAAGCTCGGTTGATCGTAGACGCATGAACACTTACTTAGATAGTGTGCGTGAAATTGAACGCCGCATCCAAAAAGTTGAAACTGGGAACACCAATGTCGAAGTTCGTGAATTACCGGGGGCACCTCCTGGCGTTCCAGATTCATTTTCAGAACACATGCAGCTAATGTTTGATTTGCAAATTCTTGCTTTCCAGACCGACATGACTCGTGTCATATCCTTTAAAACGGGTCGTGATGCTTCCAATCGTACTTTCCCTGAAAGTGGCTCTGACAGAGCCTTCCACCCAGCATCCCATCATGGTGACACGGAAAAAGGGGTTTTGGAATTCAACAAAATATGCCAGTACAGAGTTAGTCAAATGGCTTATTTCTTGAAACGACTTGAAGAAACCTATGATGGTGAACAAAGTCTCTTAGATCAATCAATGATCATCTGGGGTTCGCCAATGGGAGATGCTAATCTTCATAACCATCGTCGATGCCCTTTAATTGTTTTTGGCGGAGCCAATGGTCAATTGAATGGTGGGAAACATATTAAAGCACCTAGTGGAACTCCCATGGCCAATGCCATGCTAGCATTGCTCCAAAAACTTGACCATGATCTGGAAAGTTTTGGTGACAGTACCAGTGCTATGTCTCTCTGATTAAGCTATAAGACTAGAAGCCATGCAAGTCATCAAAATTAAGTTGCCGAATATAAAAATATTTTTTCTCTTAATGCCACTTCTATTGACCGAAGTAAATGCTCTAGAAAGTCCTGTGGCTGATGCTGCAAAGAATGGTGACATAGCTTTGATAAAACAATTGTTAAAAGGAGGCGTTGAAGTAAATGAACCCCAGGGAGATGGCATGACCGCACTTCATTGGGCAGCAGAAAGAGGAAATATAGAATTAGCAGAGGTTTTGATCTATGCCGGTGCCAATCCAATGGCTGGAACTAGAATTGGACAATACAAACCATTGCATTTAGCAGCCAAAAAAGGCAATGCAGGCATAATAAAAATTTTATTGGATGCAGGCATTGATCCAAATATAAAGACTGCCAACTCCGGCTCAACTGCCTTACATCTAGCTTCTGCATCCGGCGATATAGAAAGTGTGACTTCTCTACTTTTGGCTGGTGCACAGGTTAATGGTAGGGAAAATGCTTGGGGACAAACACCTCTTATTTTTGCTGCGGCTGCAAACCATGTTGGAGTAATGCATGCGTTGCTTGATGCAGGTGCTGACCCTGAATTGCCGTCGAATATTGTTGATGTCATAGAAATGGAAAAGGCTGATCAATCAGCAGAAAAAAGAATTAATGAAATCATTGCCCAATTCAAAGAAAAAGAAGCTGGAGGCACTGATTGGCTACCAACTGCCAAACAGGTTCAAGCAGCCATTGAATCAGGTCGTGAAATTCAACGCAATTGGTCAGCTATCCAAAAAGCGAAGGAAGATAAA